>ERZ1035027.1561-NODE-1561-length-10431-cov-5.282093_pt1 | contig 10431 bp, 3 predicted proteins | sample MGYA00520604_ERZ1035027 | MGnify/ENA primary metagenome ERZ1035027 (study PRJEB33766, sample SAMN09781743) | gut metagenome | biome: gut microbiome | host: Homo sapiens | place: Madagascar | study: EMG produced TPA metagenomics assembly of the PRJNA485056 data...
GCCACTTTTACACCCTAATAGTGCCACTTTTATCATGCAATAGCGCCACTTTTACTGTCTAATAGTGGCACTATTGGAGTGTAAAAGTGGCGCTATCGTATGGCGTGGGTGCAGTTTGCACAGCAAAACACCGTAAAAACAGCAAATCAGAACTCTATAATCAATTTTTATTTTGTAACATCTTTTTACTCTTTGTACGATATTTGCATGGCGGACGGCGGACGAATTAGGAGTTCTTGCTTAGGCAAGCGGCAGAGCCGAGCGGTGAGTTTTGAATTGTGAACTGGCTATAGGACAAACTTAGGAGGCTATGGCGTCTCGCCGTAGCCTCCTATGTTTGCCCCATAGCTTAACGTCAAGAACCTAAATATCATGTCTTCATGTCGAAAAAACATGTCTTCATGTCTTCATGTCGAAAAAACATGTTTTCATGTCTTCATGTCAAAAAAACATGTCTTCGTGTCCTAAAGATACTGTCTTTTTGTCTTACGATGCGATGTCTTTGCTTCGAATAACGGACAGGATTTGCGTGTGATTTTTGGCGTTTTCGTCTACCCGTCCATCCCAAAAATTTCGTTAAATCACTTGTCAAATCATGTACATAAATTGCCTATTGGCTTGTCAAATCGTGCGATGGCCCTTATTTTGTTAAGAATTGGCCATTTTTTGTTAAGTTTATACAACGGACTTGAGCGAATTTCAGCTTATTTTGCAGTGCTGACAAACATAGCGTAAGGCGTGTTGTCTCATGCAAATATCACTAACCACAAATAACGTACAATATGAGACCGCAAGACCATACTATTGAGAACGAACCTTGGCGACATTCATACGATGACGTCGAGGGCAAAATCAGGGAGCATGTGGAAAAGCTGGGGACTGAACAGGAAATAACCAAGAAACCCAAACATCACATTATTAAACATAAAACTAAATAGATAACATATTATTCACCTTTCAAATCATTTTTAATATGAGGAAACAATTATTACTAATGCTATCCCTACTGCTATATGCCGTAGGTATGGCGGCACAACAACCCGATTGGGGCTACAATCCCAACGCCTACCCTGACGAGCACGTCATTTATGTAGGACTGGTAGATGACAAAGGCAGTGCTGTACAAAGTTTTAATGACAACACTTACCTTGGAGCATTCATTGATGGTGAATGCCGCGGAATTGCGGAGGTAAGCCAAAAGTCTGTATCGGACACCAAAACCATTTATTATTTCGCTCTGCGTGTAAAGGGTTCGGATACAGACAATGGAAAGGCTATCTCGTTCCGTTTAAGTATTCCAGGAGCCAATATGTCTTATATTTACAACGACCTGAAGCCTGCCGCAAATGCCGTAACCTATACTAATAAGAAAACCACCGGTACGCTGTCAGACCTCTTCCCGCTGAAGTTTATCCAGCCTCTATATTATGGTTTCACCCAAGAGACAGTATCAGTTAAGGTGGGTGAGCAGATCAATTTGTTGGATTATATTACATTCGAGCCAGCGAATGCCAACATACCAGAATTAAACTGGAATATGTATGAAGAGAGTGAAAATGTCATTATCGAAGGAAATAAGCTCACAGCCATTAAGTCAACTGGCAAGTATGGTTCCGTCGGCGTTTTCCCTAAGCTTTGGGACATGAAGAATACGGGACAGTATTCCGACATTAATATTCGTGTCATCCAGCCTGCCACCTCTATTGAGCTTCGCGACGAGTATAAGAATGGCATCACAGTTAACTTGGGCGACACTGCTGCCCTCAACACTGTGCTTCGCAGCGGCTACACCACAGCACCTGCCGACTGCAACGAGGAGCTGACATGGAAGAGCAGCGACGAGACTGCCATCCTTCCGATGATAGGCTCTGATATTGGCAAGTTCAATCCAGTAAAGACCGGCACTTACACCATGACGCTTAGCGGCGAGAATGCCAGCGTGGACCTTAAGGTCACAGTCATTAAGCCGGTAGAGTATATCGAGATGGTTGGCTCCGTTAAGACTATTAAGATGTTTGTAGGCGAGAACCTTCTCAACATCCTTCCAGCCGGCTATAAGGTAATGCCGGAGGACGCTACAGACCGCAGCGTGCATTACGAAGTTAACCAAAGTTTTAGCGATCAGGGAGTGTACGAGGATGGTGACGGAGCTTATAAGTATACCGACATATTTGGTGACTTATATTTTAATGAAGGTGACGAGATGATCGCCCTTAAGCCAGGTAGAGTTCGTGTTACGATAAATTCAACGCAGAATCCTCGAGCCTATTGCGAATACGAGGTTATCGTAAAAAGAGGTCCTACGAACATCACGTTCAAGCAGGAGGAGATGACTTTCTTGATGCCAAGAAAGGATACTGACAAGTGGGACATCTCTGAGGATATCCGTAACAACATCATCATGACACCGTCATGGCCTAAGTATGAAGAATATGAAGAGTACGATATAGCAGAAAGCGATTTGGATATCTTATCTTATACGAAAGCCGTAAACCTGTATTATGATTTCGAGAAAGACAGCCTTTCTGCATCTATCGATAGTATAGGTGGGGGACGGATTAATGTCTCCTATTCATCTGAGCGCACCATCGCAACTGAAGAAGGACTCCAAAATGATGAGTATAGAATTTCAAACCACTTCAACATAACGATTTTGGAGTCTCTTAAGGGATTCAAGGTGGACGAATACGTAGAGATGGTAAGCACCGAGACACGCGACTTCGTGCTTACTCCCGACCCCGTTGACGCAGAGGTAGACCCGTCAAGAGTGGAGGTGACAATTGAGGACGCATCTGTTCCCGAGATGTGGAAGAGCATAGTAGAGATTGTTCCTACGGATGAGACCATGCTTAACTATACCATCAAACCTCATAGCGTAGGCAGAGCCACTATCAGCGTGAAGCTCGACGGCGTAGAGGTGGCAACATCACATGTCGGTATCGGTCAGCGCTATATGCAGAAGGCAGGATGGAAGTGGACTTCGCTCTATAGCGGCGGCGTATCATGGAACTCTCCTGAATACGAATTAGGCGACGTGGTGGAGGAAATCCGCTCAGAAGACGCCCTTCTCCATAACGACCCCGAATACGGCTACTTCGGCGACCTCAACAGACTGGAGCCTGGCACATGCTATAAGATTAAGGTGAAAGAAGAGGAGCCCGGTCTCCTTAACTTGAGAATTTACCCTGGCGGCTACGAAGACATGCGACCTTATCGTCAGATTGTGCCGATGTGGAACTGGCTCGGCAATCCCTATCAGTACGACCACGATATCAACTCGGTGTTCTCTACCGAAGATGCAAACGCAAACAAATTCAACGTGGGCGACCGCATCGTATCGAAGGACAACGGCTTCGCTGAATACAATGGCGAAAAGTGGACAGGCACCCTTACCACTCTGCATGCCGGACTCGGATATATGTATTTCAATGCAGCATCAGACACCATCAACATGGAACTCAAGTATGAGTGGAATATGCCTCAGGGCACTCCGGTGATGAACGCTCCCCAGCACAAGCAGAGCGTATGGACATACAACAGCGCTCCGTTCGCTGACAACATGACCATCGTAGCTGACCTTGGCAACGACTATTCGGCAGAACGCTTCACGGTGGGCGCCTTCGTAGGCGACGAGTGCCGTGGTGAGGGTGAGATGATAGACGGCAAGTGCTTCATCACCGTACATGCTGACAAGGGCGATACCATTTCGTTCAAGCTCCATGACGCCGTCAGCGGCGAGATGCGCACCATCAACGAGCAGATGCCGTTCGCAAAGATGGCAGGTTCGCTCCGCGCTCCGCAGCGTCTGACTGTAGGTGGCATCGTCACCGGCATCACTTCAGCCGACATCGCATCTTCGGGCATCGCCGTTGTGGACGGACAGATCACAGTCCAGGGTATGGACGTGGCTGACGTCATCGTATGCAACGCATCCGGTGCTGTCGTCTCAACCGGCGAGACCACCGTTACCGGCCTTCCTTCAGGCGTTTACGTAGTGAAGGTGAAGACCAAGGACGGCAAGACCGTTACGAAGAAGCTTGTCAAGTAAGTTGACTATACTAATATAACTAAAAAGTTTCGCATGTCTCAGACATGCGAAACTTTAAATAACCACTAAAAGAACCAAAGCGATGAAAAGCCACTTACACATAACCATACTGACGGCTGTGGCAGCACTCTTTCTGCATACCAGCGGCACAACAGCACAGAACATCACGGAGATTGCGAAGAGCGATCCCCTCATCATCACGGGTTCCGTAGGTACACAGAACACCTACTTTCACTCAACGGCAGGCAGCGCATACGCCTCGCCGCTGAGCAATACGCTGTTCCTCAACCTCAACATCAGCATGTATGGATTCAACATGCCTTTCTCGCTTTATTATTCCAACAACAATCTGGACTTCAACTATCCCCATATCTCCTTCAATCTCTCGCCGTCGTACAAGCAATGGCACGGACATATCGGAAGGTCGTCGGCAGGATTCTCGCCCTACGTCATGAGTATGTCTTACAACGGCGTGGGTCTGGAATATCGCACGCAGAAGTTCCGCGTGGGAGCTTTCTACGGCACGCTGCGCAGCGCCGTCAACGACGACCCTACGTCGCCCTCGCCGCGCAATCCGCAGTATCGCCGCATAGGATGGGGATTCAATATAGGCTACGGTACGGGCAGCAACTATCTCGACCTTTATCTGCTCCGCGCTTACGACCGCCGCAGCTCCATTGACGAGTACTGGCAGGAGCGCATCTCGCCGCAGGAGAACATCGTGGTGGGCCTCAAGGGAGGCGTGAGCATCAAGAACTGGATGTCGCTGACAGCCAACGTAGCCACATCAGCCTTCACCACCGACACCCGCGCGGAGAAGGTGACGGACAGCAAGGTGGCAAGATGGGACAAGGTGTTCGACACACGCTACACCTCCATGGCACGCTTCGCGGGCGACGCCAACCTCAACATCAACGCCGGCGGCGTGAACGCCTCGCTCTTCTATCGCATCATACAGCCCGACTATACGTCGCTCGGCACCTACTATATGGCTAACAACTATCACAGCGTCGGAGCCAGCCTCGGCACCACGCTCTTCCGCCGCGTGTCGGTGGCAGCCACGTTCTCCGCTCAGGAGGACAATCTCTCCAACAAGCAGCTCTATACCACGCGGGGCTTCGTCTATTCGGCTTTCATAGCCACACGCATAGCCAACCGCCTCAATCTCTCGTTCGGCTATAACGGCTACCTGCAGACGCAGGCTGACGGCACGGCACACGTGAACGACACCACTCGCATACGTCGCGCCATGAACACCTTCACGTTCACGCCGTCCTACGCCGTGGACAACGACCAGTTCGGTCATGCCTTCTCGCTCTCTGCCAGCCTCGTGCAGAACAAGGACCTCAACCGCTTCGCCACCGGCGTGAGCGACGTGACGTCCCTCGCCATCGGAGCCAGCTACGGACTGGAGGTGAAGGCATGGAAGACCAGCTTCCAGACTTCCATAAACCACCAGTCGTCAAAGGGATTCAACACGCGCTATACCAGCGACCTCGCCTCGGTGACAGCCAACCGCGCCTTCCTAAAGGACGACGCCCTCAACCTCTCAGCCACGTTCTCGATGTGCTACAATGAGGTGAAACGACAGTCGAAGAGCCTGTCCATGGGATGCGACATGGCTGCCAGCTACAGCATCAAGCAGAAGCATCTCTTCTCGATGACTGCCGGATTCAACAAGTACGGCGACGTCAACATCACCAAGACACGGTCGAAGCTGGACGCAACGGACATCAACATCAGCTTCAACTACACCTACACCTTCACGCTCCTCGAGATAAAGCGTAAGGCGGAGAAGGAACAGAACAAGTCGCTATAGTGTAACTTTTATTCCCACGATAAAATAAAGATCAAGATATGAACAGACTGAGATTCCACATCCTATCACTACTCATCATCCTGGGTGCCATGCTGCAGGCAGCCGCTCAGGACGTAATGGTGACGGTCAATCCGGTACAGCCCACGCTGCCTCCGCAGGCGATGCTGTACGTAGCCAATCCCGGCAACTACTTCAACGTAAGTCTGATCAACTCTTCCGGCGAGACGCAGAACGTCTATCTCGTCATGGACCTTGAGCAGATAAATCCCAACTCGGGACTTTACGTCAAGATTCCTGCACAGTATCAGCCCGACAAGCCCATCACGGTGCCTTCCGGCGGAACGCACATTCTGAGCATGGTGGAGATGAAGAATCTCTTCAATCATGTGCCCAACGACCGCATCGCCACAACGCCGGGTCTGTTCAGCGACTATGAGGGCGGCGCCTTCGGACTCCTGCCCGAGGGTCAGTATCGCATGCGCCTCGTGGCTTACCGCTGGGAGCCGGGACGTGACGCTCCCGTCATGGTGAGCAGCCCCAGCAGCGGACAGTGCATATTCACTATATGCTACAAGGCTCAGGCGCCCGAGTTCCTGATGCCCATGCCCGGCATAGGAAGTTCTTCCGACGCTTCCGTATGCACCATGGACAAGCAGAACGCCCTCTTTACGTGGAAAGAACCCATCGTGACGTGCAATCCCGGCGCGGCACGCTTTACGTATAAGTTTAAGGTGGTGCAGCTTGTCAGCGGTCAGACGCCCGACGAAGCCATAGAGTATAATCCTGCCGTGTACGAGAAGTCGGGACTGATGTCGCCGATGATGATTCTGCCGCAGGAGCGCATCCGCTCCATGATAGACGACGTGACATACGTGGCACGCGTCACGGCGGAACAGTCAGGTCTGGGCAGCACATACCTCAACTACTCGATGGTGGAGAACGACGGCAATTCCGACCTGCGTCTGTTCCGCTTCGAGCCTGACGCCACCACCGTGGTGACGCCCCCAACGCCCGACAACAAGGACAAGGAGGACAAGAAAGATGAGGAGGAGGACGACGACGAGTTCGACTTCGGTTTCGGTAGCGGCAAGGAAGAAGTGACCGATTCGGTCTATAACTTCCGCAATCCGCAGATCATCCGACCGAGCTTCCCCGGCAATGCAGGAGCCCGCAAGTCATTCACGGGCGACGACATCGGCGTGGAATGGAAGAAGGCATGGTTCGTGGGTGGCGTAGGAGAACGTCAGGACACGGTGAAGATCAATTATGAGGTGCAGCTTTTCCGCGGCGAGCCAGAGATGGACCGCGCCGACATCTTCGCCTCAGAGCCGGTCTACACACACTCCACGTACGACCTTTCTGACTCTATAAAGTGGGAGAAGATCAGCGACAAGGTGGTGGCTGGCGACTATATGGTTCTGCGCGTGCTCCCCAAGAGCGAGAACGTACAGTCCGTGGCGTTCGTCAACGACTCCGTCAACGTCATCGACTTCGCCCTCGCACAGCGCATCAGCCAGAAGTTCTTCCAGTGTTCGTCAATGGTGAACATCGAAAACCTCAAGCCTACGAAGAAGTCTGCCAAGGACTTCATAGGCAAAGAGGTGGGCATCGGACAGTATCAGCTCACCATCGACGAGATGAAGGAGAACGGCAAGGACGGCGGATTCCGCGGCAACGGTCGTGTGGAATGGTCGCCGCTCGGATTGTCGCTGATGGTGAAGGTGGAGTTCGACTCGCTCTTCATCAATACCGACGACATCGTTTATGCCGGCAAGGCTAAGGGCATGAAGGGCGACACATGGGCGTCGAACAACGGCGACCAGGTGGACAAGCTCTTCTCCGACTGGGGCATTGACAACCTTATCGGCGACACTGGCATACCTTATGCTAAGATGTTGCAGAAGGAAGCGTCAAACAAGGGTCGCGACATCGCCAAGCAGCTCAGCCTCGGCAAGTATTACGACTATTACCATCGTGCCAAGGACTTCCTCACAGAAGGCAGACTTGACAACATAATGATGCCGATGAAGCTGCCGAAGTCAGTAAACAAGACTCCGGTGGACATCCAGATTGTCAACGTGACATTCGCTCCTTCGTGGGCTTCAATGGACCTTATCGGTACGTTCACGCTGCCCGAAAGCCGCTATACGGACAACAACATCCTCATCCTCGGTGCACCGCACACATGTATCAGCCCCGACCGTCTGTTGCCGGAGAGCGGATCGATGTGTCTGCTTTCCACCATGGACGTGAAGGAGCCGTCGTCCGGTTTCCAGATTAAGTTTAAGGCTCCGACCGACATCACCGTGGCTGACGAAGGTCAGGCACCTGCGGACGGATGCTACATCAACTGGCAGGCTGACTCTTTGGCAGCCTTACACATCGACATCGACATCGCCATTCCCAAGCTGAAGAAGGTGGCTAACGGCACCGCTACGGACGAGCGACCCGTGCTGAACATCCAGACTGACATCAAGGACTGGAACAACTGGACGGCAAGTGCTGCGATGGACGACTTCGAAGCAGAGGCTCTTCCGGGCTGGACATTCTGCCCGGGCGCCATTGTCTACGACCACTCCACAACGGTGAACGACAATAACATGGGATCGTTCCCCGCCGGTTATGACAAGAGCAAGGCTGACATCCGCACCAACGACAAGGAATGGATGGGCCTTTACATCAGCAAGGTGGGCGTAAAGTTCCCGAAGGCTATGGAAGTGGGCAAGGAAGACGGCGACGGTGACCGTCGTCTTACTCTCGCTGCCAAGGACATGTTCTTCGACAAGTCGGGCGTTTCGCTCAAGTTCGGTGCGGAGGACATCATCAGCGCGAAGACCGGAAAGCTCGGAGGTTGGGCGTTTACGCTCGACAACGTGGGCGTGGAGTTCCTGCAGAGCAACTTCGAGAAGGCTTACTTCGACGGCAACATGAAGTTGCCGCTCGTCAATTCGGACATCGCCTATACATGTAATATATATAACCAGAAGCGCTTCAAGAAGGACAACGACAACGGCTACGCCTATATATTTAAGGTGCAGCAGGTGGAGGACATCAACTTTGACTTCATCCTTGCAGAGGCAAACCTTGAGCAGAAGCAGACTTACTTCTTCCTCGAAGCAGAAGACCAGGCTGACGGATCGACGAAGACCCGACTGGAATTCTCTATGGGCGGAAGCATCACCATCGGCTATGCTGACGAGATTCAGGGCAAGCTGGACGAGGTGAACAACAAGGTGGAGGCTGCCAAGAACCGCTCGAGCTTCGTGAAGAACGCCCTCGACGGACTGCCGCTGAAGCTCAGCATCCCCGGCATCCACTTCACAAAGATGCGCATTGCCAACTGTTCTACGTGGGAATCAATCTACGATAAGGAGGAAACACAGAAGAAGGCACACGCAGCTCAGGCTGAAGAGCTGAGACGTTCGGCGTGGAAGACGCTTTGCGAGGAGAAGGAACGCAACCTCGGTTCTGAGGACAAGCCCATCTATTTCAACATGGGCGAATGGTCGTTGGCTTCTTTAGAGAAGAAGATAGGCCCGTTCTGCTTCGGCATTACACGCTATGACCTCGGCTATTCGGGTGGCGCAATGACGCTCGACCTTGAGGGAAAGATTGGCTTGCTGGAAGACCTCGTAGTGGCAAAGGCTGGCATTCAGTTGCAGGCAGAGGTGAAGAACCTCGACGACATCAGCAACATCTCGCTGGAATATAAGGACTGTCTGTTTAACTCCATCGAGGTTTCGTCCAACCTTCCGGGCATCACCATCTCGGGAAGAATGGACGTCATACGTCCTAACGACAAGGTGAAGGACAAGGGATATAAGGGCCACCTTAAGTTTGCGCTCCCCGGCAATCTCTTTACCTTCGACTCAAACGGCGGCTACTTCGAGCACAAGGAGGAAGGCAACAACTTCACTTGGGGCTACTTCAACATCGCTATCGGCTCGGCTGTGGGTCTGCAGATTCCGCCAATCGAGCTTAACGACATCCACGGCGGCTTCTACTTCAACTGCCGAAAGGACCCGAAGGACGCAACGAAGGCCATCGCTCAGAAGGGCGTCATCGGCGTAACGGCTGGTCTGGGCATTGCAGCGTCGGGTGGCGACAACGTCATCGGCGGCAAATTCTCGCTCACTGTGGTATACGACAAGGAGCACAAGCGCCTCACCACATTCATGCTTGACGGCAATGTGAGCGCTATGGCTGGCTTGGTTAATTCAAGAGCGTCCATCGTTTATCAGAACGACGACCAGTCGAAGTACCTGCGTCTGAACGTCACGGTTGACGCCAAGGCGGACGGACTCGCCAAGAAGTATGCGGGTGAGATAACAAAGTACACGGAACAGCTTGCGGACAGCAAGATTCTGAAGCAGATGCAGGCTCTCAACGACACCATAAAGACCACTTACGACAAGCTGGGATCAATGGCTGGACTGGACAATCTCCATCAGGAACACAGCACGGAGGAGAAACACGAGAGCAAGGATGAAAACAAGAGCGAGCAGAAAGATAACTTCAAGGCTACGTCAGGAGCCAAGATATCTCTCGACTTTGGACTTACATG
>ERZ1035027.1564-NODE-1564-length-10419-cov-17.809919_pt1 | contig 10419 bp, 6 predicted proteins | sample MGYA00520604_ERZ1035027 | MGnify/ENA primary metagenome ERZ1035027 (study PRJEB33766, sample SAMN09781743) | gut metagenome | biome: gut microbiome | host: Homo sapiens | place: Madagascar | study: EMG produced TPA metagenomics assembly of the PRJNA485056 data...
TTTTGGCATAGTGGCCTGTGGCGATGTAGTCGCAGCCCATATCCAGCGCCGCATCCAGCAACGCGCCAAACTTAATATGGCGGTTGCAGATGATACACGGATTGGGCGTCAGCCCCTCCTGGTAGGCGTTCACAAAGCGCTCGATCACGTTACGGTCGAAGGTTTGCTGCAAGTCGAGCACATGGTGGGGAATGCCTATGCGCTCGGCGACGGCCTCTGCGTCGGCGATGTCGCGGTCGACCTTACTCATGCCCGTGGCGGGATCGGGTGCGGGGCAGGTGAGGCGCATGGTGGCGCCGACACATTCGTAGCCCTGGCTTTTGAGCAGATACGCGGTCACGCTGGAATCGACGCCGCCGCTCATGGCGACGAGCACGCGCTTGTTGTGCATGTGGAGGTTCTCCTTGGTGGCATGCGGCCAAAAAAGAAAAGCGGCGCGGGAGGCTGGTTCCGCGCCGCAGACATTGTAGCAAGTTCGGGCGTCCTGTGGGACACCCTGTTGGGATGAGCTCAGACTGCCAGAAGAGAGGGGAGACCGGCGTGCCTTGGACTCGTTCTAAGAACGAGAGCTCTAGTCCTGGAAGAGCGCCGTGGACAGGTAACGCTCGCCGGTGTCGGCAAGCAGGGCCACGATGGTCTTGCCCTCGTTCTCGGGGCGCTTGGCCAGCTGCAGTGCGGCCCACACGGCGGCACCGGACGAAATGCCCACGAGCACGCCCTCCTTGTGGCCCACGGCGCGGCCGGTGGCAAAGGCGTCCTCGTTCTCGACGGGGATGATCTCGTCATAGACCTGGGTGTCGAGGACGTCGGGCACAAAGCCGGCGCCGATACCCTGGATCTTGTGCGGGCCTGCCTGGCCCTTGGAGAGCACCGGGGAGGTGGCGGGCTCGACGGCGACGACCTGAATCTCGGGGTTCTGCTCCTTGAGGAACTCGCCCACGCCGGTCACGGTGCCGCCGGTGCCAACGCCGGCGACGAAGATGTCGACCTTGCCGTCGGTGTCATCCCAGATCTCGGGGCCGGTCGTGGCCTTGTGGATGGCGGGGTTGGCGGGGTTCACAAACTGGCCGGCGATGATGCTGTTGGGGGTCTCCTTCTGCAGTTCCTCTGCCTTGGCGATGGCGCCCTTCATGCCTTTGGAACCGTCGGTGAGCACGAGCTGTGCGCCGTATGCCTGCATCAGCTTGCGGCGCTCGACGGACATGGTCTCGGGCATGGTGATGATCACCTTGTAGCCGCGGGCCGCTGCCACGGAGGCGATGCCGACGCCGGTGTTGCCGCTCGTGGGCTCGATGATGGTGTAGTCGCCGCCGCGCACGAGCTTGCCTGCCTTCTCCGCCTCGTCAATCATGTTCTTGGCGACGCGGTCTTTAACGGACCCGGCGGGGTTGAAGTATTCCAGCTTGACGAGCACGCGGGCCTTGAGGTCCTCATCGGCCTCAAAGTGGGTGAGCTCCAGGAGCGGGGTGTGGCCGATAAGCTGATCGATGGACGTGTAAACCTTGCTCATGATGAACCTCCAAAGTGTTCAAATGACTGGATACCGTGTGGTTTTACGGTGCGTCTAGCAGCTAAACCCATAAACCTTATAGGTTGTTCGTTTAGCTGTTGGGAAGCATACTAGACACTAAAGCCTAGTAATGCAATAGGAAATAGAAGATTATTGCGAGTCGATTAACCATCTTGACCGGAACGGGTATTTTCAAAACTAATTTTTCGGCTAGAATTTCTACGGACTAAATGACCGAAAGGCAGCACTATACATGTTGGTTTCTACGAAGGGCAGATATGCCCTGCGCGTTATGGTCGATCTGGCCGAGCACCAGGCGGCCGGTCGCATTCCGCTCAAAGAGATCGCGGCGCGCCAGGGGATTTCGGAGAAGTACCTCGAGAATATTCTGGCGACGCTCGTGCGCGCCAATATGCTCTCGGGCATGCGCGGCAAGGGCGGCGGCTACGTGCTTACGCGCCCGCCCGAGCAGTACACGGTGGGCGAGATCTTGCGCCTGACCGAGGGCAGTCTGGCGCCGGTCGCCTGCCTGGATGGCGACTGCAAGGGCTGCTCGCGTTCGGATGAGTGCCCCACGCTCGACGTGTGGAAGAACCTGGACAAGCTCATCAACGACTACCTCGACGGCGTGACGCTCGATCAACTTGTCGCTCCCAACCATGGCTACGACTACGTCATCTAACCCATACCTGTCATGTGGGGACGGGTAGAAATGGTAGATTCTCTCGTCCTTTGAGACCTGACAAATAAGAAGGCCGCCCATTTTTGCGATGGGCGGCCTTCGTTTTGGGCTGTTGAGACGGGCGCGGCCGGAATGGCCGTTTTAGCCCTCGGCGATGCTGTCGAGGATGCTGCGCATGATGGACACCAGGATGCTGCCCATAAAGGCCGATCCAAAGCTGGCGATGGAGATACCCGCGCCCAGCAGATTGACCGACAGATAGCTGGCCAGCTCGAGCATAAAGCTGTTGACTACGAGCTGAAAAATACCCAGCGTAATGATCGTGAGCGGCAGCGAGATAACCGTCAGGAACGGCTTGACGAGCGAATCGACGATGTTCAGGAACAGTCCCACGAAGGCGAAACAGACCCAGGCCTCGGCAAAACCGAAGGGCTGGATGCCGGGGACGAGGAACGTGGCAATCGCGATGGCGATCGAGGTAAAGAGCCAGTTAAGCATAAAGCGCATGGTCTGAATCCTTTCTTGCGCAGGGTGCGTCGGTGTCGCGTGAAGCGGTTTGCTGCGGCAGCTTGGACGGCCGCTCGGGTGTGCCGCCTTGTTCGGCCGCCCATTGTCTCAGATATTCGTGGAGCTTACGTGCGCATTCGGTTTCAAAACGGCGTTCGTCCTGAAAAACGCGCCGCTGGCAGAGAGTCTTGTCGCTTTAGTTTGGTGGTGTGCTACACTGCTACGGGCAAAAGCCACAGGCGTTGCCCTATTGCATAGAACGGGCGAACGATGCCCGATGTCAGTATCAACTTCGATGCCTTTTGGCGGGTTTGGCGGTGATCGATGAATATCGAGAACATGTTTGACAAGCCTGATGTCAAGCAGCTGGTCCACGCATTTAGTCTTTTGGATGACGAGAAGGATATCCAGGCGTTTTTGACCGATATCTGCACGCCGCGCGAGATCTGCGATCTTTCGCAACGTCTGCAGGTTGCGCGTTATCTGGATGAGGGCGAGCCTTATGTTGAGGTTCAGGCCCGCACCGGCGCTTCGTCCACTACGGTGAGCCGCGTTTCAAAGGCACTCAACGGCGAGTACGGCGGCTATCGCAAGATCCTCATCAAGCTGGAGGATGGCGAGTAGGCCAGCGGTAAAAACGAATTGCGCAGAACCGTCCCTTCGGGGGCGGTTTTTTGATCCTTTGGGGACGGAGGAAAACGGATCACTGGGTTAGACTGACCTCCTCGGTGATCCATTTTCCTCCGTCTCCAAGGGGTCAAATCTGTTGGCGTGGGGCAAATCTGTCCGCGCGGGCGGGTAGGATGGAAGCATTGAATATTGCGAACGGTTTGAGTGGAGGACCATGCCTGTTCGAATCTATACCACCAACGCCGGCGCGGATTTGAGCGATGCCGAGGCGGCGCTGCTTGCCGACCTGGTTGCCCGCCATGGACGTGCCGTGCTGCTGGCGCCAACGTTTGCCGAGCTCGACCTGTGCCGTCATGATGCGGCGGAAGCCGGCGTTTCGCTGGGTATTGACTACAAGACGCCTACATCGTGGCTTCGCTCGCTTTGGGAGCTTTTGGGCGACGGGCGCGGTTTCGTCGACAACCTGCAGCGCCAGATGCTGTTTTCGGACATGGTAGCGCGTCTCGACGACGCCGACCTGCAGCCGCTTTCGCGCAGCCAGGGCACGGTGCATATGCTCGCGCGTATGGCTCGCGATGTGCTGCCGGGTGTGGCAGGGACAGGTGCCGAGCGTTGCTGCGACAACGTTTGCAAGCCCAAGCCCAAAAGCGACGCCGAGGCTCGCGTGTTTGAACTTTTGTGCGCCTATGCGCGCGGTTTGGACCGTCGAGATATGGTCGAGCCCTGCGAGGCGGCTGACATTATGGCCGGCGCTTTGGCCGACAACCTGCCGGGGTGCGCCCGCGTCGTTTGCGTGCGCGGCGTCACGTCATTTACGTATAGCCTGCTCGAGCTGCTGTCCGCCGTGGCAAACAACGGGGGAGAGGTTGTCGTGCTGCTTGCCCGCGAGCAAGCGGCGATGCGCGAGGAGCTTGCCGCGGCATTTGATGTCCGCGGTGTGCTGTTTGAGATCGCGCCGCTGGGGGAGGGCGCCGCCGCGCCCCAGACTACCTCCAAGTCCGCTGCTCAGCCTGCCTTTATTGAGGTCGCCGGCCCCCATGCCCGTGCCCATGCTTATGCGGACGTCATCGATAAGTTGGTGAAAGCGCACAAGGAGTCCAAGGACGATAAAGCTGCTGCAACACCCGCCGGCCCCGTGCGCGTACTCGTGGTGTCCGCCCGGGCACCCCAGCTGTTCGGCGAGCTTGCCGCTCGTTTGGCGGCGCGCCACGTTGCTGCCGAGACGGCCGAGTTCACGGCGTTTTCCCAATCCATTGCGGGCAGGCAGTTCACGGCGCTTGCCGGCCTGATCGAGCGCATGAAGGCCGCCGATGAGGGTGCGGCGTCAAAGACCGAGTGGTGGCCCGCGCCGGAGCTTACCGACTGGATCTACAGTCCGCTTTCGGGCGCCGATGCCGTCAATGCCCGTACCTTCGATAAGAATATGCGTCTTTCGCGCAGCAAGACTACCGCGGGCGTTAAGAGCCTGCTTCAGAGCGTCCAAGGCCAGGTGAGGGGCGCCCGCAAGGCGGCGAGCGACGAGAACTGGTTTAAGAACGTGCCATGCGTGGTCTCGGACGTGTTCCAGGCGCTGTGGCGCGACAAGCCCGTGACGGCGCTCAAGGCAATGCTCGCCGTCGCCGAGGCGTTGCCCGATCGCGCACTTGGCGGTCTCGACGGTCAGGCCCGTCGCCAGGCGGAGGTGGCCCTGCTGCGCCACGTCATCGACATCCTTATGAATGGCGCCCGTGCGCTCGACGTGTCGCAGGCCGCGACCGTGCCCGTGCTCGATGACATTCGAACCAAGGTGGACAAGCGTAGTGCCGCCTACGATTACGAGACCTACGAGGTTGACCGTGCGCCACGCGCCCAGGTTCGCTTTGCTTCGCTTGCCGATGCGGCGGCTCTGCGCCCCGGCAGCTACGATGCCGTGCTGTTTGCCGATGTCGATCTGGACAGCTATCCGCTCTCACACGAAGAGGGGCCGCTGACCACGCTGACGGCGAGCCTCGGTCGCGAGGGCGTGACGCTTGAGCCTGCGGCCTTGCTGCGCGCACGCTTTGGCCGCGCGATACAAGCGTCGCGTGGTCCGGTTACGCTCGCCCGTGTGACCCACGATCGTCAGGCGCGCGAGTGCTATCCGGCGGCCGTGTGGACCGAGTTACGGGCGCATGCCGAGGCCGCTAACGATGCTAAGGCCGCTGACGCCGACAAGGCCGCTGACGACGCTAAGGCCGTTGGCGCCGACAAGGCGAAGTGTGTGGGTGAGGGCGATATCGTAAGGGACTTCGATCCCGCGGCAGGCGAAGGTCTTAGGCGCGAGCGCGTGACCTGCGAAGCTCCTCAGCATCTGAGCGATGAAGCCATTCCGTATTTGGTCCTGCGTCGTCGCGATGGCGAGGGCGAGGATGCGCCGCTGGTGCCGCGCCTGACGTCTGCCTCGCAGATCGAGGCCTATTCGACCTGCCCGCTATGCTGGTTCGTCTCGTACCGCGTGAAGCCCCAGTCGATCGACGCTGGCTTTGGCAATATGGAGAAGGGCAACTTTGTCCACGACGTGCTGGAACACTTGCATGCCCGTCTGCCCCAGGAGGGCATGGAGCGCGTGACACCCATGAATCTGCCACGCGCGAAGGAGCTGCTGCGCGAGGTCTTTGACGAGACCTTGGCCGAGCATGCGGGCAAGCGCGGTACCGAGGGCCCGCTCGTGCCGCTCTCCCCGGTGGAGGAGCGCCAGGTGGCCGAGATTTTGCCGCAGCTGGAGGGCGTTCTTGCCTACGAGTCCGAGGCGCTCGCGCCCTTCGCGCCGCGCTACCTGGAGTTTGCGTTCAACGATCTCCAGGTCGAGTATGCCGGCTGGCCGCTCGGCGGGCGCATCGACCGCGTGGATGTGGATGCCGAGAATCGCGCCGTGGTAATCGACTACAAGCATCGCACGGGCGTTGAGGAGTTTAAACTCGCCGACCCCACGGTGCGCGACGAGGAATCGGGCGAGGCCGCCATCGACGACCCGCGGTGGCTGCCGCCCCATACCCAGACGCTTATCTATGCGCAGGCCATGCGCCGGGCGCTGGATCTGGATACCCGCGCCGCGCTCTATTTTTCGACCAAGGGCGGCAAGCCCGCGCTGCGCGGTGCGGCGAGCGCCGAGTTGCTTGAGGAAGAGCGCGGCGACGGCCGCATCCCAGGCCTTAAGAAGGGCTTTCCCGGCGAGGGCGGCAACATGGACTTCGATGCGCTGCTCGATCGCGTGGAGACCGGCATTGCCGAGCGTCTGCGCGAGCTCGAGGCAGGCGACGTTGCCGCCGTCGACCCGACGTCGGCTCAGGCCGTGCATGCGCGCTGCTCGTATAACCACGAAGGAACGTTTGTAAGGAGGGACGTGTAGACCATGGATCTTTCGACTTTGATGCCGCAACAACTGCAAGTCGTCAAAACGCTCGACCGCCCGCTGTTTGTCTCGGCAGGTGCCGGCTCGGGCAAGACCTTTACCCTCACGCGCCGCATCGTCTATGCGCTCTCGCCCGAATCCGGTCCGTTTGTCGAGCATCTGGATCAGGTGCTCGCCATTACCTTTACCAAAGATGCCGCGGCCGAGATTCGCGACCGCGTGCGTCGCGCGCTTATCGAAGAGGGTATGGACGAGGAGGCCCTGACCGTCGACGACGCTTGGATCTCGACCATTCACGGCATGTGTTCGCGCATCCTGCGCGCGCATGCGTTGGAGCTGGGCATCGATCCCGAGTTCACGGTGCTTACCGATACCGATGAGCTTATGGATCAGGCTGTTGAGCATGTGCTGGCCCGAGCGACGGCGCCCGATGCCGCCCCCGAGCTCGCCGCTTCGCTTAAAAGCCTCTACGCCTGGTATCCCATGGCAGGCGAGGGCGGCCTCTTTGGCGCCGGCACCACCATCAAGGGCCTGGTGCGTGAGCTGCTGGAGCTCTCGAGCCAGCTGCCGGGCGGTATGGACGACGTGTGCGTGGCGCGCGGCCAGGCCGATACCTCGGCACTCGCCGATGCCTATCGTGCGGCGCTGGGCGCAAGCAAGGCCGCGACCGAGAAAGCGCAGGTGGCACTCGATGCCATCGACGCGTTTGAGGCGAGCGGCAAAACCATGGAGGATGCGGCGCGACTCATGATGTCGTGCAGCATGCCTCGGGCGAGCAAGGCGTTTCCTAAGGAGCAGGTGGAGCTGCTCAAGGCCGAGGCCGCCGATGCATTTATCAATATCGTGCTTGCCTGCGGCGGTCCGGCGCTCGATGCGCTGGTGGGGCTTGCTCGTGCTGTGGAGGCGGAATACCGCGCGCTCAAGGCTGACCAGTCTGCGCTTGATAACAACGACCTGCTGCGCATGGCGTACGAGGCGCTGCGCGATTATCCCGCCATCCGAGCGGCCTATGAGGGTCGCTTTAAGATGGTCATGATCGATGAGTTCCAGGATACCGACCAGATGCAGGTCGATTTGATCCGTTACCTGACGGGCGCGGGGGAGCGCGCACTGTGCACCGTAGGCGATGCGCAGCAGTCGATCTACCGCTTCCGTGGTGCCGAGGTTGAGGTGTTCCGTCGCCAGGAGCGCAAGGTGGGTTCGACGACGGCGTCCGAGACGGTCGCCACGTCCGATGCCCCCGCCGGCGAGCTCGTCAAGCTTGTACGCAACTTCCGCAGCCACGACGAGGTGCTGCGCTATGTGGCGCGCGTCTTTGACGGCGACACCGGTGGTTTGATGCAGGGGTTCTTGGATCTTGAACCGAGCGACGAACGCGAGGACAAGCTCAAGGCGAAGGCATCGCGCCGCCAGGCGATCTTCGTTGCCGGTGGCAGTACGCAGGAGCGAACGCAGGCGAAAGCTCGCGCGATTGCGGAGCGATTCCAAGCACTCGTTAAAGCGGGCCAGCCCCAGGGCAGCATGGTCCTGCTGCTGGGCCGCATGACCAACGCCGATGTCTATGCGCAGGCCTTCCGCGACCAGGGGCTCGACTGCGTGATCGCAGGCGGCTCGGTCTTTGCCCAGGCAGCCGAGGTGCAGACGGTGCGTGCCCTGGTCTGCGCGCTCGCCAATCCGGCCGATACGGCGCAGGGCCTTATGCCGCTGCTCGCCTCGCCGATGTTTGCGCTCGGCGCCCAGGAGTTCCTGGCGCTGGCGACCAAGCTGGACGACCAGACGGGGGAGACCTCGCGCCGCAACATCGATGCGGGCATCATGAGCGATTCCGATGTGCCGGGTTTGCAAGACTTGCCGCTCGTGACGCGCGCCCGCGAGGTGCTGCGCTATGCGCTTCGTCGCGTGGGGCGCGATTCGTTCGCCGCCATCGCGCGCGATACTGTCAACGCCTCCGGCTGGTTTGTGCGTCTGGCGCAGCGTGGTCCCGAGGGCAAGGCCATCGCCGCCAACGTGCTCAAGGCGCTCGACGCCGTGGCCGAGGCGGAGGCCGAGTTCGGTAACTCGCCGCGTTCCATTGCGCTTGCCTTCGACCGCTTCTTGGCGGGCAAGGAGGCCCCAGGCGCCCTCAACGAGGAGGGCGACGGCGCGGTGCGCATCATGACGGTGCATGCCTCCAAGGGCCTGGAGTATCCGGTCGTGGCGGTTGCGGAGTGCTTTGGCGTGCGTAAGTCCTCGGGTGCGGCTCAGATGGGGCGTGTCGAGGGCGGAGCGCAGGTCGTGGCGCTGCCGGCACGCTTCGACGGCGTTAAACTCGCGGACGGCACGTTCGTAAAGGGCGATGACGTCAAAAAGCAGTTTGAGCATGCGTTTAAGGGTAAGGGCACGTCGCTATGGTTGCCGCCGGAGCTCATGGAGGATGTCTGCGCGACGGGTTCTCCCGCCGAGGCATTCGTTCGCCTGCGCAACGACGACCTGCAGCTTTCGCTCGAGGAGCGGGCTCGCTTGCTCTATGTCGCCATGACGCGGGCGCGCGAGCTGGTCATTCTGGCGATGGATGTCGGCGTGAGCCGCGGCAAGGTGACGGCGCCGACCTTCGATGTCGAGACGGATCTGACCTACGACGTGCTGCGCCGCATCCTGCCGACCGACAGCCTGGACATGCCGCAGCTCGATAGCGACCGTTTGGTGTTCGACAACTCCAAGCCGGGCGACTACGAGCTCATCTCGCTGGCGGACTTTACGTTTGGCGAGCAGACGTTTGAGGTCAACGCTTCGCTGGATGTCGAGGGCAGGCTTGTCCGCGGCGATGCGGAGCCGGAGGGTGCCGGTGCGGATGCCCACGCCGCTGTTCCCGGTCCTGCCGACCCCGAGCCCGATGCGTTTGAGCTCGTGTATCCCCAGGCGGTGGGCGTGCGCATGGGCACCTGCCCGTATCTGGCGCGCGATTCGTACAGCTACTCGTCAATTGCCGCGGCGCTGCATGTCGAGTCCGAGGACCGAGCCGCCGAGGCGCATGTGCCCATGGACGAGGCTGGCGATGATGCGGAGTCGGATGGTTCCGAGATGACGGATGCAGACGTGGCCGCCGTTGAGCCCGCCGGCAACCCCATGGCGCTGGGCTCGGCGTTCCATGCCGCCTGCCAGTGGCTGATCGAGATGGGTGCCGATGCGCTGCCCGCTGAGCGTGCCGATGCGCTGGCGCGCCTGTGGCGCCTGACGCCGGAGCAGCGCGAACGCTTCGACGTTGCCCTGGACCGCTGGCTCAAGTCGGCGGTCCGTGCCGAGCTGCTTGCCTGGCCGTGCGTTCGCGCCGAGGTGCCGTTCTTTTCGCTGGGCTGCGAGGACGAGGACATCGCCCGCTACGGCGCATATGCCGAGGGCGCTATCGATGCCTTGGCAACCGACCCGGCCGATCCGTCGCACGCGCTGGTCATCGACTACAAGACGGGCGGCACACCGGACGAGACGCCGGAACAGCTGCAGGAGAAGCACGCCCTGCAGGCGCGCGTCTACGCCGATGTTCTACGCAAGGCGGGCTTTAAGACGGTGACCGTCAAGTTCGTCCGTGTGGAGCAGGCCGATCCCGCTAACCCCTGCGAGCCCCAGGTGGTCACCTACAACCTCTAACCCTCAATAACTTGCGGTGGAATACGGACTGTTTTGGCCAGAAAAGCCGCCAATCAGTCCGTATTTCACCGCAACTCAGAAAGGTCGCTCGGGTCC
>ERZ1035027.1567-NODE-1567-length-10408-cov-4.673911_pt1 | contig 10408 bp, 5 predicted proteins | sample MGYA00520604_ERZ1035027 | MGnify/ENA primary metagenome ERZ1035027 (study PRJEB33766, sample SAMN09781743) | gut metagenome | biome: gut microbiome | host: Homo sapiens | place: Madagascar | study: EMG produced TPA metagenomics assembly of the PRJNA485056 data...
ATTGCATTTGTATACAGAGAAAAGATGGGGAAGAAAGTATAAGCATATATATCAGCCAATCAGAGCAAGCGAAGCTGGATAAGACCAGATCCCCTAAGAAGCTGGTTATTATTTTGAGTGTGATATGTGTACTGCTGGCAGCATTTATAGTTTCGTTGGTTATTTACGCAACACACAGAGATTCGTCAAAGAAGGAAACGGCGACACCAACGGATGCTTCAACGGAGACAGAGGAAGCAACGGAAACAGAGGAACCAACAACTGTGACAACAATCGAGGCGGAAACTACGATGGAAGAAGTAGAAGAAACAACGGAAGAAACAACAGAAGAAACGGTTACAACAGAAGCCGTACAGAATGCGGTTTCGGAAACCGATTTCCCGGTAGAAAATAGTGTAGGCGGGTTGAGTTATTCGGAGGCGGCTAAGGACCAAGACCAGCATTTTTTCGTGGAACATAATGACTGCTATTATCCAATGACAAACAGCGAATGCTTTGATGAGAACATGGTATCGTTAAAAATCAGGTTTGTGGGAGAAAATTTTGAATATGCCCAGGTGCATGTCGGTGACAAAATTGTTGGATTTGATGGTATGCATGGATTTAAATCCATATCAATTATTAATAGTGAAGGATATTCTGTTCCGCAGGAATTCGTTACAAATGATGATGGCACAGTAGAGTTTCACAAGAGCAGTTTTAATTCATCCTTATACTACGGCAAATGTTTTATTACGACGAATAAGATATTTAAAATTAATGATGAGGATGCAAATAGGATAGCAGATTATGTAGAAATTGGAGATGGATGGCCTACATACAAATTTTTGTATTATGCAGAGCCAACGAATATTGAAGTAACATATTATAAGAATTACGAGCAGGTAGTAAAAACAGTTTCTGTAGATAAGAAATGTTTTTTGTTGGGAGATAAGTATAAGGCTGATTACCAAGAGGCTCCAGAAGGGTATTTTTATTATGACACATCGAATCTTCCACTTGGGAAATATGTAATTAATGCGATGGCAGGCGTGCAGTTTGCTATTGAAGTAGTTGAATAAAAATTAGTTTTTAAACAGTGGAGTAACGTTTGATATGAAATCAATAGTAATTTATTATGGCAACCAAAAAAGCGAAAGCTATAATCTGGAACAATTTCAAAAGGAAGTTGTAAGCTTTGGAAGACAGCCGGACAATGATATTGTACTTGATTTGGAGTTTGTATCGAGAATCCATGGTGTGTTTTATATGGAAGAGGGCATATGGTATGTGCAGGATCTGAACAGCACAAATGGGATACTGGTAAATGGAAACCGCGTAGAGCAATATGCGATTGAAGAGGGGGATTGCATTTGCATACAGGGAAAAGACAGTGAAGAAAGTATAAGTATCTATATTGGTGGGGGAAAAGAAGCCAAGGGAAATAAAACAAAGTCGAAAAAGAAGCTGGTTATTATTCTCAGCGTTGTGTGTGTATTGCTGGCAGGACTTATTGTTTCATTGATTGTTTATGCAAAGCACAGAGATTCGTCGAAAAAGGATACTGCAACACCGACGGATGCTTCAACAGAAGCTGAGGCGGAAACGGAGTCCGAAGAACCTACAACTGCATCAACGACAGAGGCGGAAACGACAACAGAAGAAGCAGAAGAAATACCTGAAGATATTGGATTTTCCTATGGGGAATTGCAGCATACAACATTTATTTTTTCAAGTGGAGCAGGTGCATGGGAGACAGATTTGTCCATTGATGCAGATGGGAATTTCTCAGGTATGTTTCATGATAGCGAGATGGGAGATACCGGAGAAGGATATCCAAGTGGATCAATCTATTTTAGTGAATTCTCCGGACGGTTTGGACAGTTAGAAAAGGTGGATGATTACACCTATGCAACGACGATAGAATCGATAGAGTATGTAAATGAACCGGGAACGGAAGAGATAAAGGATGAAATGCGATACATGTATAGTGAAGCGTACGGACTCGAAAATGCAGGTCGAATTTTATTTTATCTTCCGGGAAGACCTTTGGACAGCTTCTCAGAGGAAGAACGGTCGTGGATGAATTTATATCTTATGAATAATTATGGTGGTAAGCTCCCAATGGTTTTACTTTGCAATGAGAATGAAGAGCAGGTTATGCAGGGAAATAGCAGTTTGACAGCGGAATATCAGCCATATATAGATGTGCTGGAAAGAGAGGCGGATAAAATATCTGCGTATACAGAGTACGGAGCTAGTGGATATGGATATGCATCCGTTTGTTATATGGATGTTACAGGTGATGAGCAGCCGGAATTGATATTTATGACAGAAAATCCTGAGACCGGAGGAGGAGATTTAAATATCTATACAATTAGAGCTGGGAGAGAAGAACAAATTTGTTTTTTGGAGAATTTGGATATATTTGTAGAAGGGGGAACACGTTATTGCGTATTCAAAAAAAGAGGAGATGGACAATTATATGCAATAGCAGAAACTTATGGTGGATATGGATCAATTTCCGTGTTTTATCGTTTTGATGAAGGCGATAATGGAGAGTTAAATCCTGTAAAGGTAATGGAATGGAATGACAGTGGAGAAGTAAATTCATATATGGAAGGCGGACCTTATGACGTTGTTTGTACAATTGGAGAAACGGAAGTATCGTCAGAGGAATTCATGGAGCAGGTAGATGCGTTTGTAAAAGATATGGAGTTTACAGCATTAAGTACATATACAGGATTGACAGAAAGTTACTATATGCAGCCAAGACCAACAAATACGATAGTGTCGGCACTAGATGAGTCAGAACATATTTATGTGGAAGAATACGATGCGGAGCTGGGTATATATCGGGGCAGTCTGATTGATTAAGATTGTCAAAATTGACAAGAAAAGACATAAAATTTGCATTGATGATAACTTGAAAAATTCGTCTGTTAATATGAATGCAAGTCGAACAATAAAGGAGGTTTCAGATGATTACATATAAAATATATTCGGACATAGGAAATCGGGAAGTAAACGAAGACAGTGTCGGCGAGCAGCAAAAAGACGAAAATTATTTGTTTATACTGGCGGATGGTCTGGGTGGACATGGACATGGAGAATGTGCATCAAATCTGGCTGTGACAACTTCTTCGGAAATGTTCCATGGGGAGTATTTTCAGGGGAAAAATGAAAAAGAATTTCTGGCACAATGCTTTGACTGTGCGCAGGATATTATCACGATGTCACAGAAGGAGACACGCGAATATGCGGATATGAAGACAACGATGGTGCTGCTTTTGATTTCGGGAAATCGTGCTTATTGGGGACATATAGGAGATTCCAGATTATATTATTTTAAGAAAAATAAGATGGTTACGCGGACGCTGGATCACAGTGTTCCACAAATGCTTGTCAGCACTGGAGAAATCAAAGAAAAGGATATTCGTGGACATGAGGATCGGAGCCGGTTGCTTCGGGTTGTGGGAAGTCCGTGGATGAATGGACATGCGTATGATATCTCAGAAGGGATAGATTTAAACAAGTCACAGGCTTTTTTACTTTGTTCGGATGGATTCTGGGAGCAGATCACGGAAAAAGAGATGATGCAGTGTCTGAAGAAGGCGGATACGGTAGATGCGTGGCTTGATCGCATGGTTGAGATAGTGAACGAGAACGGAAAAGGATCGGATATGGACAACAATTCGGCGATTGCGGTATGGGTAGAGCCGGAGAATAAATAAAGAGGGGTAAAAAGGTATGAATAAGAGAAATATATGCTTTAGCATTCTTATAACAGTGTTTTCGTTGATGGCAGTAATTACGATGTTTCTTCCATATTTCCGGATTGGAACAACGGAAGTCAAACAGGCATTTGATACAACCTTTGATGGAATTGCACAACTGGATTCTGCATTTGAAGATGGTGGTTCCGGAGATTTGCTGCCATCCAGATCAGGTGTGAAATTATTGAAGGATGTCATAGACATTCCGACGGATCAGACATACAACTACATTTCCGGTTTGAAGAGACTGGTTGTAAGTATGTTACTGGTTGCGTGGATAACAGCAGTTGCGGTGATTGTAATTGCATGGGTGTTAAAGAAAAAAGCAAAATATATTGCAGGGATGACACTGTCTGCGGTTTCAATCGCAGCGTCGCTTACATTGTATATATCAGTTCCGGGTATTGCAAAGAATGCATTGGTCGAGGCAATAGAAAAAAGTCTGTTTAATGATACCGGTGTATATGAATATTTGCTCGGCAGCTTTGTAAAGGAAACCGTCCTTTCATATATTGGAAGGTTCTGCAGACAATTATTGCAGCATTCGGTACAGATAGGATTCTGGCTTCTGGTTGGCATGATGGGTGCAGTGTTTATTGCATCTTTGGTCGGACTGATTTTGGAGTTTGTTCGGGGAAAAGTAGAATTGCCGTCAGCGGGAGAAGTTGCACAGGCTGTATCTGCAATGATATATGGAATTAAAGGAGAGTATGCGGGTGCAGAGGCAGCAGTGGGAGATGGAATTGTTATTGGTCGTGATCCAGCCGCGTGTCAGTTGGTTCTCAATAAGGACAAGGTGAGCCGCAGGCATTGTAAGATTGCCTATAATCCGGCGAATAACACATATGTGGTAACCGATTATTCCAGCAATGGAACCTATATATCCGGGAAGGCAATGCAGAAAAATCAACCGACAGAAATACCTGCCGGAACGATGATTCAATTGGGTAAAGATGGAGATATATTCCGACTTGGAAAATAGATACGAGGGATGAACTATGAAGAGAAGATGTCTGAATTGTATGAAAGAATTTGGAATACCGGAAGGACAGGAGCAGAATCATTTTGCTTGCCCTTTTTGCGGATATAGAGAGGGGACTCCTCCGAAGGAGATAACATATCTGTATCCGGGAACGATATTGCAGAATCGTTATATCATCGGAACCACGCTCGGAGCAGGTGGATTTGGAATTACATATAAAGCATGGGATACAACGTTAGAGATGGTTGTGGCAATCAAGGAATATTATCCGGCAGGTATGGTACAGCGTGTGCCTGGTGATCCAAATCTGATCGTGTATGGAGGCAGACATCAGGAAGAGTTTTATTCCAATCTGGAGCGTTTTCTGGAGGAAGCACGTAAGATGGCAATATTTGAAAAAAGTAAAAATATCGTCCATGTTGAAAATCATTTTGAAGCAAATAATACGGCATATATAGTCATGGAATTTCTTGATGGAATTTCCGTAAAGGAATTTATGAAACAGGAAGGCGGCAAGTTGGATATGGAAACAGCGTTAGAGATTGCATTCGCTGTTTCAGAAGCATTGCAGGAGATTCATGATGCATCGATCCTGCACCGGGATATCAGTCCGGATAATGTATTTTTGTGTGAGGGAAACAAAGTTAAGGTTCTGGATTTTGGAGCTGCACGATTATCAGATACAGAGAAAGAAGTGACGCGCTCGATTATTTTGAAACCGGGATTTGCACCACCGGAACAGTATCAGACAAAGAGTAAGCAGGGACCGTGGACAGATATATATGCGCTGTCTGCGATGTTGTATTACTGCATAACCGGTGTGATGCCAGACGAGAGTACAAATCGGAAGATAGAGGATACGGTTGTTGCTCCGAAAGAATTAGATCCGTCAATACCGGATTATATCAGCGATACGATTATGCGTGGAATGGCAGTCAATGAGGCGCTGCGGTTTCAGAATATTGGTGAGTTTCAGAAAGCACTTTTAAAAGAAAAAAAGGTTGTTGACGATAAAACAGAGCTGAAAAAAAGAAAGAGAAGACGTGTGTTTACAATAGCAGCTGCGGTTCTTTTGCTGGCAGTCGGAGGGTTCGCGGCATGGCGTATCTATGACAGCAAGGATCCGGTCCTGAATCCGGCGACGATCACAGTCTGGGTTGCATATTCCGGAGATGAGGATGCGGATTCAGCGAAACAAATGATGGAAGATATGTCGGATATGTTCCAAAGTGATCAGGCTGCCATAACAGTTTCCGTAGAAGCAATTCCAGAGGAACAATATGCTGACAGACTGGAACAGGCAAAGGCAGATGGAACGATGCCAACAGTATATCAGGCGGAGTATGCATCAGAAGAGATACAGAAGTCGGCTGCATCTGTAAAACCAGTTTATAACAGCATGGATAACCTGTCGGATTATTACTTCCTGAAATCATATAAAAAGAAGTTGATAGAGGAAAAAGAGGTTCCACTTGGGTTCAACATTCCGGTCGTGTATGTGCGCCGGTCGGATACGGTAGATGCATCTTCTTTTGAACTGAGTCGAATATCAGACATACAGGAATCGCAGTATTATATGGATTCTGCATATGCAGATATGCTGATCAACACTTTGGGAGGCAGTTATCATTATGAAAATGGTCTGGCTATGGATAATGCCGCAAAGGAACTGATACAGGATGTAGTGAAACATACGAAAAGCAATATAAAACTTGAAAATAGTGAAAAGGCGATGGATGGGTTTGCGAATGGAACGGTTTCCTATTATCTGGCATCTGTGCGGGAATTGCAGACATTTAATAAAAATGTAGTTGGATTGTATGAGATGCGGCCGATTCAGTCAAATACCTTGTGTGGACGATTCACGGATGCGTACAGCATCAGTGGAAGTGCCAGTAAAGAGGAGATTGCGGCAGCTAGAGTCTGGCTTCGGTACATGCTGGAGGAGGGACCGCAGAAGACCTATCATCTGGTGCATCGACATGCAATACCATTGCAGAAAGATGCATACAGAGTATATGTGGATAACAACAGTAAGCTAAGTTTGATTGATGGATATTTAGATAATCTGAAATTTTATCCGGAGAATGAAAAAAAGCTTGAAACACTGACGGAGGATTTGTGGAAGCAGGTTGTGCGAAAGCGAACAAAAACTATTGACGAATGGTGTGAGGAACAAAAATAAAGGGAGATATCGATATGGCTGATAAGTTATGTATGGGTTGTATGGAAACCTACAATGATAGATATGATGTTTGTCCACATTGTGGTTATGTGGATGGAACAGCACCGAAAGAAGCATATCATTTGATACCAGGTACTGTGATTGAGGGACGATATATCGTAGGCAAGGTAATTGGAAATGGTGGATTCGGTGTGACTTATATTGGCTATGATCCGGTATTAAACCAGAAGATTGCAATCAAGGAGTATCTGCCGGGAGAATTTTCAACCAGAGCTATGGGCTCTCCGGATGTGACAGTTTTCTCCGGAGAGAAAGAAGAACAGTTTGCAAGTGGAATCATAAAGTTTGTTGAGGAAGCAAGACGGCTTGCAAAATTCAAACATACGCCGGGAATCGTGGACATTCACGATAGTTTTCAGGCGAATCATACGGCGTATATCATTATGGAATATATTGATGGAGAGACGTTGAAAGAAAAACTGGAACGGGAAGGTAGGATTCCGGTTGATGAAGCACTGAATATTATGATGCCAGTGATAGGGGCATTAAAAGAAGTGCACAAAGAGGGGATTTTACACCGGGATATTTCTCCGGATAATATCATGATCTCGAAGACTGGTGAAGTGAAGATCATTGATTTTGGTGCGGCACGATTTGCAACAACAACGCATAGTCGTAGTTTGTCTGTGCTTGTAAAGCCAGGGTATGCACCGGAAGAACAGTATCGGAGCCGTGGGGATCAGGGAACATGGACAGATGTGTATGCCTGTGCGGCAACGTTGTATAAGATGATCACAGGTGTGACACCGGAAGATGCGATGGAACGCCGCAACAAAGATACATTGCTTCCACCATCCAAACTGGGAGTTAAGATCCCGAAGAACAAAGAGAATGCGATTATGAACGCTTTGAATATCCGCATCGAGGATCGTACACAGACGGCAGATGATCTGGAAGCGGATTTGTTCAGTGATCGGGATGTCAAGCGGAACAAGATCCATTTAAAGAAGATGGATATTGGTAAATGGCCAATTTGGTTGAAAATTACGTCGGGTGTGGCGGCCGCTGCAGTGTGTGTATTTATTGTATTGCTGGTGACGGGCGTTATTAAGTTTGCTGATTTGTTCCACTCGAACCGGGGACAGTTGGAAAATGGATATGTATATGCACCGGAAGTAGTAAACATTGCTCTGGCAGAGGCAGAAAAGACGGTTGGTGATGCCAATCTGATCACACAGATTACCGATAAGCAGCATTCTGATGAGATTGCAGAGGATATGGTGTTACAGCAGAATATTCCATCTGGAACAGTTGTACAGGAAAAAACGGTAATGGAACTGGTAGTAAGTGCTGGATATGAGAAGGGATATATGCCAGATATCGTCGGATTATCCAAAGATGAAGTGTTGAAACTGCTTTTGGATATGGGATGGGATGAGAGTGCAATAACTTTTGAAGATGTGAAAAGCGAAATTGCTCCTGGTTATGTTGCAAAACAAGATGTGGAAGAAGGAACAGAGGTTAAAATTGGTGATAAGATAACGATTTATCTGTCAAAGGGTGTTGATGGATATGACACGAACAACAATACAAAGGTTCCAAATCTTGTAAAAGACAAATGGTCTGATGCACAGAGTAAGGTAAAGGAAGCAAAATTGTATTTGTATAAATCTGGAACGGATTATAGCAACACAGTTCCAAAAGGATGCGTCATATCTCAGAATCCCGAAGCGGACACAGAGGTAGCTGAGGGCTCGAAAGTAGGTGTGGTTATCAGCCTTGGAAAGCAAGAGGATGCGATGGTACATGTACCGGATGTCCAATATAAGAGTAAATCAGAGGCAATTGCATTGCTGCAGGCACAGGGACTAGAGGTGCAGACTCAGAATGAGGAAAGCGATTCTGTACAGAAAGACCATGTTATTCGTCAGAGTGTTGCAGCAGGAACAGAAGTTCAGGTTGGAACAACTGTGGTTATTTATATAAGTTTGGGAAATCCGAATGCAGTAATTACGTATGATCCAACGACAACACAAGCAAATGTGACAACTGAGAACAGCACAACTGAAAATAGAACAGCATCAACGGATAATAAACCTTCAGATTCTTCTGGAAAGACCACGACGCAGGTAACTACAACAGAGGCAAAGCAGGAGGAAGAAGTAGTGAATCCGGTTACAACGACGGAAGCTCCACCGCAGCCAGATCCGGAAGCAGGAAAGATTAAGGTCCCAAATCTGGTAGGAAAAACAGAAGCAGAGGCAAGAAAGAGCCTTAGCGATAAAAAGCTTTCAGCAGGAGCAGTTACATATCAACATAAAGAGGGCGCCACAGATGGAACGGTGCTTTCGCAGGGGATAGAGCCTGATACAAAAGTTGCAAAGGAAACAATTGTTAATTTTGTTGTTTGTGATAATACAAAGGTTAAATATTATCGCTATAGAGATGTGAAATCTTATGATGAGAAAACATCAACTTCAAGTGCAACGCCTCCTGCTGGCTATGAATATGTAAGAAGTCAGAACAGTACAAGTTATGGAGATTGGGGTGGCTGGTCTGATTGGGGAAAGAATGCAGTGGGATCAAGTGATACTTGTGAGGTTCAAACAGAATCTGGAGCGGACTGTGGTTGGTATTATAATCCGCAGAATGGTACATTTAATGACAAAAATGTAAATGGAGTATGTTCAAGACAAGAATACATTGTACCGTGGTCGTCGTTATCACAAATGAGTCCATTTCAGTGGGTTACAGGAGGAACTGAGCGGTGGTGCTTAAATGGATGTATTGTGTATCGACATGTTTCTGGTACGGGTGAATGGACGTGGTCAGGTACTATATATCGGTACAGACAAAGAAGCAAAACGGTTATAACCACTTATTATTTCCGAAAACCTGTTTATGGTTCGTGGAGTTCGTGGAGCACGAGTAAACCAGCATCGTCGACGACGAGAGAGATAGAAACGTCGGAGGAATATAAATACTAAATGAATACAAGGAGATAAATACATGTTAAGAATTGGCATTTGTGATGATTCGCAACATGACAGAGATTTAATCCGTGAAACTGTTGGAAAGGCACTTTTTGATTATGAAGAAATCGAGATTACAATTTTTACATCGGGAGATAAAGTTATTGAGTCAATAGAACAGGGGCAGTTTGATTGTGAATTGCTTTTGTTGGACATTATGATGGAGCCTGTTAATGGCATGCAGGTTGCTGAATATATTCGTACAAATAAGGTAGATGTGGATATTATTTTCATTACACGGTCTACGCAATATGTATATCAGGGGTATATATATAAAGCTTTTTCCTATGTGTTAAAGGAACAAGCGGGTAAAGACATGAGTCGTGAAGTGCGGAGATATGTAGATGAATTGAATGCTTCTGAGGAGTGCTTGAATGTAATTTCAAAGGGAAAGGCCCGAAGAATTCCTATTAATGCTATTCATTACGTTGAAAGCAGTGGACGGTTGTTATTG
>ERZ1035027.1571-NODE-1571-length-10394-cov-4.185898_pt1 | contig 10394 bp, 16 predicted proteins | sample MGYA00520604_ERZ1035027 | MGnify/ENA primary metagenome ERZ1035027 (study PRJEB33766, sample SAMN09781743) | gut metagenome | biome: gut microbiome | host: Homo sapiens | place: Madagascar | study: EMG produced TPA metagenomics assembly of the PRJNA485056 data...
CCATTGTGCCGTCGTAACGCTCCGCGAAGACTGCCGTCTTGGCCGTGCCTGCGTAAAAATGAACGATGAGAACGTCCTGATTTGCCAGTGCTGCCGCGTCCTGGTCTTTTACAGCCAGGTTCCACAGCTTGACAAGCGCCGCGTCGCCTGCGTCCAGCTCGCACGGGTCAAAGCTCTGCGTGATGATGGGCTTCTTCATGGTGGTTCTTGTAGTGCCAAGGATATCCTTACTGGAATCCTCCTGCCAATCGTACTCCATGCTGGAATCCGTGACGCGCTTGCCGAACGGAGACCAGACAGGCGTAGCCGCCTCGCCGGTATTCAGGTATGCGATCAGCAATTCGCGGTCAATGGTCTGGCCAGCAGTGGTGTTAAAGGTCATATCTGCCATAGTTAAATCACCTCATATGTCAGTTTCATAAGAATTTGATGGTCTTCCGAGCCATCTTCGTACCGGGCGAACATTGCCGCACGGCTGGACGCTTCCACACGCCTGACGCGCATTCCGTCGCCCAGGGGCGGGTAGTTTTGCATCGCCCAGTCCCCAAAACGATTCAGCATGGCGTCGCATTTTAGGCGCTTGTCGTTGCTGCTTCCGGGAATAATGCGGGCGATGATCTTAAATTGGTATTCCGCTTCATGCCCGCCGAGGATGTATTTCTGCGTGATATACGCGCCCTGAATAGTGGACAGCGCCATACTTGCAGAATCCGCAGCAAGAAATTCATAGTTGATCGTTGCAGCTGGCATGTCGTCATCGGAAAAGGCGTTTGCCCAGATCATCATTTTTCGGGCAATGTCCTGCTCTTCCTCCGCGGATACCAGTTTTCTTTGCTTTTCAGAGGCCATTTTTCACCGCCTTATCCGCAACACGGATCCATTTATCAAGGTTTTCGGCTTTTGACGCCTCGAACCAGTGCGCCTGTGCTTGTGCGTGTCCAGACTTGTTAAACACAAGGTTTTTGTCGGTTAGCACTTTCGTTCCGCCCTTCGGCGCGTATGTGCTGCCGGTCTCCGGATCCACCATGACTTTCCCGTAGTACAAAAATCGCGCATACGGGCCAGGGTAGACAACAGAATTTCCCACAACCTGCGTCCTCTCGTCGAGAGAGCCAGTCAGGAACGGCACATATGGGCTTGTGTCCTTCCGCACCTGCGTTGCAACAATATGCTCCGCTTTGGTGCAGGCCTGCGCAAGCTTTTCCTGCAGCGCGTCAAATCCGTCTGCCTTTACGCTGAATTTCAGCATTACGAGCCTCCGACCTGCCAGTGCCGCATAGAGGTGCTGCCGAAGTCCTTCATGTCCACCTTTGTCACTTTGTACACATCGTCGTAAAGCATCTCGATTCTCTCTTCAGACTTATCCGGTTCGACCACTTCACCCTTCACAAAGAAGGTAGTGCCGCCGTTTCCATCTGTGGAGAGCGTCCACAATCCGCTTTTGTCGTCAGCACGCCAGAACTCCTGCGGCCCGACGTAGCGCTTCTCCGCACCTGTCACGCCGTCTACAGCAACCGCGGAGAACGGAATGTACAGATTCACCGCATCTGCGCCTTCAAGCCCGCTCGCGCGGACGTTAGCAGCTTTTGACGCTTGGAGCATTACACCGCGAATTACAGTGATATGGCTTTTTTGCGTATCTTTGAACGTTTCCGGGTCCTGCTCCTGCGTGACGTTGTAGATTGTTACAGTGTGTGGGGCGTACATGCAAAACACCTGCCTCTGTAGAGAAGCCCGGTATGGGCTAGGTATTCACGCGCTACGCTTGCAAGGGCGTTCTTCGCCTCGGAAGCCGCTTTCAATGCAGCTACGGAAGAATCGCCGCCGCTACGAAGCGTCCTGGAATATCCGCCTACAGTCTCGCTCTGCAATTCGCCTTCGTCAGATGCAAGCCCGGCGGACACATTCTTTCTGGCAAGCTCCTGCGCTGTGTCGATCAGCATATACTGATCGACCAGAGCGCAGCAACACATTTTCACAGCTTCGAGATTCGCGTAGTCTTTTACTCGGTTCTGCGTGTAATAATCAAGGAAGGAGCTGGCGCGGACGGCCAGACGCTGGAAATCCTCCTCATTGATGCCGCCGTAGTAGCAGCCGGAGTAAAATTCATAGTCGGCATAGATCATTCGTACCAGCTCCTTTCATTTTTTACGAACCGACCGTGACAGTAGCCGTTCCGGTCTTAGTGCTGTCCTGCTTCGACTTTGCAGTGACGGTAATGCTCGCGGACGTCTCATTGGACGCGACCGTCAGCACGCCGCCTTCCGTGATAGACGACTTTGCACCGCTCTGGCTCCACTCGACGTCGCCACTTACAATGCCTTCACCCGCAACGGAGGCGGAAAATGCTTTGCTTGCGCCCTTCGCCACGGTCGCGGTTGCCGGGGAGACGGTCACAGTGGAGACCGTGCCAGCCTTGCCATAGACCGAGAACGGGAACGGATTATCAATATCAACGTTATACGCGTTGACCGGGTTCGCGATTTCCCAGCCAAGCCGCATGACCGCACGCAGCGCGACCATGTCGTTCTGCATGAGGTTATACGTGATTGCCTTCGTGGTCGGATCCTGAATGACGCCCTCGGTGAAGATCTTGAACGTCATGTCCTGCCGGATTGCATAGACCAGCTGCGACCAGTCTCCGACGATCATCTGCGCCTGAGACGGGTCAAATGCGCCGTTCATCGGGAAGTACATATCCATGCCGTCAAGGCCATAGCGGGTCGCGCCCTGCATATCGGACTTGAAGATGGGCTGACCGGTCGTGTCCTTCAGGCCGCGAAGCTTGCCGCGCATCTGGATCGCGGACATAACGCCGTTCGGATTGAAGCCGTCCAGCTCGACCTTTGCGATCAGGCCGTTCTCGCCCATGATGTCGTCAAAGACGCTTGTTCCGACGGGAACGCCGTTACCGGCAGCGATGGCCGAAGGAACAACACCGTCGCGCCAAGTGCTGGGCTTGCTGGTGCCGAACAGGATCGCCGCGTCGATAACCTTACCGAACGCCTCAGTCAGTCTCGGGCGGACCTCGCCCCAGATGTCATAATCTGCGTCGTCCAGCACAGCTTCGGGAATCGGAACGATAACGGCGATTTCCTCGGCGTAGATTTTCTTCTTGTCCCACGCCATCTTCGTGGTCTGCTTCCACGCATCGCCAGCGCCGGTTTCGGTCGCTTCGCCGTTGACAAAATACGCGGACGGAAGGGCGTCAAGGACGTTGATTGTCTGGGTCTTGCTGGACATATTGGCCAGTCTTCGGCCCATGCGCAGGACTGCGGATTCCGCAATAGCGCCCTGCATGATCTCACGGGTTACGGGTTCCGGGATAAGCCCAGAAAGAGCATTGCGATCAATAGTTGCCATGTATATCTCCTTTTCTTATTTCAGAGCGCCCCGGATCAGGGCGTTCATCTGCTGATTTGCTGTATTTTCCTTTGTTCCGCCGCCTGCCGGAGCCATCCAGTCAAACGTCGCTTTCTTGCGGTTCGCCGTCAGCGCGTCGACAGCCTGCTCAAACGTGGTCTTGTCGTTGACCATCTTCATCGCCTTGAACGCGATAAACTCAGCATCCTCGCCAGTCAAGCCCTTGCTCAGCACGTACTTGTCGCGTCGAAGCTGCTCTACCTCTGCCTGCGATGCAGTCAGGGCGGCTTTACTGTCTGCAAGGTCCTTTGCTTGTTTGGCCTGCCGTTCCTGCTCAGTCTGTTGGCTGCCCTTCCATGTCCGGTATGCGGTGATTTCTTCCTCGCTGGGGTATTTCTTCCGTTCGCGGTCGAGTCTCGACTGGATAAGCTTGTCGACATCGGCCTGCGTAAACGTTTTTTCCTGCTCGTGCGCAGTGTTTTCCGTGCCCTGCACGTTGGGTTCTTCTGCCATAAAAAATCTCCTTGTTTAACGACCTGTCGGTCAGTGTTGAAAAACAAAAAAGAGCCAACCTGTAAGAAATCCTTACAAGTTGGCTCATCGTGCCATTCCGCGCGCTCGATTGCGCTGCGGTATCTGTATTATTTTTTCAGTTCTTCCGCCTTGATGATCTGCGCCTTGACTGTCCCGTCCTTCATGCGCTTTAGCTGGACGCGGAATCCGGCGGCAAGCGCCCGCTCAATGGCGGCTTTCAATTTTTCGTCGATCAATACAGCACCTTCATCCTTTCTCGCTGTTCCGGCAGCCCTGCGGCCTTGCTAAAATCATGGTATTTCGTGTTCAGTCTGCGCAGCTTGATGCTCGCGGACCGCGCGTCTTCGGTCAAGCCGCTCTTTTCATAGGCGTTTTTAAGCTTCTTTTGCGCCATGATCTGCCTCTCTATGCGGCGCTGCATCTGCGTCGCCTCATAGGCTGTGTACTTCTTCCCGTCAAATTCACAGCCGAGTCCGTCATCAATGTGCTCAAGCTGTTCGTCGGTGTAAGTCCGCTCTGAAACGCCGGGAATAAACGGATATTTATGATGGCGGCAGTTTGCTCCTGTCAGGCCGTCAACGTATCCGTAACCGGTAGTGGCTACCAGATCTTCATAAAGCCCCAGCGGGTCATCCTCGCCGTTTTCGCTCTGGTAATAAACCTTGCCCTGCCAATCCTTGTGGCTCGACCACGGAGAGGGACCGGGCTTGTCGCGGGCCCCAGAGTGAGCCGATACTTCGAAGCATCGCGTCCCCAGATACTCCGCGGACTGGTTTGTATACTGATCGCAGATCTGATTTACACCGGTCATCACCGCCCGGCGGGCGGCAACGTCGATCTGGTCGGCGTGCCCACTCTCGTAGTTCACGATTTTTAGTCCGCTGCCTGCCAGTTGCTTGATCGCACTCGCGATTGCCTGATTATAGCTGATTGCGCCGCTCTGGATCTGCATGCCGGCAGAATCGAGCGCCCATTGATAGGCTTTTGCGGGCGGAAGCATTGTTCGCCCGCCGTCCACCAAAAAGCCCATCGACTGTGTGAGGTTGTGCAGCTCATCGCACGTCTGCGTGCAGATCGCATCGATTACCGCCGAATCCACCAGCGTTTCCGGCTGCGTCAGCCCTGCAAGATCAATGGCTTCGGTATAATATTTCTGGTTTCGGGCGATAACATCGTCAAAAAGCTCGTTGAGTTTCTTCTCGCCGATGTTGTTGGTATCCCGGATCGCCTTTTTGATATCCTTCAGGTCGATCCCGTGCGCACGCAGCGCCCGGATCGCCTGTACAGTCACCTCGTTCAGCTGATCCTTCAGCGCAAGGCGGCTGCAAATTTCATCGAGAAGCGTATCTTCCAGCCCGCGAAAGAGTTCGGCAAGTTCTTCCGGGAGCGCATCAAGAATCTCCGGCGTAAATGGATAGCGGGCCATTACTCGACCTCAGCCTGACCCTCGGTCGTCATATCTTGCATTTTGGGGAGTGCTGCCTTTGCGGTCTCTTCATCTTCATTCATCCACTTCATGCGGAACTCCCAATCGTTCATGATACCTGCGCTTAGAAGCTGCATATCCCGGGAGAAGTCAGTGGCTTTGTCCTCGATGATGGAATCGTCGAAGTCAATACTAATCTCAACGTCTTCATTCAGCCCGGCATTCATGGCGGTATTTCCTAACCGGAGAAGAATCCGGCAGAGCTCCACAAGCGCCTGTTCGAGAACGATTTCATGTTTTTTGATCGTGCGGAACATGGTGCTGTTTTCGCTGATGACCTGTGTGGCCGTCGCTACGCTCCCGCCGTCGAAGCGGTAATAGGTTTCTCCGAACCCACACTTACTTGACAGCACATTTAGCTGGTCTTGCAGACCGACATTCAGCTGCTCCGTCCGAAGGGTCGGAGAAATCGTCTCCACAACGTTTCCTTGCTGTGTATCCTCTGGAAGCAGATAAAAGCGCCGGTCATTATCATCAAGCGTCGGCTCGTCATCTTCCCACCGTGTGGCTGGCATTTTGACCATCATCATCATCGGGCCGTTCTCGAACTCGTTGACGTAGCAGTCATAGGCGCAGTCCACGCCGCGCAAGACATCGATTGCGTTTGCGTATACAGGGATTCCAACCGGGAGCAGATAATCCAGATTATTTGCAATGTTCGGGCGGTCAATGACGAACTGGCGCTTTTCGCTGCCCGTATGCACAACAGGCGGGATCCTCTCAAATCCAGGCACGTCCGTCAGGAGCGCGTCAGAAAGCGTCTCGTTTTCGTATCTGTAAATACTATTCTCGATGACGTAAAGGCCGCTTTCGTCCTTCCGATGGATCTGCAAGTACAGGTAATTCTTTCCCGCTCGCGTGACCACGCTGTCGAACGCGCATTCTGTGATAAATCCATTCTGCCAAGCCAGCGGAAAGATGTGCTCAATCGTCACATAATCCAGCTCGATGCCGAAAACATCACCCGGTACGATCTCGCCGCTTTCGTTGACAGCCTGCCCAACCACACGTGGAATGTACGCCACGGTTCCGAGCGCTGACTTCATTTCCTGCATTTCGTTTGCCTTGACCGTGAAGTTGTTCGCCGTCAGAACCCTGTCGATAAACTTCTGCTCCTTCTGGCCTTCAAGCGTGATCTGAACCTTCTCATTCATCAAGAGGTTTGCCCAGTCCTCACAAACCTTTTTCGCCATGCCGAGGCTTGCACGGTTGCACTTTGTCCACTTATGTCCGTTATATCGCCGGTATTGATGGAACCCCTTGACTTTGCCGACGTACCACGACTTCCAGATGGACACATATGTATAAAATTCCTCCGGGATCGTCGTGTATCCAAGTTCTTTCAGCTTATCGATAACCGTCATGCAATAACTCCCATTCTGCGGCTCACAGGTTCCAGCGCGTACCGTGTTGCATCAATCAAGTGGTTGTTCGCATCCTGGTACCCGCTGATGATCTCGCCGTCCTTGTTTCTCTCGTACTCATAGCCCACAAATTCATCGTAAGCGTGTGGAGTGCGTTTTCTGTCAATGACAATCGTTCTTCTCTGTAAAAACTTCATGCCGTATTCGACCGATCCTGGCCCCTTGACAGCCTCATACGCAGGTAAGCCCATCGCCCGCAGGTCAGCAACGCTCTTCGGCTCTGCGCTGTCGCAAATAGTACGCACATTCCCGTACCCGCGCTGTTTGATCATGGTCGCGCTCTGCTCGTTCGAAAGCTTGTTCTGGTATATCTCATCAAGCAGGTAAATTGTTTCCCTTGCTTTGTCGTAATGCAGCCTAATAAATGCAAAGGGATCCGGAAACCACCCGAAGTCAACACCCTGATAGATTTTATCGAATCGGGAAACTTCTTCGTCCGTGATCTCCCGAAACTCGAGCCTGTCAAACACATTGCCGCCAGTTCCGACCGGGATGCCGAGGTATTCATGCTGATACGCACGCTCGTCTGTGGCTTTCAGGTGCTCCGCTTCTTCGATAAACTGCTGCCCAAGCCACTCTGGCGGTGCTTCAAGATACGTTGACTTGTGGCAAAGCCGGTCAGCGCGTTCTTCCAAACTGTCTTTGTTTGCCCAGTTGTCACGGCTGATCGGCGGGTTATAGCTTTCAAAGTTCCAGAACTTAGAGCCGCCGCGCATTGTAGACTGTAAGATCGTTCGTATTTCCGCACGCCCCGCGAACTGGTCTTTTTCCTCAAAGTGCGTTACGGCAATATATCCGAACGGAACCTTAATGGATTTAATCTTCATTGGGTCGTCCGCACCCCGGAACATGATCTTCTGACCTGTAGGTTTATAAATCAGCTCCATAGGGGCAACCTTCGCTTCCCAATACGCCGCCATGCCCAGCTCACCGATTGCCCATATATATTGCGCGTACACGCTGTCACGGATAGTGTTTGCCACTTTACGCAGCACCAGCGCGTGTGTGCCGGGGTTGTTTATCAGCAGCAGGGGGACAAGCACAGACACCGTGGAGGACTTCAATGAACCGCGCCCGCCGCTAAAATCGTAGTGCGTGTGACCATGTTGAAACACGTCATGCGCCACATCGTAAAACGCAGAGCCGATTTTTTCAGACAATCGAACATCAGACATCGACAATCACCCGCACCACATCTTCCGCGTTTGGCTTAAGTTCTGCTGCAGCAAGACGTTTCGCCAAACTGTCTGCAGCCTTCAGACGGTCAGAAAGCGAAGCGTCAATGCCAAATTGGTCCTTTACCTCTCCGCGCATAACAGCAGAATAAAACTGTAGCACCTCGTTTGCGTTAGCGACCAACGCCGCGTCCTGCTCGTCCAGTCTGCGTTTGATATATGCTGCAATCGCAGGTTTCTTAAGGTTCTCCGAACCCATGCTGTGCGCTGCTTTTTCTTTGTATCCTGCCCTTTTTGCCGCTTCTGTTGCGTTATTGGATTTTAAGTACTCTTCGCAGAATCGTTTCTGCTTCGGCGTAAGTTTTTCATCCGCCATCGCTGTAAAGGCCTGCCAGCAGCTTCACAACGTCCGCGATCTGGTACGTTTCCAGCAGGGTGACATTCTTCGGTTTTTCATCTGGTCGATATTCGTAAACCACGTATTTTGTCACCATCCTGTACATTCTCTCGGAGTATGCCTGCATTTGATTAATTTTGATCTTTACGCCGTTGGCCAGTAATGCATTTTGCAATTTATATGCAAGTGCTCGTAAATTCGCCATAAAACCGCCTTTCTTGTATCAACCTTTCGTTCTCGTATCTCTGTATATATAAAACGTAGTTTTATATATACTAGAGAATACGAGAACAGTAGGAGGTACCCGCAGAACGCTGCGTCGCCGGAGAAAGGAAAGAAGCGCAGAGATCAACTCCACGCTTCTAACGATACACTATGATTTTGGCTCTTTTACGCAATCTTTTGAATAAAGCCCCCGCTTTTCTGCCACAAGGTAAATAAATTGCCTGTGCCACTCCTGCGCGGTGCGTTCGGATACATAAACCGCCATCGCAGCGCCCTGCAGGGTATGCGTCCGCTGCCAAAGAACCAAGTCTATGAGCCGCAGCCGCTCCGCGCCGTCAACGAGTTGTACCGTCTCCGAGATTGCCTCCTCAACGGCAGCGCGCTCGGCCTTCGTCATCAGCCCGCCGCCCTTATAATTGCGGATCATCCACTTTGCATATGGCCACCAGCCGTAGCGCGGCTTACTCATAGCTGCTCCTTTTGGCAAGCCTGCAGCTCGTCCTTGTACGCCGCGCACAGAAACGCAGCATTAGTTATAACATGCCACAGAGCCGGTAAGCCGCTCTCATAGTCGAGCGCCAGCGGATTATCCCAAATACGCAGAACGTGGCGCAGAAGGGCGTCCAGCCACTTCTCACGCGGTACCTTGCGCCAGTCTTCCGCGTCAGCGTATTTTGCCTTGCCAAACTCCCGCACCTGCATGATTGCCTCGATTGCCTCTACCGGCACGAGCGATGGCCTCGGCTTGCCATCGTCGTACTTTGCCCCCTTGATTTTGGGCTTTAGGCCGCCTTGCTCGTGGAATCCACAATTCGGGCATTTACCAGTTGAAAGCAGATCCTCGTCAAACTTCTCATTACACACGGGGCAAATATACCGCCCGTCCTTCGCTTTACCCCAATATTTATCCATCAATAATGTACCCTCCCTTCGCGTTTTGCCCGATCGTATCTCCGCATTCTGGCGGACTTGCCGCTTGTTTCCATCCCGCGCTTTGTGCGCTCTACCTTGCTTTTGTTGTACGCGTCCGCAGCCTTACGAAACGCGATGTACGCCTCGCAGGTCATATGCTTTGCCCCGCAGCCCTTTTCCGGGCAATCCCCGCACGGAGCTGTGTACGGATTCATCTTCAGATTTCCCTGCATTCGTCAGCCCTCACATTGATTCGCTTTCCGCCGGATGTGATGATGTAGCCGGGTGCCCTCTGTCCCTCGTGCCTTTCGGCGTCGTACGCACGGCCTACAGTAGGCGCCAACTCCGGATAAATGTCCAGCCCTCTTGTAATGAGGATCTTTACCGGCGTGTATGGCCGCTTCTCCCTCCGCGCATGCAGATCTGCCGATTTGCGGTATGCGCCGCTGCATTTTACGCAGCAGCAGTATATTCCGTTTTCGTTGAGATTGCGGATTCCGGTAAATTCCTTCCCGCAAGATGCACACGTAGCTGTAACAAGTCGCCTGTTGCTCATTTGCCTTCGCACCTCCTATCCCACCAGTCTTTAATGAGATCGTTGCGGACAAAGAAAGGCTGAAAGTTCTCGCCAAAAAGCTTCTGCAGCACGTAATCAATGCGTGCAATTGCATCATCGGATTCTGCCTTGCCCTGCCATGCTGCGCCATACTCGCGTTCCAACTCGTGCATTTTGTTGAATAGCTGCTTTGCTTTGGCCGGAGTGCGGACAAATCCGCACTCATAGGCCGCGACGCAAAAGAGATCAACTATTTTTTGCCCGCCTGCGTTGAAGCCAGCATCGAAATATGCTGTGTTGTTTTGCCGGAGCCTGGCCGCAA
>ERZ1035027.1573-NODE-1573-length-10391-cov-9.841718_pt1 | contig 10391 bp, 14 predicted proteins | sample MGYA00520604_ERZ1035027 | MGnify/ENA primary metagenome ERZ1035027 (study PRJEB33766, sample SAMN09781743) | gut metagenome | biome: gut microbiome | host: Homo sapiens | place: Madagascar | study: EMG produced TPA metagenomics assembly of the PRJNA485056 data...
AAACGTCCTTGTTGTAGAAGATACCGCCAATCTGGGGCTGCTCTACGATGGAGTTCAGGTAGCCAGCCCATTCTTTGGACTGATCGTTAAAGCAAGCGTAGCTGAAGTCATCATAACCGACAGCGTCTGCCATCTCGGTCAGGTCGTAGGTGTAGGGAGCGTAAGCGTGGCCGATACGGTTGTAATCATCCTCGAAGATGTCCAGTTTTTCGCCAGATTCCAGCGCGGCAGAAATCAGGGTGTTGACATCGCGGCCTTTCCACTCGATGTTGACGTGTGCGCCAGTTTCAGCCTCGAAAGCGTCAGCGGCGGCCTGAATTGCATTTGCCTGAACCTCACCGGCAGACCACATAGACCACATGGTCAACTCAACGCCCTCATACTTCTTGCCATCAGTAGCCGTAGACTCGGCAGCCGTAGACTCTGCGGGAGCAGTAGAAGCAGCTTCCGAACTCTGGGCGTTGCCGCCACAAGCAGCCAGCGAAGCTGCCATAGCAGAAGCCATCAAAAGTGCAACGATCTTCTTCATTTGTGTTTTCCTCCTAAGTGTAATTTCTATGTCGGGATTTCATCCCTTTCGCGGTGACTTAAGTGTAGTGCTTTTCACATCATTTATCAATTATTATATTGCTCATCATTTTAGCAATATTGTTATTCACCGTTTTTTCGGCACAACGTCCGACTTTCGCGTCTGAAAATTGTGCACTTTACACGTTTGTATTTCGAAACAAAGCAACATATTGATAAAATCGCCCAAAAAATTCGTTGCATTTTTCGGACGTGTGCCATATAATAGAATTATGACAATATATCAAAAAGTTCGGAGGCCTCGCCATGAGCCACATCAACTATGCTTTCAACCCGGAGGATGACGCACTCCCCCGCGACAAGATGAAGCTGCGCAATATAGCCTCTACAAAATACAGCGGCGATTGGCCCTCCATCCCACATTCCCATAGCTACGCAGAGCTATTTTATATTGTCGATGGCGAGGGGCAGTTTCAGATCAATGACAAGCTGTTCCCCGTGCAGGCGCACCAGCTGGTCGTGGTCAATCCCAACGTCATCCACACCGAAGTCAGCTTTGAATCACACCCGTTGGAATATATTGTGCTTGGCATCGAAGGGCTGGAATTTACGATTTCCGATGCCGCCGAGGGCAGCTTTTGCATTTATACCTTTAAAGAGGATAACGATGTGCTGGTCTGTATGCGCAAGATCCTGCGGGAAATGCAGAACCGAGAGTCGAGTTTCCAGATACTTTGCCAGGCCTACATGGATATTATCGTTGTACAGCTGATGCGCAACGCCAGTGTTTCGGCTGTGCCGATCCACTCCCGCCTGCCTGCCAACCGCCAGTGTGCAACGGTAAAGCGCTACATTGACCACCATTATAAGGAAAATATCACGCTGGACCAGCTGGCAGAAAAGGTCAGCATCACCAAATATTATATGGTACACGCCTTTAAGCGCGAATACGGTGTTTCGCCCATCAATTATATCATCAACTGCCGCATAAAAGAAGGAAAGCGTCTCCTGGCCGAGACGGACCTTTCTCTCTCTCAGATCGCAGCTATTCTGGGCTTTTCTTCTTCCAGCTACTTCTCCCAAACTTTCCGCAATGCAGAAGGAACCTCGCCAACAGAGTACCGGAAAGCAAACCAGGTGAAATTTTAACATTTGTTTTCGTTTAATAGGTTTTCCCTTTATGGCCGAAATTTCACAAAAGACTGCCATCGGGTCTGCGCCAATACCATTTTGTATCAGTTGAAACCGGAAATGATGGTGCCCAATGTTATCTGCGCTGCCAATATAGTCAATCACTTCCCCGCCGTTACCGCTTCACCTGCGGTAACGGCGCTTTGCGTTATATGGGAATATCTATATTACTGTCTTGCCTCTCCAAGTATCAACCGCACAAGGAATTTTGTACAGGAACTGGTTTTGTGATAAAAATAGGGCTGCCGTCTCATGACAGCTCTATTTTCATTTCTACGTTTGAATATCTTTTGTTGCTGGCATCACTGTCCTATGCTACAAAATTGCGAGAAAATCACCAATCTCCTTACCCCTGATTGAACCTGCACAACATCCGCAATACATCCGCAGAGCGAAAGCCTTTTTTCCTGCACAGCCAATTTGTTATTATGGTAATGGTCTACTTTTGGCAACTCATAAAGCATTTTTACACACAGGAGGTTTCAATGATCAAGAAAAACACGTATTCTTTTTACCACAAGCGCATAAGGACAGCCCTTTGCGCTGTCCTATGCAGCGCACTGACCGCGACGCCCGCTTTTGCAACCGGCGAGGATAATTCCGCCACCGCAGCCGGCACCACCGTCTGGACGAAAGCCAGCGAAATCATGCAGGATGTCTACTCGCAAATCATCTCTATCTCCACCGTCACGGCCGTGGTCTGTGCGGCCGTTGCCCTGCTGCTGATGAACTTTTCCAAGAACGGCAAGACCGTGGACGACTCCCGCGCATGGCTCAAGCGCATTGCCATCACTTGGGCAATTCTGAACGGTCTTGGCTTCATCATGGCCTACGTCACGCCGTTCTTCCAGGGCGGCACTTGGAATCCGTAACCACTCCCCTGCTCACAAAAGGAGGTGAATGCCTTTGGGCATTCTAGACGGCATTGTGGATTGGCTGGCAACGCAGGTGATGAATTTGCTGGATCTGGCATCTACCTCGGTGCTCGGCGCACTGGGCTGCAATATGGACACGTTCAAGCGGTACTTTCCTGCTGCTTCAGCCATGTATGAAATCTTCATCTGGACGGCCATCGGGCTGGTACTGCTGAACCTTGTGTGGCAGCTTTACCGCTGCTATGGTGCAGGGTTTGACATTGATACCGAGAATCCCATCAATTTGGTGGTGCGTTCTGTAATTTTTCTGCTGCTGATTTGGTACTGTGATGACATCGTCAACCTTGCCTTGCAGATCGGCGGCACACCCTACAACTGGATTCTGGACAGCAGCCTGCCCGGCGTGCAGTTCGGAGACTTCAATTCTGTACTACTCGTCATCATTGGTGTGATTGCCAACGGCTCAGTAGCGCTGATTGCTCTGATCCTTGTTGTGATTCTTGCATGGAATTACTTAAAGCTGCTTTTGGAAGCCGCCGAGCGATATGTTGTGCTAGGAATTCTGGTTTTTACAGCGCCGCTTGCCTTTGCCATGGGTGCAGCGCGCGGCACAAACAACATTTTCAAAAGCTGGTGCCGGATGTTCGGCGGGCAGTTTCTATTGCTGATCATGAACGCATGGTGCTTAAAACTGTTCGTCAACATGGTCGGAGAATTTCTCGCCAATCCACTGTCCTTATAGGAGATTTTTTGCATGAAAAAAACTCTTTTTTCTTTATTCACCGCTGTTAGCCTTGCTCTCCTGTACTGCCCGGCTGCTTTTGCTTTGACCGAGGATGAAGCTGCTGCGGCCGTGGACGCACAGGGTAAGGATGCGGTCTCCGGGAATCTGTTCCTGTGGCTGCTGTGTGCTATCGCGTTTCTGAAAGTCAGCACCAAGCTGGACGGTATTCTGCACTCGTTGGGCATCGGCGTTTCACGCTCGCCCGGCTCGATGCTGTCCGAGGCATTGTTAGCCTTTCGTGGTTTTGAAATCGGCAAAGCCTTTATGGGGCTGGGCGCTGCAAAAGCCGCCGATTCAACTGCTACCGCAAAAGCCACACCCGGCAACACCTTTGCAGGCGGGCTTTCCGGCATGGTAAGCCGTCATGTGCAGCAAAGTACAGCAAGCTCCATCAGTGGACAATCCGGCGGCATCGGTACATCCTTGGGCTGTGCCATGTATCACAACAGCCTTGGCAAAGATGGCGGCTTCGCCAGCAAGGTCATCGGCTCTATCGCCACTGGACAAACCAGCGGCAGTATTACAGGCGACAGCGCCGTAGAAGCGCTCAATGGTTATTTTTCAGGCACCAGCGATGCGGATGCCATGCCTATTCCTGCCACTGGCGAAAATATCCCCACTGCAATGGCAACCGCTGAAAACGATGCCGTGATTGACTCTCCTATCCCTGCCACACCGCTGGCGCTAGAGGGCGATAGCACGGTTGATGTTTCTCCGACAAGAGACAGTGAAATTGCCCTGCGTGCCGGCGGCTCCGCTATTGTGGAACAGACCACCATTCCCACTTCGTCCTCTATCCAACAAGCAGCTATGAACCGTGTGCTGCTGGGACAGATGGGCAACAGCGTCACCGATGTGGAAATCGGCGGCGGAAAGATTCAAGGGCGCGAGATCATCCCCGGACGCGGTCAGATTCAGTTTGCCATGTACAATGCCCATCAGTATGAGAAGCCGGAGGGCCACTTCACAGAACAGACATCCCGCGACGGCGAAAAGTGGTACAAGGTCTACGCCACGACCCGCGTAGAAAAAACGCCCACCGTTCAGGACGAACGCGGGCGTATGCAGTATGATGAGCGCAAAGTTGCCGCCATGCCAAAGGCCCCTGCGCGGAGACACTAAATGATTGAAAACGATACCCAAAATTTTCGGCAGGCTTCAGCGGCACTTCACAATGCGCCCAAGCTTGCCAAAATTGCACAAGCCGGAATACAGGGCGGTCCCGCCGGGGCTGCTACTGAAGCTGCGGTGCAGTACCGCAAGGAAGTACTGGTCGTTGTCATTGCGGTCTTTCTGCTGCCGGTTCTGGTGCTGCTCATGCTGCCCGGCGCGATTTTCGGTACACTTACACAGCCCAGCACGGCAATCAACAACGATTTAGAAGTTGCTGCCAACGTGATACAGCTTCGCAATTCTATATCGAATATTTTGCAGGAAGCCTACGAGGATACCCTTGCCGAAATAGAATCCGAGCGTGCAAACCTTACCTACAGCGATGTGGTCGATTCCGTGGGCGGTCATGTCTCCTACAATGCCTTTCAGCTCATTTCCATGTATTGCGCCTATCAAGGAGAGGACGACTATACCAAAATCAGCCTAACTGACCTTTCTGAACAGGTGCAAGCGCACCAGACAGAATATTATGCCTACACCACTTCCGAGGAAGTCCGCACTGAGCCGGTACAAAAAGAGGTGCGCGGACAGACCATAACCGTACAGGAAGATCATACCTACACAGTTTTCACGCTTTCCTATGTGGGCGATGACTACTTTGCCGACACGGTCTGGCAGCTTGATGACAAGCAGAAAAGCTATGCCGATGCCTATACGCATAACCTGACCGTCTACCTCCACGAAATTGAAGAACGCGAAGGTATCTCGATTCTGGGACAAATCAACGATGCACTTATTGATGATGACTCCCCTGCTCCCAGCGGCGGATTTGGCAATCCATTCAATGATCCAAACTGGGAACAGCACATTACTTCTTTCTTTGGCAAACGCGAGGATGTCGGCATCCCCGGCAAGGATACCACCAACCACAACGGTTTGGACATTGCCTATCCCTACGGCACTCCGATTCTGGCAGTGGAAGCCGGTACGGTCATAAAGGCCGGCTACCATGTCAGTTATGGAAATTATCTCGTCATCAACCACGGCGGCGGGTATTGTACACTTTATGCCCATTGCAGCCAACTCCTTGTCCAAGCCGGCAATATTGTAAACAAATATGATACCATCGCTAAAGTGGGTTCCACCGGAGATTCCACTGGGAATCATCTGCATATCTGTGTTATTGTCGATGGGGTTTATGTCAATCCAAAAGGATATCTAAACTAAGAGACACGTTTTCTTGCTTAATTTTAGTATAATCATCCTTATTCATAGTAACAATTTTTCGCATTATAAAGTCCGCCAACGAATCACAGCGTGCTTGTGATTTGTTGGCGGACTTGCTTTCAGTTTCGATTTTAGTAACTTGAAATTCTTGTCACCACATTCTGGGACATTATACGTGGGAGAACGCTTCATCTACTTCTATAAGATGTCTCAGTTCATCTTAGGAAAGTTCTGCTCTGGGATCGTATCAGTATATAACATATCGCTTTCGTAGAAAACGCTATATAACCATATGTTATGATTCAAATCAAATTCCGAAGCATATTGGCCGATTCAGTTAACGAATCCAATTTTTCTTGAAGTTCAGAAATTTGCTTGGTGATGGTATCATTCTGCGCTGTATCTTGCTTTTCATCAGCAATAAGTTCTTCCAAGGCTTCAATCTTTGTCTGAATTTCTTGAATTTCAGTTTCCATTTGTTGCAAAAGCTCTACACGGTCGGCCGATGATGCATCTCTGCTTTGCAGTTTAGGAAGCGAATCCGAAGCGCTCTCTGCCGACTCCAAAGTTGATTCAATCGATGCAGCACTTTTCAATCCAGCTGAATCCACACATCCAGTCAATTGAAGAATAATAAACATTGCAAATGATACCAGAAGCAATAATGCTCGCAGATTTTTTACCATTGCTGCTGATTCCACCTTTATCGAATTTCATAAGTATAGGCCGTTCGCATAACCCTATCCCATACACGACCAGCATATTTGTAGTTTTCTTTTATCCAATCAATATAATGACCAGTCGAAACCAATGTTTTGCCCGCTGGAACCGTGTAGGTGCGATACTCATAGTGATTATAATAATCTTTCCCATCAAAGCAATCGTAGTTTGCAGATACTACTTCAACCAATTCAGCGCGTCGAGGCTCAATATATGCCTTGGCAAGATTATTGTTTTCGGAATCAGCATCTGCTGCAAACGAAAGCATACAACAACTGCAAGAAACCACAATGACCATAAGAAAACTTATTATTTTTTTCATGGCAAGCTCCTTATTGTTACTCTGCCTTTTGCGGTCATTTCTCTCTGCATTGGAATCACCAAACCCTTTCATGTGGGGTGACTAACTTTTAATAAGCGAATATCAAATTGGTTTTCTTCATCTTTGTTTCGCACTTTTGACATTGCTCTCACATATCGATTATCAAATCATTGAGCAGCTTTTTTATTGCACTTCCTTGTCTTTCCTCTTTTGTTTGTTCAACTTGTGTATAAGGTATCAAATACAGCAGGTAATTGGTGGCGTCCTTATTGAACATCACATATTGTCCAGCGATATTTCCCTTTTTGTCAAGCACTTCATAAATTGTGGCTTTTTCCCCGGAAGACATTATAAAGGGGATTTCCTTTACTGTATATTGACTTTGAGAAAATGGAAAAATATATTCTTTGTGATTCAAGGAACTTCCATCCCATATTGTATCCGCAACAATGGTGACACCGTAACCATTATATGTGCGATAACAAGTATAGGTAGTGTTCGCAATCTTACCCGATTCTGTTGCCTGCACACTAAGTGTGTCTTTCTTGTTCGGGTTAAACGCGTATTTTTCGATATTCCTGCTGATCAAAAAGTCTATTCCTAAAAGATTTTCCGCGGCTTGAATACTCTCCACAGAGTAGGTTTGTGCCCAGCTGTTTTCTTCGTCAAATATAATTTTATGTGTTTTCGCTAACAAAGTATCGTCCATTTGTGAAGTGCTTGCTACCACTGGCGCATCAAAAGCATAGACAATCCGAATTTTGCCATCTGCAAGCTCTACTTTGCTTTCTGACGGAGTACTATCTTGAGAAAAAGCCGTAAGGGAAAAAGCAAAAAGAAAGAAAGTGACCGATATAACACCCAGAATCTTTAGCCCTCTTTGATGTGCATTCTTTTTCTCATTCATCATCACATAAAGCCTTTCTAAAATCGTCTTAAATACCGCCACACTTTATAAGGTTTGTCCTCACCCTAACTTCACGGGACTGCTCCGAATATCCACAGTTTGCAGAACATTTATTACACACTATATTATAGGTAACCTCGTTCTTATCAAACCCTCTTAAGCCGTGATCACAATTTTCATAAACGGTTGTGGTTCGTTCGCCAATCTTACGCTCAACAAGTCCACCCCTACTACAGTTCGGACAATTTAATGCAATTCGCGGTTCATTGGTGATAGAATCTGCAAATGCCGACATACTAAAAGTCACCACACAAAATATTGCCATCATTAGGCTGATAAACTTTTTCATTCTAAACTCCATTTCTGCTCTAAAAGTTGCTGTCGGTCATAGTTTCTTTCTGCATGGGAATCACCGAATCCTCTCTTGTAGGATGAATATCTTCTAATTAAATGATATCAAAGCATTATATATTTGTCAATGAAACGTATTGACAAATATATGTATTCTGTTATAGTGATATTAAACAAAAATCAAGGTGATTTCACTCATGGAACAGGAAAAAAAATCAAAAAGCACAGTTTCTCAAGGTATGCGCGATGCCATGAAGAAAGCCACGACCGAAATGTTGGTTCTATTCATGTTGCGGCAAAAACCTATGTATACTTACCAAATAGCTCAAGAAGTGAATCGACTAACGCAGGGCGTTCTATCCTACAATACAATGTACCTTGCGGTGTATCGGCTTCAGGAAAACGGTTTTATTGAAGAAGCCAAAAAAAGTATTGAAGATGGTCGAGCCCGCATTTACTTGGGAATCACGCCATCAGGACAATGCTATTACGATCAGCTCCGAAAAGAATACAAGCTATTTACAGCTGCATTAGAAAACCTAATGAATATGGATGGACATATATACGCGGAGGACAAAAATGGTTAATGAGAAAGATTTGCAATCCTATTTGAAGATTGCGGCACCAGCATTGCCTTGCCGTGCAACTCGCAAAGAATTTTCTTCTTATGTACACAATGTAGCGCGCGATATAAGTATTGAAAATCCAGATGCCGATTTTGAAACAATCGCAAACATGTTAGGAGCCACACCCAAGCAAGCCGCTGTCGATTTTGTGGAATGCCAATCGGCACAGACAATATCACAATGGAGTCTTTCTGCGAAGCACCATAAATATTGTTTGCGACTATTGATAGGAATAGTTGTTGTAGTTCTCTTTTCTGTAGTAATCTTTTTTGCAGCAACGAAAGGAGTGATGGTCATCAACACTGAAACCACCTATGCAGACTTAGGCGGAGAAGATTACTCTCAGAACGAACTGGATGAACTGGCAAAACAAAATATTGAACAAATTGCAAAGGAGCATCAATATGACAAAAACACTTAAAAGGTTTATCGCCCTCCTGTCTGTTTCAATGTTCATGGCTCTTTTTTCGCTTTCTTGCTTTGCGCAAGAAAATAGTTTTGGCAAAAAGATTTATACAGAAGATTTAGGCGATGGAGTTACGGTTGTTGTCACTTTGTCCGAAACAAATGGCATAGCTCGGAGCTCTAGGACCCATAGCGTCACGAAAGAATATTATAAAGATGGAGCGTACATAGGTGCAGCTACTCTATATGCCTCTTTCTATTATGACGGATCATCTTCCAGTGCCACCGCTGCTAGCGGAGCAGGAGCAGGTTCTAACGGTTGGAGTTATAGTGGTCAAAGCGTGTGGACTAGTGGAAATAGTGCCTACTTAAACGCAACCCTATCCAGAAACGGAACGTTCATCCCGGTAAGTCTCTCATTATGCTGTGACGCTTATGGAAATGTTTCTTGATTCAGTATTGAATGATAGCCCGTTTCACTTTTTTGACATTTTGCGCATAGTAATTGATTAATTATCTATTTGTTTTGTAAACCGAATAGAGGGCGGCTTCTGCTAATATGCAAAAACCGCCCTCTTTACTTTTTTCTTATCCAAACAGCACCGACAAATAATCCGTCCTGCCGTCCAGCACACGAAGAATCTCTACCACGCCATTTACATTGTCCACATGATAGAAAATCAGCTGTTTTGAGACCACAAAATAGCGCACATCTGTGTCAATTTCAAACTTTTCTGCCAACGCCGCGCCCATATAAGGGTTATCCGCCAGCAACGATATCGCTTTCAGGAGTGCCTCCATTAGCTTTTTAGCCGCTTTAGGGTTCTTTAGACGCCCGGCGATGTAGTCACGGGTCGCCTCCATGTCCTTGACGGCAGCTCTCTTATAGCTTACCCTCATTTCTCAACTCCGAACATCTTATACACTTCATCCTCGGAGTAAGAAACCGGGTCGTCCTGCGCTTCCTGCAACTGCTTTGCCAGCCGGGAGAGTGCCTTTGCCTTGATAATTTCTGCGTTGTCCTCGGTTACGGCAAAGGGAAAACCGCCCGCGTTCAGCGATTGCTGGAAAAACACGTTGATGGCATCGGTCAGGGTAAGACCGTTCTTTGCATACACAGATTCCAGTTCCTGCTTGATTTCCGGGTTGATGCGGACGCGGAACACATCCGTTTTGGCCGCCGAAATAATGTTTTCCATAAAATAAACTCCCTTCGTGCCGTAGTTTTTTCTTATCTCCATTATACGTTCATAGCATTCGGTTGTCAATCCATGTAGCCACGCTGTCGCCACAAATGTGCATTTGAAAATTTATCTACCGAAATGCAGTAAATCAGCACAAC
>ERZ1035027.1582-NODE-1582-length-10357-cov-5.740342_pt1 | contig 10357 bp, 9 predicted proteins | sample MGYA00520604_ERZ1035027 | MGnify/ENA primary metagenome ERZ1035027 (study PRJEB33766, sample SAMN09781743) | gut metagenome | biome: gut microbiome | host: Homo sapiens | place: Madagascar | study: EMG produced TPA metagenomics assembly of the PRJNA485056 data...
AGTCATAAGTTATACTCAAATTCCTTTTTTTGCAGAAAAAATAGATGCTATATTTGACAAAATGAACAGAGGCTTATTAAGCTTTTTAGGGATAAATAGTGGTGTAGACATAGATATATCAGCTCAAGAACGAACAAACTTAAGAAAGATAGCTTATAATAACGTACTTTTAAGTATGAATATTACGACAATATTCTTAGGGAAAGGTCTTAATTATATATTTTTAGATAGTCCAGCACTTCAAATATTTTTTGATTGTGGTTTTTTTATAGGTTTACTTTATGTTTACTATACAGTTTGGCTGCCTGTAAAATTTAATATTAAGAAAAGTCATGATTCAATGTTGTTGTGCTTTAAATTAATAGCAGTAATCTATTGTCTTGACCAATTTACATGCGGATGGCCTTATTTTTATATGAATTTTCTTCCTATAATATTTTATATTTATCGAGTAAAGATATTATCACGAATGTATAATAAAGTTTATAAACAATGAAACTAGTAAGTATAATAATTCCTCTTTACAATAAAGAGAAATATATCGAATCGGTTATCGATTCAGTATTAAAACAAAGTTTTCAAGATTTTGAATTAATCATTGTAGATGATGGTTCTACGGATAGGAGCGTTTCTATTGTTGAATCAATAAATGATTACCGAATACGGTTGGTTCAAAAAAGCAATGGAGGAGTGTCTGCTGCAAGAAACTTCGGACTACAGTTTGTTTCTTCAGATTTGGTTTTTTATCTGGATGCTGATGATATCCTTATGCCAAATACATTAGAAACTCTTTATGGATTGTATTTAAGACATCTAGATTGTGATATATTTACATGTAATTTTATTCAATCTTATCCCAATATAAAGAAAAAAACATTTTGTAGGGGTAAAATTGAATATGTTTTAGATAATAATTTCAAAGATTTCTATAAACAAAAAATCTACCTTAGAACGGGTATATTTCTTGTAAAAAAAGAAATCCTAGAAAGAAGTATGGGATTTGATGAAAAGTTATGTAAAGGTGAAGACTTGGAGTTGTTCTTGAGATGGCTTGATTACAGTAAAGTTTGCTATAATCCAACTTGTGTTTTTATTTATTGCAAGGATGCTAATGAACTGAGCAAGAAAGATAGTAATTTAGAGTCAACTTTGTTATCTGTTATTGATTTTTCAAAATGTTCTAAATGGAAAAAGAAAATATTAGGGGAACAGGTTTTGTTGGCTATTGTTTTTGCTTTGTTGGCAATGGACAAAGAAGTTCTCAAATGGTGTTGGAATCGATATGGAATAAATGTTTTTTATTTATTAAGATTAATTCCGGTTACATTTATTAAAACAATGAGAAATAGTCAATTGATAGATAGGATGTTGTTGAAATTGAAAAAATGAAAAAGCGTATTACAGATAAATTGCGAATGTTAAAAAGATTGTACTATATAAAGAAATATAGGCTTAGTTTTGTAGATAGGACATTTATAGCCACAGCTAATTGTCATATAAGTAAAGATTTAAAAGCTGGTGCATATTCCTATATTGGTCCAGGATGTACTATCTATCCTAAAGTGTCTATTGGCAAATATACGATGATAGCCAATGATGTGCATATTTTAGGTGGTGATCATAAGTTTGATAAAGTGGGAATTCCTATTATTTTCTCTGGAAGGGGAACATTAAAGGATACGATAATAGGGGATGATGTTTGGATAGGTGCTTATTCGATTATTATGGCAGGAGTACATATTGGAAATGGAGCTATAATTGCTGCAGGAAGTGTTATTTCTAAAGATGTAGCTCCCTATTCAATTGTTGGTGGACATAACAAACTTATTCGAATGAGATTTGATAGTAAAGAGGCTATTGCTAAGCATGAGGAGGTGTTAAATCTATCTGCTGATGAATTACCACAGGATATGAAGCAGATTCTTCGAGGTAATAAATAGTATTCATATAATAGTATTTCCAAAATTATATTCTCAGTTTTCGGATTTTGCTAAATCAAAACTTGAGTTCATAATTTGATAGAACGGTTGGTGTAAGAAGAATCTTTTCATTTCGGCGCATGGATAGAGGTTGGAACAAAACCTCTTGTTGAGACGCTTCGGTATTTTTTGTCTCTTTCTACTGAAAAGTTGGAAGCGATGGGACGCAACGGTCGCAAGCTCATCGAGGAGAAATACTCAGCCCACGTGATGGCCAAAGAAATGATGGAAATGTATGATTCTCTATAAAGGAAAATAGTTTCTTTTTAACTAGTTTTTTATGGAAACTCCAAAATTTTCAATAATCCAAATTTCTGATTTGCATAAGGACTCCGATTCCAATTATAATCAATTAATTGATTCCCTGAAGTCTGATAAAGCTAAATATGAAAACTTAGGAATCTATCCAGTCAGATATATTGTTGTATGTGGAGACCTTATACAAGGAACTCGTAATACTGATATAGCTAAGGGTGATCAAGATATACAAAAACAATATGAAGAGGTTTCTGTATTTTTGCATAATCTGGTTGATGTATTCTTAAATGGAGACATTAGTCGATTGATCATTGTGCCTGGCAATCATGACGTGAACAGAGCAGTGTCAAGCAATAGTATGAAACGCATAGATGCTTCCGAACAGGATATGGTACTAAAAAGTTACTGGGAGCGATATGGCAAGAAACAGATTTATCGTTTTGATTGGAAATCTCTGTCCTTTATGCAAATCTTTGATGAGAAGTTATATGCTTCAAGATTTGATAGTTTTGTGTCATTTTTTAACAAGTTCTATTCCTCAATCGGTAGGACTTTCCCTCTAAATCCTGAGGAAGGTGCTTCTTTGATTGCATTTCCTGATGATAAGATAGCTTTTGCTTGTTTTAATAGCAGTTGTCAGCTTGACCATCTCAATGCAATGGGAACTATAAATGAAAATGCTCTTCACAGTATCTACGGAGGTTTGAGTGGTTGTTATAGTAATGGCTATCTGATATTGGGAGTATGGCATCATCATATTTATGGTGTTCCACATAGATGTGACTTTATGGATATGAATATCACAAAGAGTATGGCTTGTAATCATATCCTTGTAGGGCTATTTGGACACCAGCATAAGTCTGAAGTGGTTGAAGAGTTAAATGACTTGGCTGAAGATATAGAACGTGACAAAATGCATTTGATAAGTTCTGGAACCTTATTTGGCAGTAGAAAAGAAATGTTGCCAGGTATCAAACGGCAATATAATCTGGTTAATGTAGATATAGAAAACGGTTCTGCCAACTTGGAAGTTTTCGGTCGTGAAGATAAGATGAATGATGCGACCTATCCGATATGGGGCGAAAAACATCTGCCGAGGGGTAAGAAGTTTTTGGCTTTTCATGTGCCTCTTAATAAGTTGTCTGATGATGATTTGATAAGAATTATTGATGAAGAAACAAGAAAGTCTGGAGATTTCAAAAATGGAATCTTACGTATGAAACAGATTGATAATCCAGTTAAGCAAGGGTTCGTAGATGACTATATCCAGCAACTATGTTTGGAAGAAGAGGATTTGAACTTTATTTTGAATGTATTCAAACAGCCATTATCAAATATGGAGTATTGCTATTTGATGCAAGCTTCAATTTTAAAAAATGATGTGGACGTTGTTCAAAATCTGATAGAAATGTCTCCCTATAAGGATTCTGCCGATATGTTAGTTAAAAGTCAAATCGCTGAAGGGGCAAAATTTATAAGAAAATATAGAAAACCATGGGAAAAATAGCAATGAAATTCGAGGCAAAGTCTATGCTTAATATGCTTTGCCAGTCTCTTTATGACACATTGTTGGTCGTTCTTCGTGAAAACCTTCAAAATGCTTACGATGCCGTACTTATGAGACGTCATGAAGATGCATCATATGTAAATCCTTCAATTTCGATAGATGTAAAAGATGGACATATCGTGGTGAAGGATAATGGTATTGGTATGTCTGCAGAAGAGGTCGAAACAAACTTCTGGACTGCAGGAAAAAGCGGAAAGAATAATGATATGGCTAAAGCTGCTGGCGTTGTTGGTACTTTTGGTATCGGTGCATTTGCCAATTTTGGTGTATGTACTCATCTGTCACTTTCTACTAAGAAAATATACTCAAATACCAGATGCTTGTGTAATGCTAATAGAGAAGACTTGGACAATATAGAGATGAACTCTACAAATGATTTTGATACTGAATACGGAACCATAATAGATGCAACAATGGATCCGGACAGACTGATTTCCGCCCAAGATGCTTTGGATTATATTACACAGTATGTGCAATATCTGAAAATACCTGTATTTTTCAATGGTGAGTTGATTAGCCAGAATGACTATAAAGAAGGGTGTAATGGATTGGATTTCTATCATACACAAAAGGAACATTCTGGTCTTTTATACTCATTCGATTATGCTATAGATGTCTATTCTAAGTCTCCAGTACATGTGAGGGCTTTTATTAAAAATATTCATATAGGAAATATGGATTATGAAGGTGAGTTAATGCTTGATACTCAAAAAGACAGATTGTTTGGTTTGCGCAATGGATTTGGATTGTCGCCGATACTTCTGAATTCTTACTATTCGTTTGGTGGTATAGTCAATATGAGTATGCTTAAGCCTACAGCAGGTAGAGAAGCAATCAATCAGTCTTGTCTGGGTATATTACAACGACTCATGAATGTTTGGGAAGATGTTTTTTCTCTCTATATATCTGAGCAAGAATATGCGGATAAGTATAGAAATTTCTTGCATTATTTAGATGTAAACAATAATGTAGAATTGGCACGGAATATCAATATACAGAAGGCTAATGAGGAAAATGAATTTATAAAGTTAGGTGATTTGGTACAAGATACGAAACATGCTCGTTTTTATAAGGGCTCTGACACGTCTATTTTGCGGAAGTTTTCTGATTCTGATTATGTAATTGGTATTGTTTCTCGTGAATATCCACGTCGTAATGTTCAGTTGCGTTATCTCAGCAATTTTGGTGTTGATGAGATTGATGACCATGTCGAGGTATTGAAGATATATAATCTTAAGGGTTATGAAAATGTTGCTTGGTATTCGGTAAAGGTAAAAATACAACAGAAATTAAAAGATGAATATTTGATAACCAATAACCGAGTTGAATTTGCAGACATCAGTCATAATCTTCCCTATTATGTAGAAACTAAAGAGGATGAGGTTGTCGTCTATATTAGAAAAGATGATGCAGAAATTACCAATATCGTTAAATTGTATAAAAGCGATTATTCGGTTTTCGACCCTTTGATAGTGGATTATGTACGCAACTATATTTATCAACAGATTAAACCTTACATCCCATCAAGTAGTCGGATGGGAATCGAGGCTTTCCAATCTTTGATGAAAAAGAAAAAGGAGTCTTTCTCCATTGATAAAGATGATTTAATGTCGATAGACAATACATTTGAACTATTTAAGGAAGGCAAAATCACAATAGAACAATTTTCTTCAATAATTAAGAAAAGTCAGCAGAAATCTCAACAAACATTGAATGTTAACAATATAGTAGATGTAGACGAAGTTGTCAAAACAATTTCTGTTAATGTAAACATCGAAGAAGAAAAAAAGTTGGCTCAACAACAAAAAGAAGGTGATGTGTTTGCCCCATTACCTCCAATCCTGCGCCATAATGTAGAGACTAAGGCTAAATTGTTGACAACAGATGTTGAGTCTTCATTGTTGCATGGTTATAAGAAATTCTTAACATTGACAAATGCAATGACCAGGGAGTATTATACTTTCTTTATGAATCCTCATACAACAAGAGTAATTTGGAGTATGCACCGTATCATCTTCGTGTTTACCTTGGAAGGTGGAAATTATACTTTGTATTATGATATGGAGTTGAAAAAACATTTGGACAGAGATCTCACAGGTGGAAAAATGTTGCCAACAACAACAATTATTACCAAGAATAAAGTCTTTGTACCGATTCCCCATGAATTGGAAGATTATTTCTCTTTAAGGGAGGGCTCTCTTAATTTTACCATTCACTATGATTCTGTGGATGGAGAAGAATAATTAATTGACTGTAAATGGAAAATTTCTAAAAAGGAAATTCCTTGTAACCTTCTAAGCTATATTATTTTTATGTTGACTATAGAACGACATACTCCTGGACATGTTTCTAAGAGTATCAAAATAATGCGTGTGGTATGGAACATCACTGCAACATTGTTATTCCGTCCTTTTATCACTCCTGTGTTTCGTAAGTGGCGCATAGCCTTGTTGCGATTGTTTGGAGCTAAGGTTGAATGGGACGCTAATGTGTATGCCTCGGTGAAGGTGTGGGCACCTTGGATGTTGAGGATGGGACACAGGGCGTGTCTTGGTCCTGAGGTTATCTGCTACAACCAGGACTTGGTGGTGTTGGAGGATGATGCCATCGTGTCGCAGTATTCGTATCTCTGTACGGCTGGACATGACATTGACCATGCCAATACTGCTGACAGCGGTCTCATTACGGCTCCTATTGTCTTGCGCCGTGGGGCGTGGATTGGCAGCCGTGCGTTCATCGGCACGGGAGTGGAGATTGGCGAGAATGCCGTGGTAGGCGCCACGGCTTCAGTATATAAAAATGTTGAACCTTGTACTGTCGTGGGTGGCAATCCGGCAAAAGTAATCAAGAAAAGGGAAATAAAGCAATAGTTTCTTTAATTGAAGAACAATTTATTTGATACAGCAGAGAATGCCCTGCTGGAGATACTGAAGAGAGAGATTACGGGAGAGGACGGGACGAAGAAGATGGAATTGTCCGTTGCCGGACTGAATGCTGTGATGCGCCTTGCCCAGGAACATGCCGTTGCGGGATTATTGGCAAATGCCGCTGTGCGAAATCGGATCGTGATTGCCGAAGGTGCAGCGGAAGGCAGAGGAGAGGCGGTGATGAAGCTCATGCAGCAGACCATGGCGCACAGGCAGGGCATGCAGCGGTGTGAGGATGTCGTGGGGCGTTTCGCCCGACTGATGAAGGATAACGGCATCGCCTATGTGGTGTTCAAGGGACTGGCTGTGGCGAGACATTATCCCGAACCGTTTGCCAGAACGATGGGCGACGTGGACTTCTATGTCCCGCAGGGGGATTTCCTGCGGGCGGTGGACGTGATAGAGCGAGGGCTGCATGTGGTGATGGACAAGGAGGAGGTTGACAAACACTACAGCTTCGACTGGCAGGGCATCCGCTTCGAGATGCACTATCAGATTGAGACTTTCGGCAACCGCTGGCATCAGCTCCGCTTTAACAGAATGATAGATGAGGCTATGGCGGAGCATACGGATTCGTTTACGGTATGCGACTCCGACGGCAATGAAACAGAAGTCAGCGTATTGCCGCCGACGGAAGATCTCATCGTGGTGTTCAAACATTGGTTTAATCATCTGCTTGTGGAGGGCGTGGGCTTGCGCCAGACATTGGATTTGGCAGTGCTCCTGAATGCTTATAGGGACAAGATAAATGTGGCACGGCTGATGACTGCCTTGGACAGTATCGGCTATATGAAAGCATTCAGGGCCATGTTAGCTATGATGAAACGGTATTTGGGATTGGATTGGTTGGACAGTTTCTTCGTATTTGACCATCGCGACGAACGGTATGCCGACAAGCTCATGGCTGCTGTCATGGAGAGTGGAAACTTCGGTAGGATGGCTTACAGGAATCATACAACAGGGAAAAAGAAAAGCATGGAGACTGCCACAAGAGCATTACGTCATTGCGTGACGTTCTTGTGGTTGGCTCCCAAAGATATAATTTGCTTGATACCACGAAGAATAGGTATCACACTGAAACAGAAATTTTAAATCATGATATTTTGTTCATTAGGAACTATGGATATGCCGTTTGAAAGAATGGCGTATGCTATAGATTTGTTTGCTGCTACGACAGACGAAGAGGTCATCGTGCAGACTGGTTGGACGGACTATCCTTATAAGCATGTGAGCAAGAGCTTCAAGATGTGTACCAAAGAAGAAATGGAACACTACCAAGAGGAAGCGTCTTTGCTTATCATGCAGGGAGGATGGGGTTCGATATGTGAGAGTATGGAGAAAGGCAAGCGGATGGTAATCATTCCTCGCTATGACGGTACGGAGCATATCCACGACCAGTTTCAACTGATAAGGAAATTAGATGAAATAGGTACGGTTGTAGGTGTTTTCCCCTCTGAGTTTAATCCAAAGAAGTATAAGGAGCAATACGACGAAACCGCAAAGCTATTGAAATCTGCGGTAGATAAAGCCCTAACCTTCGATTTCAAGACAATAAAGAAAGGCAAGGCAGAACCCTTGCTGAGACAAAAAATAGAAGAACTCGGCTGTGGCAAGCGAATCTGTCTTGCATCGTCAGCAGGAGGGCATCTGCGTGAACTGCAACTTGCTATTGGTACTATTCCAAATGACTACCATTGCTATTGGCTTACTCTTCCGACAACTTCCACTAAGGCCTTTATGAAAGACAAGGAACATGTTTTCCTTACTAATTTCCAACCGGCTCGTAAATGGACTCTATTTGCCAATGCTATTCCTGCTTTGTTGTGGGTTTTAATAAAACGCCCGACTTGTATAATTACCACAGGTGCTGGTGTATGCATTCCTACCATTGCTTTTGCCAAGAAGCTGCTTGGCACAAAGATTCTCTTTATAAATTCGGCTGCTGACGTAACTCATGCAAGCAAGACACCTCTGTGGATTGAGAATAAGGCAGACTTGTTCCTTGTGCAATGGGAGGAGATGAAACAAATATTTCCAAATGCTATATGTTGTGGAGTCCTTTGATTTTTCTCGCAACATTATTCTATTGATTTTTTTACAACTATATGAAAGTTTCGATTATAACATCAAGTTACAACCGTGAGAAGACTATACGCGGTTGTATAGAGAGTGTGTTGGCTCAGGACTATCCTGACATTGAGTATATCGTGGTGGATGGTGCTTCTAAGGACGGTTCGCTCTCAATCATCAATGAGTATAAGGACAGGATAAGTAAGATAATCTCTGAGCCTGACCATGGCATGTACGAGGCTATCAACAAGGGCATCCGGGCTGCTACTGGTGACATCGTCGGCCTGGTGCATTCGGATGATTTTCTGTATTCTCCTCAGACAATATCCAATATAGTGAAGCGGTTTGAGGAGACTCATGCCGATTTTCTGTATGGTGACGGATTGTTCGTGAATCCGGAGAATACGGACAGGGTGGTGCGCAACTGGATTGGCGGTGACTATCGTCTGTGGAAAGTGCGCCATGGTTGGTTGCCGCTCCATCCCACTTGCTACATAAAGCGCAGCGCCATTGAGCGTAAGGGACTGTATAACGAGAGCTATAAGATAGCCGCCGATTCGGACTTCCTCTTCCGCTATCTGCTTGGCGGCGAACTGAGCGTCACCTATCTGCATGAATATATCGTGAGAATGCGCATGGGCGGACTGAGCACCGACTCCGCTCGAAGGAAGCAGATGTGGAAGGAGGATATCAGAATGTATCAGTCGCACGGCATGAATCCTACTTTGACAAAGATAGAGAAGATGCTGTGGAAGGTGCCGCAGTTTATCGGGGCTAAATTCAAGTTATAGGCTCATTATTTGTGAATACACAGAACATCATAAACATCTTAAAATTAGAAAAGTAATGTGGTGGAAATAATTTTAGGAGTAATAGGATTAGCTGTCGTTGGTTTTATTGGCATGGTCATCAAGATGGCTGTGACAGATGCAAAAGAAGAAATAAGGGATATTGAGGAAGCGAGTAAGTTGGGGAAATAAGAGAAAAACAATGACACATCTTTGCTACATATATATTGAAAACTATAAAAAGCTGCGGCAGGTAGGTATTGTAATAGACCCTCATTATCAGTATAACCTCAATAATGGGTTAGAGCAGAACGTGATGATATTCGTATGCTTGCGCAGCAACTTACGAAAGACAAAGGATGCGTTGGGAAAGAAAGTCTTAACCATATTGAGCTTATGATAAATGGCATTGCCGTGGAACTTCACCCGACTCCTGCTATTCTGAATAATTCTCTCTATAATCATCGGTTGCAGAAATGGCTCAAGCGGAATGTTGACTTGCAGTGTAGTAATGTTGTAGAGCTTCCTGATGATGCCGGGGAAATCGCCGTGCCGACATGTGCTTTCAATGTCGTTTACCAATTGCTCCATTTGTATCATCATTATTTCTATGAAGGAGTCGGATTGAGACAGATTGTAGATTACTACTATGTAATGATTAATGATGAGGCTTTAATGATCAGGGATACCTTGCAGGAAGAACTAAAGCATCTCGGTCTGTGGAAGTTTGCTGGAGCCATGATGTATGTACTGCATGAGGCTTTGGGA
>ERZ1035027.1590-NODE-1590-length-10316-cov-26.477829_pt1 | contig 10316 bp, 5 predicted proteins | sample MGYA00520604_ERZ1035027 | MGnify/ENA primary metagenome ERZ1035027 (study PRJEB33766, sample SAMN09781743) | gut metagenome | biome: gut microbiome | host: Homo sapiens | place: Madagascar | study: EMG produced TPA metagenomics assembly of the PRJNA485056 data...
TAAAGGTAGATGGCGTAAAGCAGACAGGAGCTCCTACAACAGTTGTGCTTGAGGCAGGTGCTCATAAGATTACAAAGGGTGATACAACTACAATCGCTCTCATCAAACTTGTACCTGTAACAGAATAATAAACATGTTTTTCCCAATGAGGGAAGGAAATATAACGTGAAACAAACTAAGGGCTGTCTTTTCATGATGAGGACAGCCCTTTTTTCTCAAAGGAATAAATTAAATAACAACTAATTCTATAATGAAACAAATAAACTCTATCGTTTTTGCACAGCTTAAGGCTGTTTGTCGTAAAACTCTCTTGGTTTCTGCTTTCTTCTGTGGCTTCTCAATGATGGCAAATGCACAGACCCAGGATGGTCGTGACTTCTCTATAGATGGCTTCGCTGCCTATGAAGGTACTCCTGGAACTAACTGGTTTCGTGCCGGAGGAACTACCGGTGGTGCCGGTGGTAAGGTGGTGAAGGCTGATAACTTCTCTCAGCTGCAGGCTTATCTCCAGGCAGCAGACCCATACATTGTTATCGTAGATCATGATATTACTACAGGCATCAAGTGCTATGTGGATGATCTGAGTACCGGTCGCTTGCTTGATGACCAGAGTGGAAAGTCTGGTGTGGAGTCTGTCTATGGCGAGCGCATTATGGTTGCTCCTAACAAGACTTTGATTGGCGTGGTGAACCCAACAACAGGTGAGGCTCCTCTCTTTTCTCATATCACTTTCGTGATGCAGTCGGTTGATAACATTATTATCCGTAACTGCCGTTTCACCATGAAGGGCGTTCCTGTGCTCAGAACAGGTGAGAATAAGATTGTGGCTTGGCGTAATGGAGCACAGGTAGAAGTGGGTGACCCTGACTGCATCGGAATCCAGGCAGATAAGGTAAGTGCCAAGACCGACTGGGGTGGACATATCTGGATAGACCATTGTGAATTCTTCAATGGTGGTGCAGCCAATAAAGACCGCTATGATGGTTTGCTTGACTGCAAGAACAATGTGCAGTGGATGACATTCAGCTATAACTATTTCCACGACCATGACAAGAGTTGCTTGTGGGGTAAGGGCGATACTGATGTCTACGAAAACTGTCGTACCATTTCTTTCCATCACAATTTCTTTGATAATATTCAAGGCTCCCGCCTTCCTCTCCAGCGTGGTGGTCATGTACATTATTATAATAACTATATGCGTGGTTGCGAGGATGGCTGGGATATCCGTACAGGAGCTGTGGCATACGAAGAAGGTTGCTATTTCGAAGATACGAAGTCGCCTATCCGCTCAGATAGAGGTGGTAGCTTGAATATCTCTAAGGCTGAAGGCTATGATTGTATCTACAAGGGCTGTAACAACTTGATGGAAGGTTATACCAATATTGATGGCGCTAAGATTAGCAAGTCTTTTCCTGTAACCAAGACAGATTGGGTTCCTACTCAAACCACCTCCTCTTACACCCAGCATTATCTCGACAAGACGGTAGATGTTCCTGCCATCTGCGAGAAGTATTCTGGCGCAGGTAAGGTAGAAATCTGGAAGGCTTATACCTCTGCAATTCCTATGGTGGATATGTCTGAATTCGATCATGCCATCAAGAATTACAGCACAGCTAAGACCTACGATGCAGAAGGAAAGGTAATGGCAGGTGCTACAACCGGTATTTCCCATACCGGCATGTTAGCAGAAACCGGCTCCTCTCGCATCGAGTATTATGATTTGGCTGGTTCCCGTCTTTCTGCACCTCAGAAGGGAATCAATATCGTCAGGAAGGTGAGCCTTGATGGACATGTAAGCGTGAAGAAGGTAATTATCAGGTGAGAATCCGATAAAGATTCCTGCCTCTTTAATGACAAAACGGACAAAAGCTAGATAAAGATTTGCTTTTGTCCGTTTTTTCTTTATTTTTGTCTTAAATCTATCTGCTGTTTTCTTCTCTTTTCCCTACTTTTGCAACCGAAAACAATTTTAAACGCAAACGCATTTTAACGTAAAACGCAACCTAAAAGTAAAACAATGAAAGCAATCCAGAATTTAGCAAAGAGAAGTTTGCTTCTCGTGGCATTGTTCGTCATCGGATGTCTGCAACTCATGGCGCAGACAAGAACCATTAAAGGTGAGGTGACTGATGCGCAGAATGGTGAGGCTCTGATTGGCGCCACTGTCATGGTGGAAGGCGAAAAGGGCGGTACAGTTACTGATTTTGACGGTAACTTCAGTCTTCAGGTATCTTCTTCAGCCAAGAAGATCAAGGTATCTTATATCGGTTATATTGATAAGGTACTTTCTATCTCAGACAATATGAAGGTGAAACTCGAATCTGACAGCAAGGCGCTGGCTGATGTCGTGGTCATCGGATATGGTACGGCAAGAAAGAGTGACCTGACTGGTTCCGTAGCTACCGTGAAATCGAAGGACTTTAATAAAGGTCTCGTTTCTTCTCCAGAACAGTTGATCAACGGTAAGGTTTCGGGTGTACAGATTATGTCCAACAGTGGTTCTGCCTCTGCCGGTAGTACCATCCGTGTGCGTGGTGGTGCCTCTCTTAATGCCAGCAACGACCCTCTTATCGTGCTCGATGGTGTGCCATTGGAGCAGGGTGGTATCTCTGGTAACAGCAGCAACTTCCTCAGCATGATCAATCCTTCTGATATCGAGAGCATGACTGTATTGAAGGATGCTTCTTCTACAGCCATCTATGGTTCCCGTGCATCTAACGGTGTCATCATCATTACCACCAAGAAGGGACAGCAGGGTGCTGTAAAGGTGAACTTCAATACCACCAACAGTCTCCAGACCCGTGCGCAGATGGTGGATATGCTCAGCCGTGATGAATTCGTGAATGTTATCAACCAGTATGGTAGCGCTAACCAGAAGTCATTGCTCGGTACTGCCAATACCGACTGGAACGATGAGGTTTACCGTACCGCTTTCGGTACCGATAATAACCTCAGCGTGAGCGGCAGCATCGACAAGTGGTTGCCTTTCCGTGTGTCTGTAGGCTATTATAACCAGAGCGGTCTGGTTCGCAAGGACAATGTAGAGCGCTGGACAGGTAACGTAGTGTTGACTCCTAGCTTCTTCCAGGATCACCTGAAGTTGACCATCAATGCCAAGGGAACCCTCAATAATAACTCATTCAATAATGGTGGTGCCGTTTGGGCAGCTGCCACATTCAACCCAACCATCCCGGTTTATTCCGGTAACGACAAGTATGGTGGCTATAATGAGGCACTCGATGCTGACGGCTATCCTGTGAATGCTGGTGTAAGAAACCCTCGCGGTCTGGTTGATCTGTATGATTCAAAGAGTAAGGTAAGCCGCTTCATCGGTTCGATGGATGTAGATTACAAGGTTCATTTCCTGCCAGACCTCAAGCTCCATGCTACCGTGGGTGCTGACTATGCCAAGGGCGACGGAACCGTTTATGTTCCTGCCTACGCAGCACAGAGCTACAACAAGGATGAGTCTTTGGGCGGTAGCGATTACAAGTATGGTCCTCAGAAGAACGAGAACCGCTTGCTTACCCTCTATGCCAACTATGCAAAGTATTTCGAAGATATCAAGAGTAATGTAGACCTGACAGCCGGTTACGACTATCAGTACTGGAAGAGTACTACACCTCTTTATTATACCAAAAGTGCGGCAGGCACAACCCTGTCAACCGTAAAGGCATCAGATTACCGTCATGTAATGTTGTCATATTACGGACGTATCAACTATTCATTCGATGGAAAGTATCTCCTGACGGCTACCGTTCGTCGAGACGCATCTTCCCGATTCTCTAAGGATACCCGTTGGGGTACTTTCCCATCTGTTGCTTTAGGCTGGACTTTGACAGAAGAGCCTTGGTTGAAGAACCAGAAGGTACTTTCTAACTTGAAGCTCCGTGCCAGCTATGGTGTTACCGGTCAGCAGGAAGGTATCGGCAACTACAATTATCTGCCGGTTTATACATACAGTGTGACCGGTGCCGAAGCATTCATCAACGGACAGTATATCAATACCTACCGTCCTGAGGCATACGTATCAGACTTGAAGTGGGAGACAACAACCTCTTGGAACTTTGGTCTTGACTTCGGATTCCTGGATGGTCGTATCGGTGGTGCCATCGATTTCTATACCCGTAAAACCAAGGACCTGTTGGCATCAGTACCAACAGCAGCAGGTACCAACTTCTCAAAGACTATCCTTACCAACGTAGGTAATGTAGACAGCAAGGGTATCGAAGTTTCTCTGAACGCAACCCCTATCCAGACCAAGGATTGGGAGTGGAACCTGAGCTACAACTTTACCTGGCAGAATATGAAGGTGAAGAACCTCTCACTTACAAAGGGTGGAAGTCAGACCAACGTGAAGGTAGGTCCATCTATCGATGCTTACCAGTTCCAGGTACTCTCAGAGGGATATGAGCCATACATGTTCTATGTATATCACCAGCTCTACGACTCTAAGACAGGCAAGCCAATCGAGGGTGCTTATGCTGACCTCAACAACGATGGCGAAATCAATGATGCCGATCTCTACCGCTATCATTCTCCAGCCCCTAAGTATATCATGGGCTTGAGCACATCCTTGAGATACAAGCAGCTGACACTCGGTATGAGTTTCCGTGCCAACATCGACAACTATGTATACAACGGAATGGGTATGAGTACAGGTGCTTTCGAGACTGTAAGCTACAACAACTCACAGCTCAACAACCTCAATACAAGTTTCCTGAAGACAGGTTTCAAGACCCGCCAGTATCTCTCAGATTACTATGTAGAGAATGCTTCCTTCCTGAAACTCGACAACCTGAGTTTGAGTTACAATGTAGGCAAGATCAACAAGTGGGCTTCACTCACCGTATCTGCGATGGTACAGAATGTATTCACCATCACCGGTTACTCTGGTACAGACCCAGAGGTGCCAAACGGAATGGACAACTCATTCTATCCACGTCCTCGCACTTACTCAGTAAGCCTCGGACTTCAGTTCTAACAAATAAAATCGATAACAATGAAACTTAAGAATATATTATATAGTATGATGTTGGGAACAGCGGTGCTGACTGGCACAACCAGCTGTGTTTCCGATCTCGACCAATATCCTCATACGGAGACAACCTCCAAGAATGTTTATACCTCGCTTGCCAATTACGAGGCAGTGCTGGGTAAGATTTATGCTGCCATGGTGACCAGTGGTCAGGGCAAGGGCGGCGACAACAAGGATATGGAATCCGTATTGAACAATGGTAGTGGTTTCGATTACATGCGTATGTTTATCAATATGCAGGAGTGTGGTACCGATGAATTTGCCTCTACCTGGCTGACAGGTGAGCAGACTACGGGTCTTACTTATCTCTCTTGGGATGCCAACGATGCTTGGATCTCAGATATGTATTATCGCATCTACTACAACATCGCCCTCTGCAATGAGTTCCTGCGCAATGCCAATAGTGCCAGTTTCTCAGGTGCTGATGCAGAGAAGCTGAAGGAGTATAAGGCAGAAGTCCGTTTTATGCGCGCTCTGTTCTATTACCATGCCCTCGATTTCTTCCGCTATATTCCGATGGTGACAGAGAATGATCCTGTGGGTAGCTTCATTCCTCCACGTTATACTCCACAGCAGACATTCGATTATATCGAGAGCGAGTTGAAGGATTGTGTAGGCGATATGCTTCCTGCATCTACCTGTCCTTACGGTCAGGCTTCTCAGGGTGCTGCCTATACCTTGCTTGCCAAGCTTTATCTGAACAGCGAGGTTTATACCGGCGTTGCCAAGTATGCCGAGTGTAAGGAGGCTTGTAAGAAGGTGATGGATATGGGATACTCCTTGGAATCTGATTACAGCAAGCTCTTCAATGCAGATAACGACAAGCGTACCAACGAGATTATCTTCGCCTTGCCGGTAAGTGCTGAGCATACCGTAAGCTGGGGAGCTTCTACTTATCTGGTTTGTGGACAGTTGAGTATGTCGAATGCCAACCAGAGTGTAGCTGATTTCGGTGTAACCAAAGGTTGGAGCGAGTTCCGTCTCCGTCCTGAGTTCGTGGATAAGTTTACCCAAGCTGATATTGATGGTGACGATAACGGTGACAAACGTTGCAAGTTCTTTACCAATGGTCAGAGCAAGGATATAACCGATATGACTACTGAAACCGCCGGTTATCTCTCTGAAAAGTGGAGCAATTTGAAGGATGATGGTACTACGGCATCCAATACCGGAGATGCAGGTGTGGATACCGATTTCCCTCTCTTCCGTTTGGCAGATGTTTATCTGATGTATGCCGAGTGCGTGGTTCGTACTGGTGATGATTGGGACAACTGGGCAGGTGGTAGCGATGCAGAAAGTGATTCCCGCAAGAAGGGTGCCATTTATTGGATTAACAAGGTACGTGAGCGTGCTTATGGTATAGATGAAAATGGAAATCCTAAAGGACAAGTATGGAAAGAGAACTTCTCATCAAAAGATGCCTTCCTCCAGTTCATCCTCGATGAGCGTGCCCGTGAGCTTTATCATGAAGGTTATCGCCGTACCGACCTGATTCGCTATGGTCAGTTCACAACCAATAAGTACATCTGGCAGTGGAAGGGTGGTGTCCACGACGGACAGGCAGTGGATAGCAAGTACAACATCTATCCAATCCCTAACACCGAGCTTACCGCCAATCCAAATCTTCATAACGACAACTATTAATAGGATAAAAGAATGAAAAAGATATTTAGAAACCTGATGATGCTTCTCTGCGCACTCACCGCCCTGGTGAGTTGCGACGAGAGTGGCGACAATATATATCTGGATGGCTTCAAGGCATCCGATCTGATGGCATCGGCATCCGATGTGAAGCTGTCTGTAGATAACAGTAAGGACGTTGTCCTCTCGTTGGCTTGGCAGAATCCTACCTTGCTTTCGAGCGATGAAACCAAGCCTGCGGGCAGTGGAGTGCTGAAAACTTATCTGCAGGCATCCGCCTCTGAAGATTTCGCTTCAGTAAAGGAATACTCCGTAACCGACCTTTCCAAGGCTTTCACTGGTGCAGACCTTAATGCTGCAGCCAAGGATCTCGGTTTGACTCCTGATGTGAGTTCACCTCTCTATTTCCGTATCAAGAGTCAGATGGGTAGCAATCTCGATGCTGCTTACAGCAATGTCTGTCAGGTAAAGGTTACTCCATATCTCATTGATATGAGCTACATCAATATCTTGAATAAAGATAAGGATATGGATTCCCCACTGACCTATCTCTATTCTCCAAACTCTGATGGTGTTTATTCTGGCTACATGAATGTATCTTCTTGGCTCAACTGCTGGGCTATGGAGAATGATGGAACTTTTTGGGGAAATATCCAGACCGGCGACAAACCTTATGCTGTGTTGGATAATGCGCAGTCTGCATGTAATATCTGGTTCCCAGAGCCAGCGGGTATTTATTATACAGTACTTGATACAAAGTCAGAAGAGAAACTGTTCCATGCTACTCTCATTCAGTCGATGAAGGTAAATGGTGAGGAGATGAAATATGACGGTCCTAACTATGCTTGGGTAAAGGTTATCGAGACTACAGCAGATAATACACCTATCAGTATTGTTGCAGATGGAGCAGAGTATAATAAGAGCACGGGTGATAAGGGAACTCCTATCGCCAAGATAATGAACTATACTTTGGCTGATGGCAAGATGACAGACTCAGAGAACGCTGGCAGCGTGAATATACCTACAGCTGGTACTTATACCGTAACCGTGAAGGTTGGTGAGCACAGCCAGTTGGAATACACCATCGTATCGGGCGATCAGACAACTCCGGAGCCAGAGGCAAGCAATACCCTCTGTATGTTCTCTAAGGATGGCAACCTTCTTGCCGTAATGAATAAGGTAAACGATGGCGTTTATACCTGCAAGTACAAGCCTTCTTCATGGGAGAACTTCCGCTTTATCTTCGTAGGAGAAAACAAGGACGACAAGCAGACCTGGTATGGTGCCGATGGAGAGCAGTTCAAGTTAACTTCTGCTGATGGTGCCTGGGATATCTGGTTTGGTGATGAGAATGGCGCAACAGAGTTTACCGTTACCGCCGACCTCAACACCATGACATGGAAATATGAATAATTAATAAGAAAAATAGCAATGAAAAATATATTTGGAAAAGCCATGTTGCTGGCTACAGCGCTCTTGTTCTCTATTACGGGAACAAGTTGCAGCAGCGACGATTCTCCTGTTCATGAGCAGGAGAAAACATACGATATGAGCGGTTTCGCCAAGGGTGCCGATGTTTCCTGGCTCACAGAGATGGAGAAGGATGGTGTGAAATTCTATAATCAGAATGGCAAGGCTACAGATTGCCTGAAACTCCTCCGCGAAGAGGGAACCAATTCCATCCGTCTGCGTGTCTGGGTAAATCCGGAAGGCGGCTGGTGTGGCAAGGATGATGTCATCGCCAAGGCTTGGCGCGCTCAGCAGCTCGGCTTCCGTCTGATGATCGACTTCCACTATTCTGATACCTGGGCTGACCCGGGCAACCAGAAAGTTCCTGCTGCATGGCAGGGGTATACTGCCGAGCAGATGAAGCAGGCTGTGGCTGATCATACCAAGGATGTATTGACAGCCCTGAAGGATAAAGGTGTAACCAACGTAGAGTGGGTGCAGGTGGGCAATGAAACCCGCGACGGAATGCTCTTCAACAGCGATGAGGCTGTAACCGGTCAGGTATCTAAGAATGCAGCCAACTTTGCAGCTTATATCAACGCCGGTTATGATGCTGTTAAGGCGGTTTATCCACAAGCTAAAGTAATCGTGCACGTGGATGAGGGTAATAACCTCGGCCGTTATACCTGGCTCTTTGGTGAATTGAAGAAGAAGGGTGGAAAATGGGATGTCATCGGCATGTCACTTTATCCAGAAGATAACAATTGGCAGGATTTAACCACCAATTGCCTGAATAATATCAAGACATTATCTAAACAGTACAACTGCAATGTCATTATTTCAGAAATCGGTATGGAGTGGAGTTCAGAGCAGGCGGCACCAATGATGAAGAAGATGGTGGATGGCTGCAAGGCTATTTCTACCTGCGAAGGTATCTTCTATTGGGAACCAGAAGTTCACAACAACTGGAAGCCAGCCAACTATACCACTCTGGGTTGGCCTGCATATACCAAGGGCGCCTTCGACAACAGCGGCAAACCAACTGCCGTATTCGATGCATACAAATAACACAAGTTTCGCAAGTGGTTTAAGTACGGGCTGAAGGCCCAAAAGTTCCTGGAAGCAGCACGCCCTGAAAGGGCAGAAGCTCCTAGCCCAGGGCATCGCCCTGGGTATAATGGCAATCAGCAAGGCGCCCTGTAAGGGCAAAAGCTTTAAAATACCGGGCAATATACAAAGCTTTTGCCCTTACAGGGCGACAGGTTTGCGTCCGTAATAACCCAGGGCGATGCCCTGGGCTAGGAGCTTTTGCCCTTTCAGGGCGTGTGGGGCAAAAACTTGCAAAATACTATAAAAAAAGAATTTTAACGAAGAGATATGATTAAGAGAAGCATTACTTTCATGACTCTCGCCCTGGCACTCTCTACTATGTGCCAGGCGCAGAGCAGAAAGGTTATCAACCTGCCATCGTGGGATTTCTCCCGCGATGGTAAGTCGTGGCAGCAGGTAGCTGTTCCGCACGATTGGGCTATCTCGGGACCTTTCGATAAGAAATGGGACCTGCAGATGGTGGCTATCGAGCAGAATGGCGAAACCGAAAAGACCGAGAAGTCGGGCCGTTCGGGTGCGCTGCCTTGGATAGGTGAGGGCATGTACAAGATGAACTGGACGGCTCCTAAGGGCTATAAGCGTGCCGTACTGGTTTTCGATGGTGCCATGAGCCAGCCTGTTGTCACCGTCAATGGCAAGGAGGCAGGCAAGTGGGCTTACGGCTACAATGCCTTCCGCATCGACATCACACCGTTTATCCAGTTTGGCAAGAAGAATCTTATCGAGGTACATCTTAATAATGTAGAGGAGAGCAGCCGTTGGTATCCGGGAGGCGGTCTTTACCGTCCGGTTTCCGTAGAACTCTATGGCAACGAAAACTTCTCTACCTGGGATACCTTCGTGCGTACCCTGAAGGCTGATAAGCATGAGGCTGAAGTAGAAGTAAATGCGCTCCTCGAAGGCAAGGCTGGTAAGTCGGGCAAGACCGTCATAGCCCTGTTGGATGAGGCTGGCAAGAAGGTTGCCGAGCAGACCGTATCGGGTGCAACCCCTGAAATCAAGACTACCTTGAAGGTGGCAAACCCTCAGCTCTGGTCTCCGGAATCTCCTTATCTCTATCAGGTGAAGTTAACCCGAT
>ERZ1035027.1604-NODE-1604-length-10256-cov-10.410058_pt1 | contig 10256 bp, 8 predicted proteins | sample MGYA00520604_ERZ1035027 | MGnify/ENA primary metagenome ERZ1035027 (study PRJEB33766, sample SAMN09781743) | gut metagenome | biome: gut microbiome | host: Homo sapiens | place: Madagascar | study: EMG produced TPA metagenomics assembly of the PRJNA485056 data...
TGCGATGTGCCCTGTTCCGGCCTTGGTGTCATCGGCAAAAAGCCGGACATCCGGGAAAAAACGCTGGATGGGATTGAAAATTTACTATTAACACAGCAAAAAATCCTGCAAAACGGCGCAAAATATCTTGCCCCGAACGGCCGTTTGGTGTATTCTACCTGTACGGTGAATTATAATGAGAACGAAGCGCAGGTGCGCCAGTTCCTGCAGGCCAACCCGGATTTTGCTGTTATAGCGCCGCAAATCACTTTATCTGGAATGCGGGTGGGGGAGTACGGCACGCTGTTTTTGCCGCATGAAACATCCACAGACGGTTTTTTTGCTGCTATTTTGGAGCGTCAAAAGAACTGCTGACGCAAAATACACAAATCGTCCATTCAAAAATTAGAGAAAAGGTATATAATAATTGGAGGGAAAGCACCGCATGCAGCAAGCACATATGCAGCCACAGAACGAACCCCAGGCAGAAACCAAAAAAATCTGTCTGACGGACCTGACGCTGCCCAAGCTGACGGATTACATTAAATCCATCGGCCAGCCAGCTTTCCGCGCCAAGCAGATTTTTAAGTGGATCCACCAAAAGCAGGCTACGGATTTTTCTGCTATGACAGATCAACCCAAAGCCCTGCTTGCCCAATTTGCACAAAACTGCACCCTGGCTGTGCCCACCATCCGCCGCCGCCAGCAGTCCAAAGACGGTACGGTCAAATATCTGCTTCAGCTTGCGGACGGCAACTGCATTGAAACGGTTTTGATGCGCTACCATTACGGCAACACTGTATGTGTATCCACACAGGTGGGCTGCGCTATGGGGTGCCGCTTTTGCGCCTCCACCCAGGCGGGCCGCGTGCGGGACTTGACCCCCGGCGAGATTGCTGCGGAAATTTATACCGCGCAAAAGGATACCGGGGAGCGCGTTTCCCATATCGTCCTGATGGGCATTGGTGAGCCGCTGCACAATTTTGATAACGTGATGGACTTTCTGGACATTATCTCCTGCCCGGAAGGCGTCAATATCGGGATGCGCAACATCAGCCTTTCCACCTGCGGCCTTGTGCCGGGAATTGATAAGCTGGCAGAGCGCAAATTGCAGCTGACCCTTTCGGTATCCCTGCACGCGCCGGACAATGTGACCCGCAGCTCCATGATGCCGGTTAACGATGCGTTCCCGCTGGAAAAGCTGATCCCGGCCTGCCGCCGCTACCAGAAAACGACCGGGCGGCGCATCAGCTTTGAATATTCCATGGTCAATGGTGTCAATGATTCGCCCCAAATGGCAAAAAAACTGGCCGATCTGATCCGTGGCATGGGGGCCCATGTCAACCTGATTCCCATTAACCCGGTCGATGGCAGCCCTTACTCGGCAACGGATGAAGCCAATGTGCGCCGGTTCCAGAAAATGCTGGAAGATTTGGGTGTAAATGCCACCATCCGCCGCCGCCTTGGTACCGATATCAGCGCTGCCTGCGGCCAGCTCCGGCGCGAAGATGCCAAACAGGCCGAACAAGCAACACGGCAAACGACGAGCGAAAGGACCAACGCACAATGAAAATTGCAGCCCTAACAGATATTGGCAGCTGCCGCCAGGAAAACCAGGATAATTATTGTGCCCGTCAGTTGGTCGATGGTACTGGCTGGGGCCTTGTCTGTGACGGCATGGGCGGGGCCAATGGTGGGCGGGTCGCTTCCACCCTTGCCACCCAAACCATGCTGCGCTATTTTGACCATTCCCTGCGCACGATTGAAAACGGCGAAGAAAAAGCCTTTATGATGCGCGCATTTGATAATGCCAACCGCGCCGTATATGAAAAAGCGACCTCTGATCCCGAAGTGCTCGGTATGGGCACCACGGGGGTATGTGCTTTACAGCGCGGCAACCTGGCGCATATTGTACACGCAGGGGATTCCCGCGCATACCTGTGGCATGGCGGAGCAATCCGCCAGCTGACGCGGGATCATTCCATGGTGCAGCAGCTGGTGGACAGCGGGCAGATCACCCGCGAACAGGCCGCCCTGCATCCGCAGAAAAACCTGATTACACGTGCCCTTGGCGTTTCGGCCAATATTGTGCCGGAATATAACCGCTGCGAGGTGGTTCCGGGCGATATTTTGCTGCTTTGCACCGACGGGCTGACCAATATGGTCCCCGATGCAGAGCTTGCACTGCTTTTGCAGGAGTCCGCCTTTTTTGACGCGCCGGGGGTACTGGTTGACCGTGCCCTGAAAGGCGGCGGGCAGGATAACATCACCGTCCTTTTGCTGGGCGTTGAAACTACGGAGGAAACAAATGGATAATCTGATCGGCAAAAAGCTGGATGGCCGCTATCTGATTGAAAGTCTGATCGGCGTTGGCGGCATGGCCAATGTTTATAAAGGCCGCGATGTCCGCACCGGCAACCAGATCGCCGTCAAGGTGCTGAAAGAAGAGTTTCTTGATAACGAAGAGCTGGTCCGCCGCTTCAAGAACGAATCCAAAGCTATCTCGATTTTGAACCATCCCAACATTGTCAAGGTGTATGATGTCTCTGTAACAGATCGATTGCAGTACATCGTGATGGAATATATTGACGGCATTACGCTGAAAGAATACCTGAAGCAACGCAACGGTGCCCTAACCTGGAAAGAGGTTGTCCACTTTGCCACACAGGTGCTCAGCGCGTTGGATCATGCACACTCCAAGGGCATTGTTCACCGCGATGTGAAGCCGCAGAATATTATGCTGCAGGCGGATGGCTCCATCAAAATGATGGACTTTGGCATTGCACGCTTTTCCCGTGCACAGAGCCAGACTGTCAGCGACAAGGCCATCGGCTCGGTCCATTACATCAGCCCGGAACAGGCCAAAGGCGACCATACCGATGCCCGCACTGATATTTATTCTGTTGGCGTTATGATGTACGAGATGCTGTCCGGCAAGCTGCCGTTTGATGGTACTGGGGCAGTTTCCATCGCCATCATGCAGATCAGTGAAAAGCCGAAGCCGCTGGCTGAGGTTGCCCCCAATATCCCGGTTGGGCTGCGCCAAATCACCGAGAAGGCCATGGAAAAGGATCCCGCCGACCGTTACCAATCCGCGCAGGAAATGCTGGATGCCATTGCTGCGTTCCGCCGCAACCCCAGCATCAGCTTTGAATACGAATATAACACGCAGGACAACCCGGATAAAACCATTAACCGTGTTGTCAGCAGCAGCACAGCCAAAACAGCGAGCAAAGCCGCTGTCAGCACCAGCCAGGCACGCCGTGCCGGCACCATGAACAGTGGGAAAGGCAAAAACGTGAAAAAGCAGAAAGCCAAGGCAGCCAAGGGGTTCAGCATGCTGCCCATCTTCTTTGGTATGGCGGTCGCCTTTGTGATCGGTGCTGCCATTCTGGTCTATCTTATTTTCACCAACTCCACAAACTCTTTCTTCTCCAAGCATGCTGACGTACAGCTCATCAATTTTGTCGGCATGACGGAGGATGAGTTCCGTGCATCGGATTATAATTCCAGCCTGCTCGCCAAGTGGGTGTACGAATACAGCGATGCACCGGAAGGAACGATTTTTCAGCAAAACCCTAAGCAGGGCCGCACTGTAAAGGCAGGCCAGAAAGTGACCCTGAAGGTAAGCCTTGGCACCCAGTGGGTCACTGTGCCGGATGTAAAAACATATGTAAGCGATGATGCCAAAAAGACCTTACAGGATAGCGGCCTTCAGGTTGTAAGCAAATATGTGGAGGACGAGAGCGTTGCCGCAGGCACCGTTGTGTATACCGAACCCGCCGGCGGCGAAACGGTAGAGGGCGGCAGCACCGTAAACATGTATATTGCGCGCTCCAAGCGAGACAACATGGTTTCCGTTACCTCCGTGACAGGTTTGCAGGTCAGCGAAGGCACCGCCGACCTGCAGCGCCAGAACCTGGTGGTCAGCGTTGTGGAACAGCCCAGCAGCGAGGCCGAGGGCACTATTCTGAACCAGGAACCCGCTGCAGGCACCCAGGTACGCATCCGCAGCACGGTGCGCCTGTATGTGGCTACCGCAATGCCGGAAGTTGTGCAAGACCCCAGCACCTCGGATTCTCCGTCCTCTGGTGATGGTGCACGTTGGTCTCAGGAAATTACTGACGATAACGGTAATACATGGTGGGTCGATGTAGAACAGCGCGATGGCCATGTTTACCGCGTGGATACTGGTGAAATGCTGTGGTAATGACAAATTATATCACAAAGGGCATTGGCGGTTTTTACTATGTTAAAACCGAAACCGGCATTGTGGAGTGCCGCGCCCGCGGCATTTTCCGCAAACGCGGTATTACACCGGTAGCGGGAGATCAGGTTGTGTTAAGCGCCGACCGCACCACGATTGACGAAATTCTACCGCGCAAAAATGTTTTTATCCGCCCTCCGGTTGCTAACCTTGATGTGCTGTTTATTGTGGCAAGCACCACCCAGCCGGTGCCCAGCACATTGATTCTGGATGAACTGACTGCTGCCGCCGTTTATAAAGACGTGCAGCCGGTTATTGTCATCACAAAAGCCGACCTTGCCGCCGCGGATGCCTTGGAGAAAGCTTATGCGGACAGCACGATTCCTTTGATCCGGCTGGATTACGATACCGGCGAAGGTCTGGATCAAATTCGTGCGCGCATTGCAGGGAACTTGTGTGCATTCTGCGGCAACTCCGGTGTGGGCAAGTCTACACTGTTGAACGCGCTGGCTCCCCAGCTGGAACGCCAGACCGGCGGTATCAGCCAAAAATTGGGCCGTGGCCGTCATACTACCCGTGAAGTGGAGATTTTTGAGGTATGTGGTGGTCTGCTTGCCGATACCCCCGGTTTTGCCAGCCTGGATGCCAACAAGATTTGCCGCATTCCGCCGGAAGAGCTGCAGCATGCTTTCCCGGAATTTGAGCCGTATTTTGGGCAATGCCGTTTTACCGGCTGCTCCCACCGCAGCGAAAAAGGCTGTGCGGTGCGCGCGGCTTTGGAAGAGGGCAAGCTTTCGGATACACGCTATCAGAGCTACCTGACCATGTACGAGGAAGCCAGCCAGTTAAAGGAGTGGGAACGCTGATGCAGGATCTTACCAAACGTGCCGTTATTCTTTCGGCCATGCCGGTTACGCCCGCTTTGTCCGCGTACCTGCAGCCGGGGGATACCGTTGTTGCCTGTGATGCCGGGTACCGCAATGCGGCTGTGCTGGGCATTCAGCCGGATCTGATCGTGGGGGATTTTGATTCTGCCCCCAAGCCGGAAACCACCGGTGATATGATCATTCTGCCCCATGTAAAGGACGATACTGATACCCACTATGCTGCAAAGTGGCTGTGTGAACGGGGGTACCGTCATATCGTCATGCTGGGTGCCCTTGGCGGCAAGCGGATGGAACACACGTTTTCCAACGTATCCACCGCGTTGTATTTGGCAAGCAACGGCGTTGATGTCACCCTTGCAGACGAGCACAGCGAGCTGCATATTTTGTGTCCAGGCAAGCCGCTAACATTGCAAAAGAAAGACTGGATGTATCTTTCCGTGTTCCCGCTGGATGGGCCGCTGGGCGGTGTATCGATTCACGGCGTGTTTTATCCATTGAAAGATGCAACGCTGACACCGGATTACCCCCTTGGCATCAGCAATGAATTTACCGCACCTGAAGCTGAACTTTGCTGCCAAAGCGGCCATGGTCTTGTGATTTTGACCCGCGCTGACGGGTAACATTGCCTGCACCTGCTGCATAGTATGGCTTACAAACCTGGAAGGGGGAATATGCCATGCAGATTGTTGTGGTAAAATGTCCGCATGCCCTGCGCTGGCTGCTGCGCGCTGTATTTAAGGTTTAATTTTTCCATTGTAGCCCTGCCGGGCCGTATGTTTGTACGGTTCCGACAGGGCTATTTTTTTACCCCCGCGCATATAGTACACAAGAGGCAATCAAAAACTTTCCCCGTATCGGGGCAAGGAAAGGGGTATACCGCCATGCAAAGCAAAGCCGCCAACCAACCGCTTACCATTGAAACCGGCCAGGCCCTTGCCAATACTGGCCGCTGGGAAACCCGGCAGGAGCTGCCTGTTGAAACCGAGATTCTGATTCCGGATTACCTGCCCGCAGTGTTCAAAATTGTAAAGTGCCTGTTGGAACCCGTTATCATGCAAAACAGCGTGGCTGACCGCCGCTGGCAGTGCAGCGGCTACCTGCGCTGCACTGTGTACTATCAGTCCGATGAAGCCGGAACTCGCCTGTACCGCACTGAGCAGAAATACGCTTTTGAAAAAACCATTGACCTGCCGGAAGGCAATTATCTGCCCGGCGCCGCCCGCCTGTGGGGCGAACTTGAATACTGCAACTGCCGCTCTGTCAGCGAGCACCGCATTGACATCCGCGGCGCTTATACCTTAAATGCTGCTATTGGCATGGTTGAGCCGGTAGAGTTTATCACCAACCTGACCGGCTGCGGCGTTGAGCAGTGGAGCCAACAGCTTAACGGCATCATCTGCGCTGCGTGCGAGGAACGCACCTTTACTGCAGAAACGCCGTTTCCGTTGCCCGGTGAAGGTGAAACAGTCCTGGACATTACGGGCAGTTTTTTGCCCGGCACATCCAGCGTTCATACTGGCCAGCTGGATGCAGCCGGAACCCTTGCCATGCAGCTCTGCTCCCGCGCTGCCGGTACAGAACAGCTTACAATTCAAACCAAAGATGTTCCCGTCACCCAGACGCTTGACCTGCCCAACGCCGCAGAAGGCGACAGTGCGGTACTTTGGGGCGAAGTATTGGCCTGCACCCTGACTGCGGCAAAGCAGGAAGAAGAGCCGCTTTTGAGCATCACATGGAAGCTGCACGCTGAACTCTGGCGCCCGACAGTGTACATGGCGGTTTCGGATGCTTATTCCACGATCTGTAACATGACGCTTGAAAAGCGGACTTTCAACCAGTTCATGCCTCTTGCCAGTGTAGATACCACTATCCCGGTTATGATCGAAGATGACCTGCCGGATGCCAATGTTTCCATTCTGGGCTGTTTTGTCACGATTGGAGCCCCACAGCTGACCGCCGCAGAAAAGGGTGATGTCATCCAAGTTGCCGGGCGCGGTACCGCGCACCTGATTTGTGCGGATGACCGCGGCGAACTGACCTGCTATGATAAAATCTTCCCCTGGGCCCTGGCGGAGACCTTCCACGGTTCTATCGGGCAAAGCATCCCGCACTTGCACGCAGCGGTACGGCATATTGCCAGCAGCCGCGCCGGAAGCAAAGCGCGGGTCGAGCTGGAACTGCAGGTAAGCGGCATTCTGCTGCAGGGGATTCCGCACGAGGTCGTTTTCTCCGCCACGCCGGGAGAAGAATACCCTAACAGTAAGGATGGGCCTGCGCTCTACCTGTACTATGCCCAAAAAGGGGAGGCCATTTTTGATATTGCCCGCCGTTACCATGCCCGCGCCAGCGACCTCGCCACGGCTAACCACCTGACCATCCCGGAAGGGCAGAGCGCCCAGGAGCTTACTGCTGACGCAACCTGCCTGCTGATACCGGCAGCTTTGTGAAAGGGGATGCTGCAATGACACAGGATCAAATTTATCAGAACATTGCACAGCGTACTGGCGGCGATATTTATATCGGCGTGGTCGGCCCCGTGCGCAGCGGCAAAAGCAGTTTCATCAAGCGCTTTGCGGAGCTGATGCTGCTGCCCCGCATCAAAAACGAAGCACAGCGCGCCCGCGCCAAGGACGAACTGCCCCAATCCGCCGCCGGGCGGACGATCATGACAACCGAACCAAAGTTTATCCCGGAAAAAGCGGTCAGCATTGACCTGAAAGCCGGCGGAAGCTTCCGCGCACGGCTAATCGACTGCGTGGGATATATGGTGGATGGTGCCCTTGGGCACGAAGAAAACAACGCCCCGCGGTTGGTCAAAAGCCCTTGGTTTGACCAAGCGGTTCCCTTTGACCAGGCAGCTGAAACCGGCACCCGCCGGGTCATCCGCGAGCACGCCACCATCGGTCTTGTTGTAACAACGGACGGCAGTGTGGCGGAACTCCCACGTGAAAAGTATCTGCCCGCGGAACGCCGCATCATTGCCGAACTGGATGAAATCGGCAAGCCGTATCTGATTTTGCTGAACTGCACAGAACCGGACAGCGAACCTGCCCATGCGCTTGCTGCCCAGATGGAAGAAGTCTATCATCACCCGGTTTGCCCCATCAATGCCGTCAACCTGACAGCGGAACAGCTAAACAATATCCTGCAAAAGCTGCTTTATGAGTTCCCACTGCGGGAAATTGCCGTTTCGATGCCGTCCTGGGTCACCATGCTGGAACCGGGGCACTGGCTGCAAAGTTCTGTCTACCAGGCCCTGCTGGAACTGGCCGGCAGCGTGCACAAAATGGGGGATATGACCCGCGGCAAGCCCCAGCTGAACTGTGCCAACACAACCGGCGTTACCCTGACCGGCATGGACCTTGCCTGCGGCCAGGTGCAGCTGCGGGTTGGTATTGAGCCTGATATCTTTTTCAAGATTTTGGGCGAGGAAACCGACCTTCCCATCACAGATGAAGCCAGCCTTTTGCCCTGTATGCTGGAGCTGGCTAAAGCCAAAGCGGCGTATGACAAAATCAAAAGCGCCTTGGAGCAGGTTCAGGCCACTGGGTACGGCATTGTTATGCCCGGTATTGAGGAACTGCACCTGGAAGAGCCCGAAATCGTCCGCCAGGGCGGGCAGTATGGGGTACGGCTTTCCGCCAGTGCCCCCAGCCTGCACCTGATGCGCGCGACCATCCACACCGAGCTTTCGCCAACCGTTGGCAGCGAGGAACAGGGAGAAACACTGATTCAGGGGCTTTTGAAAGACTTTGAGAGCGACCCCAGCAAGTTGTGGAGCACCAATATTTTTGGCAAAAGTCTGAACGAACTGGTGAATGAGGGTTTGCAGGCCAAACTTATGCATATGCCCGCCGAAGCCCGCACCCGCCTGCAGCAGACACTGGAACGCATTATCAATGATGGCTGCGATGGGCTGATCTGCATTTTGCTGTAAGGAGGTGCCGCATTGTTCAGGCAAAAAAGGCTGGCCAGAGCTGCACAAATCCGGTGTGAGAACACCCGCCGGGCGTTCCACCTCTCTTTGCAGCAACTACGCCAGAACGAAGCCGCCTTCCAACAGGCGCAGGAAGACTTTGCCATCGAACGCACCATTTATGAGCACGCCGCCTTAATGTGCCACTGCCGGGCAATCTTGCGAGAACTGAGGGGGAGTGGCACATGCCTGCATCTATAATCGCTGTGGGTATTTTCTGCCTGCTGGTCACTGCCCGCGCGGCTGCCTGCCGCCGCTGGCCGCTGCTTGGCATTTTTGGTGGGGCAGCATGCGGTCTGGCCGGGCTGGGGGCAGTGGCACTGCTTGGCCCTTTAACGGGCGTCGCTCTGCCGCTGAACGCCCTGACTGCGGGAACCGCCGTTATCTTAGGGCTGCCGGGTGTAATTCTATTGATGGTGCTAAACCTGTTATAGTATCACTTTTTAAGTTCAGAACACGAAAAAGCCCCGCGCACAGTATTTTAACTGCGTGCGGGGCTGATTTGTTATAAAAAACGACTGGACCGTAAGCCGGGTTCTGTATTAAACGACGATCTATCTTGGTTTTACGTTGCCGCAAAACTCCGCGGCCCCAAAGGGCCGTCACGCCAACTCCGGGACGTGCGAGGCTTCCACATATGTCCCATACGGTTGTTGCTTCTGACAGGGTTTACATAGCCGCAAAGTCGCCAGTGCGCTGGTGAGCTCTTACCTCGCCTTTCCATCCTTACCGCCTGTTGGGGGCGGCGGTCTATTTCTGTTGCACTATCCCTAGGGTCACCCCCGGCTGCCGTTAGCAGTTGCCATGCCTCTGTGAAGCCCGGACTTTCCTCAGGGCGGTCAAGCCGCCCCGCCGTCGTATGTTCCACTCGTTTGTGTATTATCATACCATATTTTTGCATCATTTGCAACTGCTGTTTTTTTGTGTTATAATACATTGCGTATGAGCCGCTCCGGCGGTTCCGAACGGAGGTCAAGCTGATGCAGATGCTGCATTTCCGCGTGCCCACATCCTGCAATGGCATGCGCCTGAATATTTTTCTGCGCACCATGGGTGTCAGCTCCGCCTGCATCAAGGCGGTCAAATATCAGGGCACCGGCTTCTGTGTGCGGCTGGGGGATGAGGTCATCCCCGTCCATACAGATTACCGCGTTGCAACAGCGCAGATTGTTTCGTTCGCTCTGCCTCCTGAGCCACCCACCGATGT
>ERZ1035027.1607-NODE-1607-length-10253-cov-5.792704_pt1 | contig 10253 bp, 8 predicted proteins | sample MGYA00520604_ERZ1035027 | MGnify/ENA primary metagenome ERZ1035027 (study PRJEB33766, sample SAMN09781743) | gut metagenome | biome: gut microbiome | host: Homo sapiens | place: Madagascar | study: EMG produced TPA metagenomics assembly of the PRJNA485056 data...
ATCTTGAAGACCGGTAACTTCAGAAATTTCATGAGAATGATCTTTAGGTGCAGCATCGATAATGCCATATGCGGCCAAAGTGGTCGGATTTGTTCCACCTGTTACATGTCCGTTCTCATCTACTGTAACAGAACGATAAGTTCCAGCGACTACACCGCTTGCCGGATGTGAATATTTAGCTACCCAAACACCAGCTCCAGAAAGCAGTTTATCCTGGTCTCCGGCGGAAGGAGCTGGTACCATACCAGCACCACCATCAACAGAAGCAGTAGCAGCTTTCATAGAACTATGCGTATGTTCATAAGTAGCGGCCCCACCGGTAACCCCAAGTAATACAATACCTTTTACAGAAGTCGTCGCCTCTGGGAGAGTCTTACTTGTATGCTTATGGGTATCATCCCCTACCGCAGTTTCCACTGAAACGTCTTTAGAACCATCAAAACTAACGGAGCCAGTTACATCTCCGGTTAGAGAAATTGTTCTAGCCGAAGATAATTTTGATGCTGAATCAGCAGACGTTGCGGTATCTCCGATTACTTTCCATCCGTCATCATAAACATAAATCTTATGAGTGTCTGTAGCATAATAGAATTTCATTAAAGGGGCCAAGATAGCCTTGATTTCACTATCTGTTTTTTTAATGAAATCAGAGATCTCAATTCTGGATCCGTCTAAATCAAGCAACAATCGACCTGTATCCGTAGCAACACGAAAAGTACCATTTTCGATTGCTGCTTTGCTCAATGCACTATCAACGCCCCTTTTAAATTTAGGAATAATTGGGGTTGCCATGTTATATCCTCCTTAAAAGGTTCATTTTAAAAAGGCCGTGGGCCTTTAGAACCCACGGCCAATGTTTACATTTCAACCAATTCAAACGAATCTTAGAAAGTTCCCCAGCCGATTCCGGCGATAACACCATCAACAGCGGCCTGAGCACCTTCAGCAGCAGTCTGAGCGGTAGCAGCATCTGCAACGCCTTTATCTGCCTGAGTCTGAGCAGCTGTGATCTTGGTTTCCAGAGCAGTCTGAACATCATTAACCTGTTTCTTTACAGAACCTTCAACAGTTTTGTCTCCGTTAAGAACTCCGATAGCATCGTTTGCTGTCTTTGCATCAGCAAGAGCCTTGGTTGCATCTTTCTGTGCAGCATCTGCAGCAGCCTGAGCTTTTGCGATTGCAGTATTAACCTCGGTAAGATCCAGGATAAGACCGTTCTGTCCATCAGTCGTCAGAGCGTTCTTAGCATCAGTAGACAGTTTAACATTTGCGGTGATTACGTTTCCGTCAGATACTGATACAGTTGCAGTAGCGGTAGCAGTGCCAGTATAAACATCAACAAGGCCAGCAGCCGGGATCTCGATCTTGGTTGCAGCAGAACTTTCTTTACCATCATTCAGATACAGCTCGATGTTTTTGGTATCCGGATTGTACTTGTTCTGTGCAGTGGTATCAATGAAGATATCTTTTCCAAGAGCGATCACTACATCATCTCCAGTGGAAACCGGAAGAGTGATGGTTCTGGTTGTAGCATCATAAGTCGGAGTGGTAACAACACCCGGAACAGTAACATCAGAAGCCACACCGCCAGTAGTAACAGAAAGCTTAGCATCTGCATCACCAGCAACTACGGACTGAACAACATTGCCACCTTTGGTCAGGTTTGCGATAGCCTTGTCAACGTATGTTTTTGCTGCTTTGGAAGTCGGAATAGCTGCATCGGAATCAGAAAGTTCGGTAACGATTTCCGGAACCAGTACAGTCCATTTGGTACCATTCCACATCTCCAGAGTTTTTCCGCCAACGTAGTAAATTACACCCTGAGCCGGAGTTTCCGGACGAGTAGCAACTTCACGCAGCGCTTCAGTCATCAGATCAGAGCCTTTGAACAGCTGACGGGTATCGGAAGTAAAATACAGTTTGTTTGCATCTTTAGCAGCCAGTGCTTTATAGTTTGCATAGGTACCAAAAAGCAAAATCTTTTCAAACGTAGTAGCCATTGTTAAATGACCTCCTTTTAATTATTTCATGCTATCTTATAGCATTTTACACTTATGTTAATTTAGAACGTTGCCCATGAGGATGGAAGTATCTGCGATGCAACGAACTCTTCTTCGCTCATCGTTCCTCCAGCTTCCACATAGAGTTCATACAGGGATTTTGCATCCCGACCCGGTTCACCTTTCAGGCTATCAATAAAGTCTTCCGGGGTACCGGTATTTCCGAGATCAAGCCAAACCTGATACGCAGATTTACCCTCATCTCCCTTTTCTCCTTTCAGACTTCTAATGAAGTCTGCTTCGGAACCTTCATTACCAAGAGAAAGCCAAATCTCATATGCAGATAATCCACACATGGAGTGGAAGAAATCTTCCACAGATCCTTCATTTCCCTCTTCGAGCCAAAGAGTATATGCTGATTTACCCTGAAGAGCAACCATAAAATCAGCCATGGTTCCTTCATTACCTTGAGCAAGCCAAATCTCATATGCAGATTTACCAGGCTCGCCTATCAAAGATTCCAGGAAATCATCAATATCTCCATCTTCCCCATTTTCACGCCAGATATCGTAAGCAGACTTACCATCTTTACCATTCAATCCAGCACCAATATAAGGAAGAGAATTATATTTAGTTACGCCATCACCGATCTTAAGCTTATGGGTATCAAGCTCCAGAGCAGGCTGACCCGGTAATAGAATCGGGTTTGTTCTTTTCCATGCTCTAGATGATCCTCTTTTAAACTGCAGCGGTCTCTTTGGAGGAGGTCCCGGTCTCTTATTAGGAGTAGAATTACAACTCATGATAATAAATCTCCTTCCTAATAGTTTACTGTTTCTTAATTACTGCAGCAAATTCGGTATCAAAACCTTCCATATAAGTGATATCGGCATTAGAAGCAATTGTTACTTCTTTGATGATACCATCAGCCGCTGTGATCTTTACTCCACCATTGGTACCGGCATACAAATTATGCTTTCCACCAGAAATCTCAGCAGTGATCTGCTCTACTTTACCATTTACAGTCGTATCTGTAGCATCTCCTCCAAGGAAGAAATGATCTATAACTGCGCCGGAAACATCAAAATGAGCTTTCTTAACAGTTCCACGATTTATGGACTGAGCAATTCCGATATGACCACCTTCGATCTCAACAGAATAATCATCACATACACCATTGGATCCAGCAAGCACATACCCGATATTACCACCCATAATCTTTCCATGAGCTACCTTATGATACATATATCCTGAGGTTCCAGCTACATATACAAGCTCAATATCTCCATTGGTAACAACAATGTTGCTACTATCTACAGTGGCAGCGCTGTTTGCATCCGGAGTAGAAGTATTGCAATCACCAGTATTTTTATCCCAGTAAGAAATGGAACCACCGCTGGCGTTGGTTATTTTTCCACCGTTTACAGATACCTCAATATTATCTGTATGAACTTTTAACACGGATCCACCAAGCAGCATACCAATTGTACCACCATTGACAACTACTTTGGATTTCTTAACCGAAACTTTCTGATCAGTATTGTTAAAGCAGCCAGCATAAATGTTTGCCACTTTACCAGATTCTACTGTGATAAGGGTTTCCCCATCATCATCCATCGGTTTATTGTAGGTACCACCAAGAATACTGCTATTGCTCGGCCATGTAGTAACCTGTCCAAAAGCATCAGTGATGTCTATTTTGCTTGCATCTTTTGCATTCTCGGTAATCGTAATCGGTACACCCTGAGCAATTACAAATCCACCTTCGCTATATACTTTCTTACGAATAGTACATACAGCTACCGGAGACAAGGATTTGAATTTTGCATAAACATAACCACCGATAATCTGAACATCTTCTACGTTCTCCCACTGTTTCTTTTTCTCATTGAAATGAAGAACTACAGCAGAATCTGTATATTTATTCACTTTCTTCGGTGAAGCAAGAGTGTATTCATTTACCGGTGCATCAAGATTATAAACACCAAGGAAATTTCCGTACTCTACGCTATCAGATTTTCCAGCAACTGCCGGTAATTCTTCGGTAAAGATAGTCGGAATATCCGGATTTTCATCTTTGGTTGTGTTCAGCATTTCTTTAACTGCCTGGAATACCTCCGGATCCTCATACTTGGTAGAGAATTCAGAATTAGTATCCGGGTAATCGTCCTCATGCGGGATTTTTGCTTTATCGATGTACCACTCATTACGCCAACCTTTGGTCAGCTTCGGGAGTAATTCTTTGATAACCATGTTTTTCTCCTTTCTAAATATTTATATTAAAGCTTAATAGCTTTCATCAAGAATATTGTCGTCATCAGTAGACGGCTGATCTGATCCATCAGAACCAGATCCACTTTCGATCTCATCCATACGTTCTTCGATTTTATCGATACGGGTACCCATATCTTTTACTGCGGAGAGGATAAGATCTAATTTATCTTTCTTTCCTCCACAATCCGGTTTCGGTGGGCAACAGCTATCATTGTCGTCTCCGTCTGATCCTTCTTCTTCCTGAATCATATTGTTCAGGTTCGGAGTAAACCAAGAATATCCATTGTCTTTTGAAACTTTCAAGATCCCATCTTCTACCTTCAGATTAGTAACTCTAGTACAATCATTCGTTGTCATAACGTACGGAACGTCATGCTTCTTCTGAATGATATCAAGATCGATAATCTTATTCGGGTTAAAACGGAATGTCTCTCCTGAGAAGCTTAAGCTTCCATCGACAATAATAAACCAGCTTTCCTGTCGTACGGTATTAATACCGGTACCGATTTTCAGTACCTTACCCTCAACAGACTTTCTCATACCGGAATCATTGAATTCGACATGAATAAGATCACCTACACCGATCTCTCTTTCTTTTTTAGAGTTATCATCGAAAGTGAGTTCAATACGGAGATTTTGAACAATAGAAACAGTATTGTTTAAAAGCATAATCTCGTTACCTTCCTTTCGTAATAATAAGACTTTACTAATAAGTTCGAATATAGGACAGTAAATAGGGGTAAGAGACATTTCATCTCTTACCCCTATTTTTATGCTTTTATCATATCAATGATTTCCAGTACATTGGGAACAAATTTATCATAAAAGGCCTGATATTCCTCATTACGATACTTGTCCAGCAATACACAGTTATACGGTACATAATACATAAATGCATATTGCTCCGGTACATCCACCTTATAAGCATTCTGGCTACAGAATTTGCAGAACAATGCAAGGAAATTCATACAGTCCTGACCAGTACACTCTTTCGGAAGATGACGGTTTAATGTTTGAGCTGCAGTATATACAGAATAGATATTGTAAGTAGACTGCTCAAATGGATATAAGAACTTATCGAACAGCTTCGATGGCTTCTCTTTCTCAAACTTCTTCAGCCAGAGTTTTTTCGCTTTTACGGCCTCTTTCATTCTTGTAAGTTCAAGTGCATCACTCATGGCATCAAGAATATTACCGAGTTTTGCTTTCTTTTCCGGATCCTCAATCTTATCCATGGCTTTTTCCAGATATTGATTGCGATTCTCCGAATAATTATACCACATCTGTGAATACTCTTCATTTAGATTATCGATAACAGACTCCATTTCTTTATTAAAGTCTGTCATAGCTTTCTGTACTCCAATATCTGAAACGAACTGAGACATCACCATCTGTGCAAACATTTGTCTTGCATAGTCAGTTTCTGCACCTTTAGTAAAGAAGCCATTTGTAGCACATGTACGGTCAACTGCTTTACGGACAGATTCCGGAAACTCTTTATATATATTCATACTTGGATTTGCCTGGTATTTGTTTATGAGTTCAAGAATCTGCATATAATCTGCATCAGAAAGATTCAGATTATTTCCAAGCATCTCTTTTACACCAGCTGATTCTGAGATCTTAGAGACATCCTCTAATGTAATAGATTTAATGAACTCTTCATGATCATATGGCTCCGCTTCCGGAAAATCAAGATCAGCTACGTCCATAACAGCTCTTTCGCCTGTCTTAGGGTTAATACGAACCTGTGCTGTCGCTGTTTCTCCCGTTCCAGGTTCTGCAACCTCTTCTACACCATTATTACTTGGTAATTCAGCGAGGATCTTTAACTCCGGATTCTGATCGCGTAAGTTCTTCATAGTCTCAGATACCCGCTTCACGTTCTCTTCAGAGATCGTATTCTCTGTGGGCTGATTTAATGCTTTCTCTTTCTCTAACCGTTCCTCAACACTGAGAATTTTCTTTCCCATCTTCTGTCTCCTTATTCGATTTTAATAATGCTTCATGGACATCATCCAGAATGCAGTATGCTTCCATCATCATCTTACATTCAGAGATAGGAAGATATCCATAACCTTTATCTCCCCATGTTTCTCCCCAAGAGTTCTGGATAATCCAACAATCCTCATCATTTACTTTTTTCCATCCAACGATGAGAACAGCATGTCCACCTTCTATCGTTCCTGTTACAGGAATCAATCCATCTTCTTTTACATCATACCACCCAGTAGTAACGATAAAAGAACAAAGAACAGATTTAGTTTCCATAATTGCTCTCTTAATTTCTTTCTCATTCGTTACCTCATAATAGGATGATACTCTGAATGGGTATGCTTCTTCGTTCAACTCTCCCATTTTCTTCCCATACCACCATCTACATTGGCTATAGTTTCCCATAGCAGGAAGAGAGTCATAGTAGCAGATGCCAGCTTTAATAAGCTGCTTCAATGCATCTTTCAAATACATTCCTTCTCCGGTATAGATACCTTCAATTACAGAAGAATCACAGCGATTACCGTAAATATAAGCCGGAGAAAAGACTTTCTGATTTCCACTATCATCCTTCTCGTATATATAACGAGAAGCAGCTACTGCACAAGCACAGCACATTGAAGTCTTTTTCTGATCAAAAATAGGGATAGTTGTATCCGGAAGATATTCTTCCGGAATATCAGCTCTTAATCCAACAGATGCCGGAAAAAGAGATTTGAACTGATAATTTCGTTCATCAAACTTAGGTTTCAAACACCCAAGACCATGTTCTTCCAACATTTCAATTACCTCCAATAAAAGCAGGTTCTTCAACTTTATTTGCAGCTGATGCTTGTATATTAAGCTTGATATTAGTAAACATATCTGGACGAGTGATCGGATCTCTTAAATAGATCGCATAATGGTTCTTATAAATATCCCCATTATCCTGAAGGATAGAAGATAGATAAGCCGCATATTTCTGATCTGTCAGATAAGTCATAAGAGTATCAAACGGTATATCAATGGCAGCAATCATATCTACTACTTGATCCATGTAAGATGTAATATCGATCAACTTCGGATCAACATAGATCTTCTTTCCGTAAGCTGTAGATTCTCTGCTGCTCTTTAGATCTTCCGGCTGTCGAATATTTGCATAAATAGAATCAGTGTTCTTCAGAATCAGATTTACAAAGAAATTCAACATTCTCGGAGTAAAATCTGCGACAAAGATCTCATACATCAGATAAGCAATACTGTAATACTGATCAGGTTCTACTTCTCCCTGCTGATCCAATGTAAAAGTGAGATTGTAATGCTCACAAATCATATCAATAATCTCTCTGTATGTCTTCTTTCGAACATCACTGATCTCGTCTTTAAATGATGGGTTAGCTGCAAAAGATTTGATAAAATCGTTTTCAAGGACGAAAGGGTAATTGATCCCTTTCGGATTATATGGACGGAACTTCTGCTTTAACGAATCGGACATAACGTCCATAATAAAGTTCGTATTAAAATTAGACAGAATCTCACTCACTGCCTGTTCAGTGTTTAACTGTACTGTCACATTTCCTAAAATCATTCGAAAATCTCCCTTCTTATAGATTATACGATTGTTTGAGTTAAACTAAAAATATATGGGGTAGGATTTACCTACCCCATATATCTTATAGTCTTCTCCACATTCCTGCTAAATTACCAACGATATTATCTCGAGAATCATTGATATCATCTATATCTAGATTTGTTTCACCAATAGAAACTTCATAAGAGTCCATATCGAATAACTCATCCGGAAGTGTTGTTAGATTTGCTTGATTTCCAAAGACACCAATAGAAGTTTCATTCAAATCAAGATGATATTTCTCAGCATAAGCTTTTCGTAATAATGGATCTGCTGCTACTTGCTGCATCTCTTGATTACGAGTATCGATCTTCTGTTTTACCATATCAATACCAAATTTAGCAGAGCCAGACTTAGTAAGATATTCCATCTGCTCAGCAATAATCTGGTCGGTATAATCATCAAACGTATTAGAAATATCAACTTCTCTCGTATCTTCAATAGCATCATCAATACTTAAGTCTTCAATATCAACATTCTTATCTGTCTGAATTGTAGACTTCTGCATTCCATAACGCTCCATTAGCTGAGTACCATCATACCATACCCGTAACGCCATCAGCCAAGAGAATACCTGGTCATCATGAGTCTTATCAGAATGCTCTACTTTACCATTCTTCTTGACTTCCATTGCTTTCATTTCTTCCAACAAAATAGGAGCAATAACTTTATCCTTATGAAGTGCTACTCTATCATAGAGAATCTCAATCAATCTAGCACGGACATCCTTAGTAGAATCTGTACCATAAACTTTAACTTTAGCAGTTCGTTTCTTAGCACGGAATCCATCAAAGGTTTCTTCAATTACCTTATCTTTAATCTCATAATAGAGATTCTTCTTAACAGATGTCTTACAAAGTCTCTGTACAACAGATACTCCAAATCCACCGTTTCGCTCAATATTGATAATGGCATTCGGCATGTAATTGGACACAATCGTGTAGATTACGTCTGCTAAATCATCGGTCGGAATATAGTTACAGTTCAGCGTTGCTAATACTTCTGTTGTCTTGGAATCAATAATAGTAATAGCAGAACTATCCTGATATAATGCGCCAGATACATCGACACCGATAATAGGCGGATTGCGAAGATCGAAATCTTTATAGATCTTAAACTGATACTGTAAGCTTCTTCCAAAGAATACAGTTCGAATCGGTTCTCTACAGAATTTCTCAATCATATCAAGATCTTCTGTTTTAAACGGACAGTTTGTAGAAGCAGTAGCCCATTCAAGAAGCACCTCTCGACGAATCTTAGCCCAGTCTCTAAGAAGTTCAACACACATTCTTTCAAAGTAATCTTCTCCAGATCCAAGCTGCTGATATGTATAAGACACTAAGAAGAATGGGGATCTCTTGTTACTCATTCTAAGAGCCTCAAGCTCCTTATAATTGAGATCATAATATCTTTCATTCCATGGCGTCGCATCATTACGAACCATATATGCAAAAGCACCAGGTCCTGTCAACAAATCACCAGGAGTTGTGGTAATCAGGATACCATAAGGTGCTCCATGTGCTTTTGCATTTTGAGAAGCTTTTGAATAAGCAGGCGTTGCTGCAAGATATACTGTCTTATTATAAGGCATGAATGCAAACTCATCATAATACTGTAACGGCTGCGTATTACCTCGGCCTAAGTTATCTGCATATGCCTCTGATCTAGCCGATGCAAATGTAACGATTCGATTCTTATTAATCGGATGCATGATGGTTTCAATCGTATTCGGAACTTTCAATCTCTTACCATCAATTCCGGTAGCAGCTGTCATCTGAAGATAATCTGGGAGATTATCTCTAATAGCTTTCAAGCCACGCAAATTCTTTTTGGATCCATTATGATCTTTATGAAGGAACATGATCTCAGAGTTGGTTGTACCAAATTGATAGCACCAAAGATATCTACATTCTGCGGCTACCGTCTTACCATGCTGTCGTGGCATCTCCACAAACATATTATAATTCATTACAAAAAGGAAATTCATTGCGAGGTTTCCTCTATGTAATTTATATCTAGCGCCAGATCCAGTAGCACCCTCTGCAGGGATTCTGACCACTTCTCTTAAGAAATACCAGTAGTTAACACAGCATTCTCTTAGTATTCTTTGCTTCATAATGACACTAAGAGACTTGTCTCGAGGATCGATTCCGGCTAATCCTCTATCGTACAACACAAGAAAGAAGGTACAATTCTTTCTACCTGACTGCTTCAGAAAGTAATACATGTCAATGAATGATTGGTTTGTAGTTTCTTTCTGTATATAGACAGTTTGTGTTGTAACTAATTCACTTGTTATGGCCAAGAAACCACCTCCTTCGTTACAGTAAAGTTCCAAAAACCCTCACATTAGGGTAAAATAAAAAAGAAAAGGA
>ERZ1035027.1611-NODE-1611-length-10249-cov-7.906808_pt1 | contig 10249 bp, 17 predicted proteins | sample MGYA00520604_ERZ1035027 | MGnify/ENA primary metagenome ERZ1035027 (study PRJEB33766, sample SAMN09781743) | gut metagenome | biome: gut microbiome | host: Homo sapiens | place: Madagascar | study: EMG produced TPA metagenomics assembly of the PRJNA485056 data...
AATGTAACTAATACAGCTGATGATTCTAAAGTAAATGTGAAAAAGTTGAAATACAAAAATACAAAAAGAAAAAACACCATCTATTATGAAAATGGTGAGAAGATACAGCAGTATAAATTCAAACCTGCTGATGAGAAAGTAGTTTCTGAGGTGTAATAAATGTCTGATACGTTATTGCTTGTAGTCATATTTCTTATGTTATTAGTAGGCGCTTTAGAGAAATTATTTCCACAAAAACTAAATATGTGTAAAATCTTACTTTGTATAATTAGTTTAATATTGACTATCATTTCTTTTTTAACATTCATTTGTACAAAAAGATAAGTGTTTTCGTCTGTTATTGGTTGTTTATTCAAAGTAGTCAATATTGAATAAATTAAATAGCCACAAGTAGGAATTAAGATATGTTAAATACCAATATAATTCTGTGCTTTTTATTAAATTATTAAGGCAAACTGTCTTAAAGAAAGAAGGTTGATAAATATGATTGTTATTAGTTTAAACCTGCTGATGAGAAAGTAGTTTCTGAGGTGTAGAGTGTTCGATGTAATTTATTTTTTGTATAGTGCATTTTCGTGTCTAATAGTATTTGGAATATTATGCTTAATATGGGATGAACATTTAATGAAAATCAAAGCTTTTCTATTACTTTTGTGTATGTTTTTTGTTCTATGTTTTGCAATCACTCTTCCATTTTGCTTTTGATATAGTTGATTGTCACACGTATATATTTCTTTATGAATATGAAAAACCTTTTGAATAAAAGAAAACGTGGCAGTGCTGCCACGTAGGAAGGTGATGAGATGAAAGAAAGAGGTAGTGTATGAGTAGTTATCAAGCTGGAATGTTAACAATATATTTGATTTCGGCAGCTGGAATTTTTATGTTAAGCTCTCTTGTTATGGTGATTGTATTTGAAAGAAATTTTGACTTTGCGATTGGTTTAACGTTAGTTGGACTGTTTCTTATAATTATTGTAGTTTTTCTTATCCCCTATATCTTTTTGGGGTAATGCTTTTCTTTGTTTAAAAAAGAAATAATACTTTTTAAAGTATATAAAATTTTGTATAAAGACACAACCAATATAGTAAATTGAAAAAACAAGAATAATAAAAATAGCAATTATAATTACACTAATTTGTTCTGTAAATTGTTCAGGATATTTTAATCTCCAGAATATCAGAGAAATCATTATGTATATCAGGACAATTAATATTATTCCGCATTGCATCAAATGATTTTTGTATTTATTTTTACAAGGTAAACCCAGCTTAAATTTTATATTTTCAAGATCCATTTCTATTTGATAGCGTATATCTCCTAAGTCAGAATCAGTAATAGTTTTGTCTTTGACGTATATCAACAGTTCATATAGTACAGGGTTTAAATAATCATGAAGTGAATCATGATTAAGTAATTCCTTTAATAGCATATTGACGTTATATTTTGCTTCTGATTTTTCAATATATTCACTCAATTGATTACGTACAATATGCAAATAAAGTTTGCTATATATTTCATATTGTTTCAATACAATATCTCTATCTTTATCAGACAGATAAATTTTACGGGTGAAGAAATTTGTAATTACAGCTGTGCCTATAACTAGAAAAATAGATTGAATAAATTGTTGCATATACAGTACCTCCTAATATTTACATATTCAATATACCAAATGTATGTCCTATTTTTGTGACAATTTAAAAATTAAGGCAATCCGCCTTAAAGAAAGAATGTCGATATTCATGAAAAATTGTTTGAATAAAAGAAAACGTGGCAGTACTGCCATGTAGGAAGGTGATGAGATGAAAGGAAAAAAATCTTGGATTGATTTATTAGATGAGAAAGAAAAAGGGTATTTAAAATGGTTGCTAATATTAACTTGTGTTGGAAGTGCAACAATAATAATTCTAAATTATTTCTTTGATATTAATATCCATATCCAGAAGTCAATTAAACAAAATATGTGTATTGGTTTGGTTTTACTCGCTTTTTCGATAATTTCATTATTAAATGCATTTAGTAGCAAAAATTGTCGAATTAAAAAATATCCAATTTGGCTCTATTTTTTACCTTTACTAACAATGATCGTTTTTGTAATACTTATTATTGCCAACTAAAAAAACCAATGCTATATAAAGAAAGAATGTTGTGAATAATTTTTCAACAAGTGTGGTAAGTGTTGCATTCAATTGCTCTGAATGAAACGCTTCATAAACGATGATACTAGTTGATTGATATCCAATAATTGTTTTAAAAATAGTATCTAAATATTTGGTTAGTACTCTTACTTTTTCTATCTTGATAGAAAATAATTTATTCAAAGCAATGCGTAACCATTTAAATGAATGAAATTGTATGTTGTTCATTATGATTCCAAATAAAAAGATGATTAGCATTAAACAATAAAATTCCTTACTAGATTCATGAGATAAATCATTCCCAAATAGATTTTTACAAACACTACAAATAAATTCGAGAAATATTATTGTGATTATGTATTTGATGCCAAATAAGTTAAATTGTAAAGAGAAACTGAAATAAAGTAGAAATAATATGGCTTCGTACAATGGTATATCCTTAATTTTAGCAATGATTTCTGTGAATATTTGATTCATAATATACCAAATAAATATTCCAAAATGTGACAATTTAAAAATTAAGGCAATTTGCCTTAAAGAAAGAAGGTTGATAAAGATGATTATTATATGCTTAAATTCAAACCTGCTGATGAGAAAGTAGTTTCTGAGGTGTAAAAAAATGTTACTTGCTTATTTATTATATATATTTATGGGATCCATGATTTTTCTCTTACTGTTAGAAGAGCTATTTGATCCAGATAAATTTATTTTAATTAAATTATCTTTAATTATTATTGATTTTTTGATTCTCTGCTACGCATTTTTATCAATTTTACATACGCCTTGAGTTTCTTGTTATACATCAAATATTATATTAATGATAAAATTAAAAATGCTCCAAAACAAAATAGAAAGAATTGAATATATGTTAAATACCAAAATAATTCTGTGTTTTTTATGTCCTTTAAAGGCTTTAAATTATATTGAATTGAATATATTAAATAAACACAATTTAGTATATAAAATGCATAACGCTCATAACGTCTTTTATATTTAAGCTTGCAAGGGTATCCTAAGCTATATTTGATATTTTCTAAATCTTCTTCAATTTGATTTTTAATATCAGCAACATCAGAGTCACTGATTTTTTGATCTTTTAATGTTGTTAACTGTTCGTATAAGAGAGGGTTTAGATAATTGTATAAATTCTCGTTTGTAATAAGAGTATTGATGAGATGATATATATTTTTCTTTGCTAAACATGGAAGTATTGGTTCATTAACACGATTTTTAACAATATTAATATAGAGTCCCTCATAAATTTTAAATTGTTTTTCTTTGATTATTCTGTCCTTATCAGAGATATAAAATTTACGTGTGAAAAGATTTGTAACAATTGTTGTAACAACAACTAAAATAATAGATTGAATGATTTGCATTTAAATGTACCTCCATATCATTAGATAGTTATATGAATAATTATACCAAATGAAGATGCATACTGTTCTTTATATTAAATTGTTAAGGCAATTTGCCTTAACAAAGAAAGAAGGTCGATAGCAATGATAAATTCAAACACGCTGCTGAAAAAAACAGTTGTTGAGGTGTGATGTGTATGCCTATAATTTGCTTTTTGTATAGTGCAATGGGATGTATAGCACTATTTGGATTTTTACATATCTTTTTTGACGACAGATTTATGAATTTTAAAACTATATTATTAATTGTTGGATTTATCTCTTTTTTAATAGCAATGTTTATTTTTCTACTTTATTTCTTGCGTTTGTTTTAACCTATTCAAATCTGTTTGGATAAAAAATGATGGCAGTGCTGCCACGTAGGAAGGTGATGGGATGAAAAAAAGATTAAGAAAAAAGAAACAAGGATGTTATTTTAAAAAAATTGATGTAGAAATTACTAGTATTGAGTATTTAGAAAAAGATTTCAATTATATCGTTACTTTTAAATGCTATAGACCTAATAAATCTTATCAAGCACATTTATTAAAATTTACTCCTTCTTTTGAATGTTTATATTCAATGCAAAACAATTTAGTAAATAAAACTTTATTAAATGGCTTGATTGATTTTCATCACAAGGATTTATTTTTATATATACCTAAATATCAAATTAAAGCAATCGATTCCAGAATGTGTTTATGTCATTGTGTATCTGGTAAAAATTTTGAAAAACCAGTGGAGAGAAAATAAATTAAGACGCATTGACTTAATAAAGAAATGAGGAATTAAATGAAAGATGAATTAAATGCCTACGGAAGAACTATAGGTGAGGAAATAGAAACAAAATATATTAGAAGTGACGAATTAGAAATTCAGAATACTAATACATTACAAAAAGACATAAAATCCTCAAAATTATATGAATATGTAGAGGATATTTACGATAAGCCAACGTCAAGCAAATTTTTAAAACTTACGGCATATATGGCACTTAATATGGTGAAAAGTATTTGTTCTATTGTATTGCCTATGGCAGGTATAGCATTTCTTGTTTTCTTGTGTTCGAAAAAGGGTGCCTATTTTCTAGAAAGCGTATTAAGTGTGGGTATTCCAAATCAAGATATAGTGTCTTTTTCGTTGAGTATCACAGGCTTTTTAATGTTTATTCTTTTAGGTGGCTTTAGTGTTGCAATCGTTGCGGTTGATGATTTAAATATACCTATAATTTTTAAAGTGGTTGTTTCAGTAATTGTGTTGGCTTTAGGAATACAGTTAATGTTTGCTTTCATGGCTGCAAATGATTTTGTTTCTATCTTCTTTCCGCTTTTTAAATTTTCGTTTGTATTATGTTTTTTGCTTTCAGTGCTAGAATTAATTACAGCATTTTACTTTGTTAAAAAGAAAGAAATAATACACTTTTGAATTTGTAAAACAAAAAATGGCAGTACTGCCACGTAGGAAGGCGATGAGATGAAAAAGAAAAATGAAAAAGAGTTTATGAAAATTATAATTATGGAATTATTCATGTTTATTATTAGTATCGGTGCACTCTATCTTTTTTTCAAATATATAATTTTCCCATTTTTCTTTAAGTTGTTTAAAGTATGTATAAAATAATGAAATTATACCTGTATACCAAAAAAATATAACATAAAGAGGTCCAATAATAATGATAATTACAAAGTTAAGGCAAATTGCCTTAAAGAAAGAAGGTTGATATTCATGAAAAATGTTTTTAAATTCATGCTTGCGGATGAGAAAATCGTTTCTGAGGTGTAGAGTGATGGATGCAAGAAAAACAGTTTTGGTAATACTAACAATGATTGAGATTGTTACGGAGATTTTATATTGGTTTGTCCCTTTTAAAAATGACAGGTCTGAGAGAAATTGTTTTAGAATTTCAGGAATTATTTCTATTATCTGGTTGGTCTTTTGTATGTACTTTTTCTTTAAAATGATTAATTAAAATGTTGATTGCTAAATGTTCTATGGTGGCTCTGAGTGCGTGGAATACTCATAATCACTTTTTAGATTAAGGCAATTTGCCTTAAAAAAACTAATTGAACGAATGTACATTGTTATTGCTTCATATGTACATTTATATTATAATTAATGTACAGGAGGTGGATTTACTTATGAAAGTCAATACTACAGAATTAAGAACACATCTTAGTGATTATTTAACTATGGCAAACAAAGAAGAAATTATCATTACAAATAAAGGAATAGAGATTGCACGTATTATTTCACCAAAGCAGGCAAAGAAAAGATCATTAAATAATTTAGTTGGTATATTGCCTTCATTAACTGACAAAGAGATTGAAAATATAAAAAACGAAAGGATTTCTAAGCAATGAAGATATTAGTTGATACAAATGTGATTATAGATATTCTATGTAAAAGAGAGCCGTTTTTTGAAGATTCATATAATGCACTAAATAAGTGTATTGATAATCATACTATTATTGTATCAGCTTCGGCAATCACAGACATATTCTATATTGCAAGAAAATATATTGGAAGTGAACAGGCAAAAGAATGTATAAGAAATCTTTTAGATTTAATAAAGATATCAGATACAAGGGGAGCAGATATTGAAAAAGCTCTTTCCAGTGACATTTCAGATTTTGAAGATGCTGTTGTTTCTGCAATTGCGGAAAGACAAAAAGCTAAATATATTTTAACAAGGAATACAAAAGACTTTGAAAAATCTAAAATTTTAAGTATCACTCCTCATGATTATCTGAATATAAATAAATGATAATCTGGTTGATATAATATTTTGGAATTGACATAAGTATACTGCTTATGTAGATATTCAAAAAAGCATCCCTCTCCGTCTTAAATCAACGGAGTCTTGGATGTCTTTTTTATTATAGAGTGAAAGGAAAAATGAAATATGAAAAAATGGTTCTATGGAATTATATTAATAATTTGTATATGCGTTGGTGGGTTCTGTGCCTATCAGGCTTGGCTGATTTACAACGAAGATAATGAGGTTGAATTACAGACAGACAAGATAAAAAAAGAATGTGTTGTGAAAAAAGATGAGAATGGAGAACAGATATTATCTCCTGATTGGAATGCATTAAAAGCTATCAATCCAGATATAGTAGGTTGGATATATGTTCCAGACTGTGCTATATCATATCCTGTAGTGCAAGGGACAAATAACTCCTATTATTTAGATCATACGATTTATAAGGGATACAACTATATGGGATCAGCATTTCTAGACTGCAATACGAATAGCGACTTCTTGGATGATAACAATATTATTTATGGACATTCTGTTCAGGGTGGAGGAATGTTTACTTTACTAAAGAACTTTTCATCAAAATCATTTTTTTACAGCCATCCTGTCTTCTATCTACTTACACCAGAGCAAAACTATAAATGTAATGTTTTCTGTTATTCAAAATCAAACAATGAGTCTGTGTTTTATGCAAAAGACTTTGGAGAGGAAAGACAGGAAACCATAGATAAACTAAAAAATGAATCACTTTACTGTAATGATGAAGTAGATACAGATTCACCTATGGTTACTTTATCAACGTGCGATCTAGATTATGGTCTACATTCAAATCGAAGATTATTGCTGTCTGGCTGTTTGGAAGAGTACGATGAAACAATAATCGTTCATTCTTGATTTAAGGATGGCAGTACTGCCACCTTTCCACTTCACTCCAGACTATATTGTATCTATTGTCCTTATTGCTTTTATTTTCTTTATTTAGATATCGTACTTTTAGATCCAAACAACTGTTGCCCTACGGCGTCTCACTTTGTTTGCCAGTTGTATTCCTCTAAAAGTACGATACGAAGAAATTGTAAAGGCAATAGGTAAGTCCTTGGGGAGATAAATTAATATGGTGAATGTTAGTTATGATGAAAAAAAACAAGAGGCTATTCAAAGATTAAAAATGATGGGTGTGGACAATAGAATGGTTATTAAACCGTTTAAAAAAGGGAAATTGATGTTATCGGAATATCTGGATGAATTTTTTCCTGCGGTACTGTATGATGCAAATCAATATACATATTTAATGGATAAAATATCTTCATTTGAAAACACATTTAATTCAATGGTATATCATGTACAGTTAAGCCATTTTACGTTTGGAGATTGTTACAGTTTCTTTTATGTGAGCGACTGCAAAGATGAATGGGATTCAGATAGATATGATTTATCACATGGATTTGCATTGGCATATGTATGGAATAGAACAGATGAAATTTGCTCAGAGTTTGGTTCTATTTCTTTTGAGCCAAAGTTTGGGGGTGTTGTGAGACAAGGCTAATTTTTAGATGGTGTAATCTCACCATCTTTTTTATACATCACGTGCCATTTCTATTGCTTTTATTTCTTTTATTTTCTTTATTTGGATATCGTACTTTTTGATTCGTGCAACTGTTGCCCTACGGCGTCTTGCTTTGCTTGCCAGTTGCCCTTGTAAAAAAGTACGATGTGAAGAAATTGTAAAGGCGATGGGTAAGTCCTAAAGGAGATTATATTATGGAAATTTGTAACATTAATTTATCTGATATTCGTGTAAACCCTAATAATATTTACGAGGAGCAAAACATCAAGGAACTAGCAGATAGTATTGAATCATTTGGTCAATTGGAAAACGCAACATTATATGAGGATTTATCTATTGATGATGGAAAAAAGTACACTTTGGTAGGTGGACACAGAAGATATCTTGCAATTAGTTATTTAGCAGAGCGTGGTTTATACGAACCAGTACTAAAAGCAAGCTTGATTGAAAAACCAAATGTACATCAAATGGAGCAGATGCTGATAGTTACTGACAATCAACAACGTGTCAAAGATAAAGAGACTAAAATTCGTGAAATCTATTATGCAAATAACTATTGGAATTATCTTGTATCAATCAATCAACAACCACAAGGGAAAAAGCGAGAATGGATTGCTAAAAAAACTGGCTATGGCGAAAGAGTTATCCAAGATATTTTATCAGACATAAAAAAACAGAGCATGACTCAACAATCTTCAACAGTGACAGTAACACAAAGTTCTTCTGCTATCACTGTTGATAATAAAGCCGAAACACGTAAAGCAATAATGAGAGCAAAAAATGCTATAAACAAAGCATTAAATCTTTCTTTAGATGATTCTGATATCTTGGATTCAGACACAAGAGTATTTTTAGATGACTGTATGTATAAATTGAAGTTTATTATTGATGATTTGTCTTAGGATTAGATAGATTCTAATCCTTTTTTGCTCTCACTTACGTTGATTTTATTGTTTTTATTTTCTTTATTTGGATATCGTACTTTTAGATCCGTACAACTGTTGCCCTACGGCGTCTCGTTTCACTTGCCAGTTGTATTCCTCTAAAAGTACGATACGAAGAAATTGTAAGGGCGATGAGCCAAGGGGGATAAAACATGAAACGTCAAAAAAAGCAGAATGCAAATCTAATGATGATTGATTACTTGATTTCAAATACGATTGCTCAAAATGTGGTATTAATTTTAATGGCAATCCAAAAATTATTTGTTACTCGTTTGAATAGAGAGTATTTAAAGGATTTTGTATTAGCGTTTTTCTTATCAATTATAATCATCTTTATGCTTTTAGCAGTTGGCGAATGGAAACTTCGCAGTATGATGTAAAGAGGATGGTTGATTATGAATGCATTAATTTTAAAACCAAATGGTATTTATAATACAGTGGATTTGAATAAATCGCATATTAGTTTAGATGAATGTGAACAGATTGTAGAAGAAACGGTGCAATCTGTTCACACTATAAGGAAGCTTATGAGAAAAAATATTTTAGTCCTTACCAATAAAAACAGGGAATCTCTTAATTTTGATAACACATTATATTTAATGGATGGCGGTCAAATTAAAGATGTTTTAAAAGGAAATATTCTGTTTATTAAGTTTGATAATTATGGCGATTGGTTTGGACTTAGTAAAAAGGATATTAATTATGTAAAATCATGTATCAAATCCAAAATAACAGAGTCAGGAGACAATAATATATTTTATATAGACTGTTAACTATTCAAGATGGCAGTACTGCCATCCAATACGCTTTGATAAATATAGGGAGGTTACAAATATATGTACTATGAACATTATACGGAAGTCAATTTGTTTGATGTAAGCGATGATGTTTTCCATGAAGAAGATACAAATGATTTTAGTCCATGGTCTGACAGAAGTATCAACAATATTCTAAGAATTGGTTCAGGTTTTGTGAATGGAAAATATCGTATCTATCATCTGTATACAGCTATGAATGTCAATGCAAAAGACAAAGCAATTTTTCTTAAAAATGAATATGGTATTGGTGGCAGAACCTATGATTTTAAAAATATAAAACAAGACAAAGGCTACATTGACCATGATTCAAAAGGATTGACTGTATGTGTTTCATCAAAAGATTCAGCATCACTATTCAAAGATGCGGAATCAAAAACTTTCTCATGGGCAGATGTTAGCTCACGCGTAGAAAAGCTGATTGCAACAGGTAACTATTTTACTGATGAAGAGATGGAGCATTATAATTCTATGAACAAGGATGAGATTTTACCCGATTGGCTTTTGAAAAAATATGATATCATATTTAATTAATTTATTAGGTGGCAGTACTGCCATCCTTTTTTTTCTTTTATGCTTTTGGCTTTAGCCAGTTGAGTACGAAGTACGAAACAACAAAACCACCTG
>ERZ1035027.1614-NODE-1614-length-10227-cov-4.601848_pt1 | contig 10227 bp, 7 predicted proteins | sample MGYA00520604_ERZ1035027 | MGnify/ENA primary metagenome ERZ1035027 (study PRJEB33766, sample SAMN09781743) | gut metagenome | biome: gut microbiome | host: Homo sapiens | place: Madagascar | study: EMG produced TPA metagenomics assembly of the PRJNA485056 data...
ATTTATCATTTTGCTTTCTATAACACAAATCATCATATTGACTTTGCAAACTTTCTACCTGCTTCTTAGCGTTTTTATACTTCTGTTCTATGCGCTTGTAGTTGCTCATTTCGTCTCTATACAATGTATCTTTTACTTCGAGCACTTTATTTTGATTATCTTCAAAATGCTTTTTGGCTTCGAACAGAGGTTTTTTCTTCTTTTTTGCATTATCAATAGATTCTTGTATTTTCAGAATTTCGGCATTTATCGCCATTAAATCGCTTTCTAAGTTTTGTTTGTCTCTGCCTAGCGTTTCAAGTTTTTGACTTATTTCAAGTAATTTATCATCAACAGTACTCTGAAATGCAAGAATGTTTTGAATCTTCTTATCTTCGACCAAATCTATATTTTCTTTTCTGATTTCATCCTTTTCGTATTGGCATTTTTCTCTTGCTTCCTGTTCCTGTCTATTTGCTTCGGCCCTAGAAGCATTATCATTCTTACTATCTATAGTTTTAGGACTACTGTTTTCTCTCTTATTTCCACTTGTGTTGCTATCTTTACTATGGTTTTCATCAAACAGCGACATAAGCATTGCTAAAAGGCCGATTCCTGCTAGGAATCCAAACACAATAGTTAATGCTTGCTCTGCCTCTATATTAAAGCCAACCGAAATAAATGCTGCGATGATTATCAACAGTATAAATGTAATCACATATGTCATGATACACCAGTTTCTCTCTTTTTAGAGCATGGTTTTTCGCTATTTATTTACTTTCAAAAAACATACAAGGGTCCCCTTCTTTGGCTAACTACTTCGCTCTGCTTTCTTCATAAGCTTCAATAGAAAATTCAATTTTAGCGCGTTTGGCTTCTAACTCCGCTAACTGTGCTTTGATATTCTCTGCACGCTTATAATTTTGGTTCTTCTGAATAGATACCGTACTGGAGCCACAGGCGTTTAGCAATGCAGTAATTTCCAGCAGTCTGTTTTGCTGGTTTAGAAGCTGTTGTTTTCCATCAATATCCCGTTCCAGTGCGCGAAGTATATTCTTATCATTTTTGTATTTTGTTAAAGCCGCTTCCTTTGCTTTCTCTTTGGAAATCCAATCGCCTAGAAGGCTTAATGGATACAATGGCGTGAAACACACTACAGCCATTACCAACACCATCTCTAAATCATAATCCCATCGCTTAGAAGTATACATGTACCAAATAAAGAACACCGTGATTCCTGTGGAAGCCGTAAGCGCCAACCCCCACTTTGGTGCTTTGCTTTTGATTACAGAAAGCACTACAAATTCAAAAACTAGCCAAACCGAATAAATGGCAAAAACATAATCATCAGAATACGCTGCTATCATAATGCCTTCTGGTATTGAAACGGCACCCACAAAAATTAACCCGTATTTTAATAAAAGCAGAAAACTATCCATAGGCCCTATCCCTTGATTATTACTTTTTCATGGCATTGTGTATTTACACCAGCGTCTCATACCATCTCTTTACTTCATTGCCTTTACCAAGAGCAATCAGCCATGCTTCAAACTGAGGCATCAGCTTTTTGTCTTCGCCCAGCAATTCAAAGCAAAGCTTTTCGAACGACTCGTAGTTCTTGTCCAATGTATTACTCAGATAGAGGGTTAGCCCATCCACTGTTCCGAATTCTCTGCCATCGAACTTGAAAACTTTATGTCCGGACAACAGGTAGGCCACGACAAACTTCTGAACCGTTTTGTCGCGCGTGCTATTCGAATACAAGCGATAGTACTTTTCTGCACTGGCAAGCGCTTCTTTGGCCTTCTTGTCATTGGAATTGCGAATCTCTTCGTAAGTAGACAATACCCCGTTCTGTAACGCATCATCGAAGTACAGGTCGTCACGCTCTGCCCACAACTCGTTGAGCAACTCTTCGCCAAAGTCAGAGACCTTGTTATAAGTCCTTCCCTTCCACATCAGCTTGGTATTGCTGCTATCAATCTTATACAAAGTCTTGAAGAAGGTAATGTCTTCGAGCGTTCTGTCTTTCTCGACTGCTTCCTCAGCATCAATGCAATGACCTGCAGTTTCAGGGTCAAAGCCTTTGAAGAACCCAGAAATCAGGCCACGGAACAGCTGCTTCTTGCCATCGTTCCAGTTAGTTGCAAGCGCTTCTACAAATTCACTTCTGTTGGTATATGCTTTGCCCATGAAAGGATACGGCTTTATTGCTTCAGCATTAAAGGCAACGACATTATTACTGCCAGGCAATTCCTGTGCCTTGCCTTCGCACCATGCCTTAACTTGCTCATATCCCCAACGGCGATTTGGGTTGCTCCTGTCTTTGCGATTCGTAATATCAGGATAGGTCAAGCCATTTACCAGGTTTTTCAGGTCCTGGGGCATATCATCGGGCAAAGGAATCTTCTGAACCGCCACATACTGAGCAATCTTTTCCTTGTCCATGTTGTCATACGGTGTTTTGCCATAGTACAACTCAAAGATGGTGATGCCGAGAGAGTAATAATCAGATTCTTCCAAGAACGCGTTTCTGAAAGTTTCAGGTGCAGAGTATTCAGGAGTCATGCCTGTGCGGGTCACAACAACAGTCGCATCATTTTCGCGAACGGAGGAGATGCCGAAGTCAATAATGGCGACACTTTGCCCATCATCAGACAGCATTATGTTCGACGGCTTTAAGTCCTTGTGGATGATGCCCACCTCATGCAAGGCATGAAGGCCCTCATTCAAACTCGGAATCACTTCTTCCCGCAGCTCTTCCAGCGTGAACTTCTCGCCTTTCAAACTACCGTTTTTATAGTACGGCAGAATCTCAACCGGGAAGCCATTGAAACTGCCGGAAGCATAAATCTTTGCAACATACGGAGAGTTGATGGACAGCAGCTTCTTAATGATTTCATCTTTGATAGCGCTTTTACGGCGATACACTTTTGCCACATATGTCTGGCGCTTCTTTGTGCATAGGTACAGGTCAGCTTCGCCCGTAGGAATATCGAGCTTGCCGTTTACTGTGTAGTCGTCACACAGGACCGTCCCTTTCTGAATCTCAACGGATGAGATGATATCTGTATTGAGGACCGTAGCATTACCGGCTACAACAGAAGGATTCAAAACGGTCGCATTAGAGTTTTCAATGTTGGGGTTAAGAACAGTCTCGTTTACCATCTTTCATACCACTCTTTCGAATATATGTAATTGTAATTTACATCAACTTATAATAACTATTATACAAAATCAAGTGACCGATTTCAACATATTATTGTGCAACTGCATAAACAGAGACGCTCATATTCCAAATCATAGCAATAAAAAAAGAGCCATCCTTTCCAAAAAGGGTGACTCTTTGCCGCGTCACGCGTCCTCCTTGTCGCCCTGCGCCAGCAAAGAGCTGAGGCAATCTGCGACATGCGACAACGCGCTCCGGACCTCCTGCACGGCAACCAAGGCCACCGAGCGTTCGCAGCCGTCGGCGATGAGTCTTTCCACATAATTGTGTAGAGCACCATTGCTGGCGACAACAGTCGCACGGAGTGCCTTGGCGATAGCCGCCAGGCTGTCCGTTGTGGGCTCGACGAGGTCGTCGAGATAAACCGTAAACGGCTTATCCCAGAACTCGTCAAACTCCTGCAGCACAGTCGGAGAAGCGTCTAGGCGCAGACGATTCTCCTCAACCATGTCGCAGAGCAATGCGTACTCGTGTGCCGGATTAAACCGGACACTTTCCGCGTCGAACGCGTCATCGTTAATGCGGCAGATAACTTCCAGGGTATCGAAAACAGAACTAGCAAACATAGTACATTCTCCTTTACAACTCAAAATTGTTATCACGGTTCTGACGACCCATTGCTGGGGGAATCAGTTGCTTCCACAAAACCGAGGATGCACCACCTTGCGGCAGCACCAATCATGATAATAAAGGTTCTGTATTCTGTTGCTACGCGGTAAAAGTATTATAACACATTCTCAATGATAGGACAAGGTACAACTCGAAAGATTCCAGACTTCTCACTTTTGAATCTTTCCTGCAAACCTGTTTTCAGGTCACTTCCTTATTATAATAGGGCTCACTCTATCCCGTAGGCATTCCAGACAATCAGACCGTGCTCTTTGATAGCTTCATTTACCATATCTTCTATCTTCGAGCCACCACCCGGCTTAAAATAAGCAATGCAGAACTGCGCTTTTTCAATGGCTTTTCTTTGGCAAATTTCACGGTTTTCTGCATTATCAGCATCGCCACAAATAATAGTCTTTGCGTTATCATCTACTTTCAAAATGCGCTGGCGAATTTTGTCCGGGAACCGCATTGCTTTTCTTAGGCTCGGTAAATACTCCGTTAGGTTCACATATTTATTATCCTTATCCTCTCTCTTATACTTCAGCAAGCATTCGGCCACGATTAAATCAAATCCCGCATTCCCGCTGGATGCGAATGCTTGAATCCTGCTCTTGTTCAGAATGTTGATTTGATTTCGAATTGCCGCTCTGAGCAACGCCATGTTATTTGTTTTGCTCATTTTATTGGCATCTGGGCCAATTATGGCACATACTAATGGCTCATTTACAGCAGCCTGGTTATCTTTAGACCTTTGTTGCGCCTTCAAAGCATCCTTTACTAATTGACGCACCTGACTTACACAGCCTTTATCCAGTGAAGACGGATGTGCGCTCTGGTTGCGGATTTGACCGATTAGTTTGTACTTTCCAACTGTAACTGAATCAAGCAAGTGCTGTCTTCCATCTTCGATGCAATATCTACGCAGCGTATAGTAAATGTCTTTATCGTGATAACTGGTCGAAGCATAACTGAGGCTTGTCCCAATCTCTCCAAGCATCATTGAGCTCGGCTTATCTTTATTCGAGAATCTCTCAATCACGCTTTTGAAGTAGTCAGCCGCCCTGTTATTATCGTATGTATCTTTTTGGTAGCTTTTATCATGGATACTTTTCATATATGGCCTGATGACTACGCTGTTTGACTCCAGCTCAACCGCTCGGCAGTACTCAATCACTATCGGTGCAAAGTCAGCAGTTTCGTTCTGTTGGCTCATTTTCTCAAAAGCAAATGCTGTTTGGAGATAATCTTGACATCTCTTCGAAAGTTCTTCCCAGCCATCTCCATACCAACTTTTAGCCTCGTCGCCGTTTATCTTTCCTTCTTGCGCTTTTACGGCCATACTGATAACAGCATGTATTGCATCTTCCATATTATTAGAATTCTCAAGCCCACTAGCGGCGGCACATTCAATAATATCGTTGGTAATCTTCGAGAACTTTGCTTTTAGCTCATTCGCATCTTTAGCCGAAGACATAAAATTTGTATCGTACTGAATTGGCTTATGTTCTGGCACCATCTTTTCTTTCAAGTAGTGTTCCGGATTGATTTTTGCAATGAAATCGGTGTATTCATCACCAAAAAGCAATTCAACACGCCGCAAAGCCTCTTCTTCGTCCTGACTTTTTTCAATCAGTTTTGCGTAAGCGTATGCGGCATCTCTGGAAAGAGATTTCTTGTATAGAGACACCCAGTTCAAATGCAACCTATCTGCAATCTCCGCATATTGCCCGTTTCTGTCATATGGAAAAAGAACCCGGTCTTCTTCTTTACAATATGTCAACATAAGGCTTTCCGCGAGAGGCACATAATTGTTCTTGCTCTCCGATATCTTCTTAATTTCGCTTCGTATATGCGCTGCTTCAGCTTCATACTGCTTCTTACACTTCAAGCTCAACGCTGCTTCAATATAGTCTTTGTCACGAAGCTCAGGAATCATTAGCATGTTCAGTAAACGGATTGCTGTTAGATATTCAGAACGAAGCCAGCCCTTCTCAGCTGGTGCTTTCATATCCAGCATGTCTTTATATTTTAAGAGGAACTGGTTGATAGCACTTTCGGAGGGGAGTTTTAGATTGTAAATTTCGTTGTACCCATCCAAAAAGTCACAGCCGTTACTACAGATATAGAGGATATATTTATTTTCATCACTATCAACAATCTCCGGTTTTGCATTTATGCTAAAGTTTGAGACCTCGATTGTCGTGGTGTTCTCAAAAACCTGTTGCAGCAACAATTTAATTTGCATTTTATCTGCTTCAGTGCGCGATACAATGTCAAAATGTTTGGGAATGCCAAAACAGAAAACGCCTTTACGACACAACACACGCGCTGCATTCTGTATTACCTTTTTGATTAGCTCGACATAGGAATCGTACTGCCGTTCATCAAAGAATTCTGCTGCTCCATAATCTAAGTATCTGAATCTGTTCAGCTCGTTATGTGCCTTACTCTGACTCGGTGAAATGAATGGTCGAAGAGACTTTTCCCCGACAGTTCCTCCCATATTTGTAGGCATAAATACCAAGACCAAATCAAAAGAGTTGTCATCACAGGATTCCATTACGGAAAGCATATCCAGTTTTTCATAAAGTATGTTCTTACTCATAGCTCTTGTCCTCTGTAATTGCTGTTACTCTATCCCATAAGCATTCCAGATAATCAGACCGTGCTCTTTAATGGCATCATCAACCATTGCTTTGGTCGCGGAAATGCTTACTGCTTGGTCGTTTTCCTGAGTGCTGACATCATCTGCGTAGTATGCTATACAGAACTGAGCTTTGGAGAGTGCGTCTTTTTGGCGTTTTGAAGCTTCGCCTTTATCTGAGGCATTGTTCACCATGATTTTTCCCCAGTCTTTGTTCGCATTTGCTTTTATGTACTTCTGGAGTTCATCGGAGACAATCTGATTAAAGCCGAATTTGCCTGTAAGCACAAAAATCTTAACACCACTCTGAGCCATCATTTCAATCTGGTTGGCAACTGCTTTCCGCATTTTTTCTGAATGGGGGTCGATTTTATTGCCTTTCGGAGAGCATACTACAGCACAGGTAAGTACCGTGCTGTGAGCAAACTTAGCTTCTACTGCCAACTGAGTCTTCAAGGCGGCTCTGACTAACTGCTTTGCTTGGCTTACGCAGCCTTTATCCAGCAAAGAGGGATGCGCACTTTGGTTTCTAATCTTGCCGACAAGCTGAAACTCACCCACGACATCTACATCAAGAAGCTGTTCTTTGTCATTCTCTTCGCAGTATTTCTTGAATGAGTAGAAAATATTCTTGTCGTCAACACTATCCGGTGCGTTTCTCATACATGTGCCGATTTGCCCAAGCATCATACCCTCTTTTGAATTGTTCCTCTGCTTTTCTACTGCACCTTGGAACTTTTGAATCGTCTTAAAATTGCCTTTGTATGTTTTATCTTGAAAGCCATGCGCATAGTAGTAATCGATATATGGCTTCATGACCACACTGTTTGTTTCAAGCTCCAAAGCACGGCAAAACTCGATGGCGATTGGTGCGCAGTCTGCGTTTCCGTTCTGCTGACTCAACTTTTCGTATGCAGCAGCGGTCTGAAGGTAGTTGCGGCATTGTTCGGATAGCAGTTCCCAACCTTCACCGAACCATTTCTCAGCTTCATCGCCGTTGATAATTCCTGTTCCTTCTCTTGCTCGAACGGCTAGACTTATGATAGCGTGGACTGCTTGCTCAACATCACCATAGGTTTCCTCGCCGCCGGTAGAAGCGCACTCAACAACCTGTCCTATCAGGTTGGAGTACTTGGTGAATTGGGCTTTCATTTCATTCAGCTCATCCGCAGAAGAAAGGAAGTTGGCATCATAGGTGCGTACCGTATGGTTTGGAATTTCAGTGCGGAGCTCATAATCTTCTTCCTTTATTCTCGCAAAGTAATCTGCATACTTGTATAGAGGAAATACCTCATCGTCATGGAAGTGCTGCAAGTCTTCCTTGCTTGGTGTTTTGTTTTCATATGCATATTCAACAAAGCACTCATGCTCTTGATTGATGGCTTCCCTAGACCTTGAGACTACATGCAAAGATGTCCATTGCATTCCGTAAAGGTTTGACGCCCAGGCATATTGTCCATTTCTATCATATGGGAAGAGCGCTTCGTCCGTCTTCTTACAGAATGTCTTTATCAAGCACTTTGATAAAAGCGAATAGAAAGATACACTCGTGTTTCGTCTCAACTTATTATATTCAGCCTGGAACTCCGCGAGCCGCTTCTCTTGCTTTTCTATTTCCTCTCCAAATTTATCAAAGTCTGCAATTTCTCCATTTTCATCAAGCGCAAAATTGATATCCCGAGCACTAATTTCTGCATTTTTGCTTAAAAGTGCCTCCGCCAAGCTGTCGTCATACAATTCGCTTATAAGAATCCGATTAAGCTCAGACAGTTCTTCATCACCAAATATACGACCACATAGTTCAGTTTTCCCGATTGGGAAATTTATAGTTCGAATCACATCTTCATACTTGTTAATAAATTTCGCTGCGGTAGGTGTTTGAACTCGCTGTAGGCTATAGATTGCCTCGCCTTCCTTTTCACTCCAGTTCCGGACCTTGCTACCGCAAATATAAAGTGTATATGGCGTTCCTCCTGCAAACCCCATAGTCCTTAAAAATGCCAGTTTGGGGCTCAGTACTGTGAAATGTGGCACTTCCAATTTTCTAATATCAGTAAATCTCTGCTGCAGCATCAGATTGATATTTGGTATATCTTTTGTTTCCCCTTTATCAATCCGCATGAAGTAAGTTGGTACTCCAAAACAAAAAGTTCCCTGTGGTCGCAGTATGCGTCCCGCGTTTTGAATCACCTTGCTAATCGTCTCAATATAATCGCCATATTGTTTTTCGTTGTAGAATATAGCATCGTCATAATCGGTCCAGCCTCGATGCCCTACATTGTCCGCATATATAAAAGGTCCGTTAGTTGTAAGTTTTCGCACTACTTCACAACTAATATTGAGCTTATCTGTATAGTAGTTGTTTTGCTCCATCCGGCCATCTGTTGGCATGAAAAGCATTATAAAGTCCTTAGAATTATCTTCACATGCTTCCATCACATTGAGCATATCAACATTCTCATAAAGTATGTTCTTGCTCATAGCTATCACCTTTACACTTTCGATTACACTATGCCATATGCATTCCAGACAATCAGACCACGCTCACGAACGGCCTCGTTGACCATCTCTTCAATCTTAGAACCACCGCCCACTTTATAGTAAGCGATACAAAACTGTGCTCTTAAAAGAGCTTTTCTCTGACACGCCTCACGGGTTGCTGCGTTATCTATACTACCGGAAACAATAGTTTTCCTTTGTGACAAAAGCCGCATCACTATAATCAACATAGAGTCTTTTCCATTTTTCTACAGCGTCACCATGTTCGTTGTAAAGGAAGGCATCCGGTTCTCCAACCGCATCTGGTCCTATTGTACCACCCATATTAGAAGGCATAAAAAGCAATATGAAATCTTTAGAGCTATCTTCGCAAGCTTCCATTACGCTTAAAATGTCGAGCTTTCTATAAAGGATGTTCTTTTCCATAGCCCTTATCCCTCAAATTCAATATTCACCATACCATCAGCAGTAATCTTTAGGCGCATTGTCTTTATGTACCGCTCGTAGAATTGCTTCTGCTCTGCTTTGGACATCTCAATTCTGGTCTGGAGCAGCGCGACATTCACCATTTCCTGCACATTGAAGCTCTCAAAATGCTTGCTGACAAAGCGCTGGCATTCACTGAGCAGTGCATCGACCTTCATTTTGTGGGATTGTCCGCCTTGGCAAAACTGGTCCAGGTAACAAAATGGAATATCGCTGTCAATCATTTTCTGCACGATTTCGCCACTGACTTTGTTTTGCTCAACCATCACGAGAAATTTGGCGGTGGACACGGAACTGATAAGGCCCCAATAGTCGGAATCCGATGAAAACAGCAGGAAACTGTCCACCTTGTTGACATAGTGCTCCTTGCAGCATCCCGCCACCAGCATCACATCCACAAGGCTTTTCCCGGTAAGGACTCGCTCCGACATCTGGTGTTCAATGGTTGCCTTTGTATGTTTCTGAAGCAGATTCCAGGCAGAAGAGGCATTCACATCATTGTACAGAATGATTTTCGTGATTTTGGCGAGTGTCTCCGGCTGCATGCTTTGAAGAGCCGCGCACAGTTTCAGCGGGTCACAGTTCTCGCAATCAACGAGAGCAACCGTCTGTTCGCTGGCATCCACAAATCCATAAATGTTTCTTTTGGTTTCTCTTCCTTCTCCTCTGACATTGGAATAGCCGGTGAACACCTCACCGTTCTGCTGATAAAGTCTGTTCAGAAACTTTTCGTCATTATAGAGAAGATTCCCCTCTTCGTCTTTGCTCCACCGCCAGT
>ERZ1035027.1619-NODE-1619-length-10182-cov-48.532438_pt1 | contig 10182 bp, 20 predicted proteins | sample MGYA00520604_ERZ1035027 | MGnify/ENA primary metagenome ERZ1035027 (study PRJEB33766, sample SAMN09781743) | gut metagenome | biome: gut microbiome | host: Homo sapiens | place: Madagascar | study: EMG produced TPA metagenomics assembly of the PRJNA485056 data...
CAAGCACTACATACGAGCATTTTGTTGACACCAACAAAATGTACGCCGCACAAGAACGATTTCGTGACCTCACGAAAACATACCATCTCGGCAAAGTCCCCGTAATGGTGCGCAACGCCGGACAGCTCCCGCAGCCTTTCTGGCTCGGTGCTCATGGCGGCGGCTCGCGTAGTGCTGCCAGCTGCGCTGCAAGAACTTGACCGACAGCAGATGACAGCAGCCATCAAAAGCGCACCGCTGGGGAGGGTTGACCGTAAGATTGCCTTACTGCGGTACGTTGAGCGGCTTCCGCTGCCGGACATTGCAGCACGGACACATTACAGCCGGACGGCGATAGGCTACCGGCTGAAAGGCATTGAAAAAATGCTAGATGTGTGATATAATATTCTTATGACCTAAGTGTATGTAGGACGCATATTTGAAGCTGATTCTACAAACGCAACAAAGCGGCAGGCTATTCCAGAGCTTGCCGCTTTTCTTTTTGCACAAATTGTGGTATAATTATCTCAACAAATCCTCCCGGCCTCTCGCAGAAGCGCATTAGGGTGGATATCTGAAATCCCCTGCTTTGTCGAAGCCCTACGTTCCACGCGGGGTACTTTGTAGGCAAAGCGGGGGCTTTTTTGTTTTACAGAAGCTTATAGTGCTCAGCCAGCAAAAAGCGGACGTACGGGGGGCACTCCCTGACGCCGCCATACCAGTTCTGCACGGTGCGCAGCGGGATGCCTGCACCCTTCGCAAATGCGGTCTGAGACAGGCCAGTGCGGGCCACCAACTCCCGCATGGACAGGTGCGCCAGTTCCCAGATGCGGGACAGCCTTGCCTTTTCGGCATCCAGATCGATGCAACCGGGTGCATCCGGGACGCTGAGCGTCACGTTGTTGAGAAAAGCATCGCGAGAGGTTGCCGGATCGGCAGCCATGGTAAAAAGTTGTGCGTTGGTCATGGGAGAGGTCTCCTTTCAAATTCTATCTTTTGCGGACAAGCTGATTTTACGGACAAAGCCATCGGGGAACTTTTCCCCGTTCCAAAGAGCACCGAGAGAACCAGTGCCGCCGTTGTCACTGGGATAATCGTAAAAGGCGGTCATCCCAAAGCTGTCGTTTATATGGCGCAGCTTCACGATGCGATCGGGAGCAAGTGCAATCTCCCTGGTGAGCTTGCCGCTTTCGTCCAGCGCGTCCTCGCACACCCACTGGAGCGCCGAGATGAAATCATCCATCGTGATGGTAGAGTGGGCAGCCCAATCGTTAAAGATGCGGCTGTTGCCCGCAAGAACAATTTCCTTTTTGATTTCAAAATTGTTCATAAAATCTCTCCTTAGCTTACTGGTCAACAATATCAAAACTGCTCTTCGGGAAGAAGGCCGAGAGCATACGGCCAAGAATCATTCCAGACAAGGCAGCTGGCGCTTTCTCTGCAAGAATTCTTAAGAGCGACAAGCACGCTGTGCTCGGCAGAGTTTTCGATTGCCAGATACTCATCCAACCCGGCTTTGCTCATCATGCCGTTTCTAAAAGCAGCGCGGCGCTTTTCGCCCTCAGCACGCAAGGCGTTAAAAGCCTTTTTGACGAGGTCAAAGCGGTTCATCAGATTCTCTTCCTTTGCGATATAGTCGTACTTGCAAGAAGAAATAATCTCCTTCACGCACTCAGCCTTGCGAAGATCGCGCCGTGCGACTTCCCAAGCAAAATGCAGAGCCTGAGATAAAGAGATCTGATAAACGCCGCCAACATAGTTTGCGCGCATCATGTGCCAGGCGTCTTTCATGATTTTCTTCAGATCATACTTTTTCATTTTTATTTTCTCCGTTTGCGTTGTGTCTTTCACTGTCTATAGTATACACCCATTGGGCGCAAAAGTCAAGGATTTTTTGAATTTTTTACACCCATCGAGTACATTTTTTTGCGTCCGCACTGCCTTTCGCCGTGTGGGCGCTTTTCTTTTTTGTCCTTCGTTTGGCGTTCGTTGTCCTTCGCTTTCTGCCGATGCGGTACACTGGATGCAATAGGAGGGATGCACATGTTCAAGTATGATCCTTATACAGGTGATCCGATTCCGCAGCGACCGGCTGGATTTGGCTGGGGATGGGATTCACCGGAAGCATATCAGCGACCTGTCAGGCGGGAGCAAAAAGAAGCGCCCACGCCGTGGACGATGGTTCCTTGTCTGGCAGATGTGGATAAGGTGAGCGTACAGCCGGGCGAAACGAAGTGGATCATGGTTCAGTCTGACCCGATTTTTGCGGTCAAGACGGCAACCGCCATGGGCTATGCCCCGGCGGAATACTACCGCTTTGAACAGATAGACCCGGCGGTATTGACTGCCCCTGCAGCTGTGCAGACTTCGCAACAGCTCACACGTGCGGACGTGGAGAAGATCGTGGAAGATAAAGCGCAAGCTCTGATTTCGCAGTATGGTGCAGCTCTTGCATCACAGGCACCCGCTCAGACGTCCGCAAAAGCAAAGAAGGAGGTAGCACATGAGTAATCCTTTGGCTGGCCGTTTCGGCGCACAGCAAGCCACCCAGACGGCACAGGGGAGCGGCCTGATGGCAAGGCTTCCAGGCGCGATAAAGCAGGCGTCCAAGATGATGGCTGTCATCAAGGCGGCGCAGAACCCACAGGCAGCGCTTATGGACTACTGCAAGAAATCCGGGGCCTTTAATGGTTACACCGGTCCACAGGACCCCGAAAGCATGACCCGCTGGTTGTGCGAAAGAAACGGGATCCCGGTGGATGATATTCTCAATATGGTTCAGAGCCCAGGTGCACAGGGGCTCGGAAATAAACTCACAAAACTTTTGAAAGGTGGCTAAACTATGGCTATGGATGACTCTATGGGCTTCGGTGGCGGCGGCATCTGGATTTTCGGGCTGCTCGTGTTGCTGGCCCTCTTGCTCGGCGGCAATGGCAACGGCCTATTCGGTGGAAATCGCGGCCCTATGTTCCCGCCCAATGTGGCAACGTCGGGCGACGTCCAGCGCGCGACCGATTTTGCAGCGCTGGAACGGCAGAACAACGAGGGCGTGTCGGCGACTCGACAGGGCGTCTATGATGTTGCCGCAGCTGTAAAGGATGGCAACTACAACATTCTCGGCGAGCTGCGCGACCTCGAAAGCGCTTCCAACGCTGGTTTTGCACAGCAGCAGGTGTGTTGCTGTGAGACCAACCGCAACATTGACTCTGTCCGCTACGACATGAGCAACTTTGCGGCCGCGATCAAAGAAAACCAGACCGCAGGAATCCAGAAGGTACTGGATCAGCTGGCAACCAACCGTTACAGTGATCTGGAACGGGCTTACAACCAGCAGAGCACGCAGTTTGCGATTCAGCAGGCTGTTTGCGGCATTCCCAAGACTTCCCCCTATGCCTATCAGCTGGCCCCCACATGGGGCCCGACTCCCGGATACGGCCCCGGTCCATTCTGGGGCAACGCGGCCTGATAACCTCGCTATAACAGCGCACAGCCCCCACGGCAAACGCTGTGGGGGCCTTTATTATGAAAGGAGTATCTTATTATGATGAACTGCATGAAAAACCCGCACTACAAGAGTGCGGTAGAAAGTTACAACACGGCTACCCAGGCACTCACCACTACACCCGCTCCGCTTGGTCTGACCGGCACGGTTCTCACCAACACCGGTGTTTCTCTTGATCCAGAGCAGGCAGCTGTGAAAATCAACAACAGCGGCCTGTACAAGGCAGACGCAAACGTTCAGGCGCTGGCAAGTGCTGCCGGTGACATCGTGATTGCGCTGTACCTGGACGGCGTCCTGCTGCCCGAAACACAGCGCACGGTGACTGCGGCCGCGAGCGCTACCGTTTCTCTGACCACTGGCATGCTCCGGAGTATGCCTTGCAACTGCAACACTCATACCCTGCAGCTCTATGGATGGGTCGGTGGCACCGCAGCCGCAAACGTCACCTTTGCACAGCTGGCTGTGGTCAAAGAAGCGGGGAGGGCATAACCCATGATGGACGAAACGAAGCTGGCCGGTTGCAAGCGGACTCTCATACAGGCCGCAAAACAAATGGCAGAAGAGTACAGCGACGCGATGAAATACGCAGATTTTGCGGTTGAGTACAAGTCTGTATGCCCGTCGGCTGCGGCAGAATGGTATAAGCTCTCAGGCGATGAGATGGAGCACGCTGAAATCAACTCCCGCATCGGTCAGAAGGTGATCTCTATGGTCGAGTCGGAAGATTCGGCAGCAGTTGCAGACCTTCGCAGCATGTGGGAAATGGCGGAAGAACTGGTTTCTGGTCTTCACGAAGCCGTCACAAAGCAGCGGACGGCGTATGTGAAGTAGTGTTCCCTTATTTGTTCCATTGTTACAAGCATTCAGGATAATTTACGTTGTTTTTAGGCTTGAAACAGAAAAGAAAAGCGGCGGAATATCTGAAATTCAGACGTTCTGCCGCTTTATTTTGGAGCAGGATACGGGACTCGAACCCGCCGCCTACTGCTTGGGAAGCAAGAAAAAACGACGATAGAACGAGCGAATATGTCTATTTGTTCTCTTTTTGTTCCTTTACATACTTGTATTTTTTCATCTCTTCGGCCAGGTAATCGGCGCTGTGGGCGGTGTAATAGTCCGCCGTAGTGGTGAAATCGGAGTGGCCAAGAATGGCCTGCACGGCAGTCGGTTCGGCCTTGCCTTCTACAAGGCGGGTCGCAGCGGTTCGGCGAAGAGAATGCGGGGTGACGCGCTTTTCCTTCGGCGTGTCAGGCCTGTTGATCTCGCAGACCTCCATCATCCGGCGGAAAGAATGCTCGACCGTGTTCACGTCCTTCTTGCGCCCATTGGCCGTTGGGAGCAGATACTCGCTGCCCAGGCTATCCAGCATCCAACCGGCCAGGATAGTGCGGATTGGGTCGAGAATTGGAATTGTGCGTTGACGGCCTGCATCGGTCTTTTCGCCGCCGATCAGATACCCGGCATCCAGATGCACATCATCTCGGCGCATGGAAAGAAGCTCATCAATGCGCATCCCGGTATAAACCAGGACCATGGAAAGCTGAGCCGTAAAGCGGAACCGGTTGTTTTTGCTGCGATCATCGGCAAGATCCTGAATTTTGGCGATCTCTTCGTCCGTGAGGGTGCGTTCCTTTTTGGGAGGAGGAGCAGGGAGCTTTAGCCCCTCCGCATAGTTGATTGATATGATGTCGTTCTGCATGGCCCACTTGCAAAGCTGGCTGAAGAGCTGCCGTTGCTTCTCGCAGGTGCTTCGGGAAAGCCCGGCCTCGGCAAGCTCAGTGATGATCTTCTGGTAGTCCTCGGTCTTCAGCTCCCGCATTTCGCAATCCCAGAGGGAAGAAGCCTTTGTGTAAGCCTGCTCGTAGCTGTACCGGCCATTTTCGCCCACTTCCTTGAAATGCACGGCATTCCATCGTTCATAGACGTCCTTGAAGGTGTACCGCATCCGCGCGACGCTCGAATGTTTTGCGTTGTATTCATCCAATGCCATGACCGCTTCGGATGATGTGGCAAACATCCCCAAAAGCTCCCCTTTGCCCGTTCTGGCCATCCACGGGCGGGATCTATGGGAGTCGGTCAATTTTCGCACACTGCCGCTGCCCTTTGGGCGGCGGCGCTTTTTTCGTTGCGGCGGGGCAGCTTTCGGCTGCTTTTTTCCGCACCACGGGCAGAAGGACGCTCCGTCCGGGATTTCGCGGCGGCAGCATGGTCTTACACATTTCATTGCGCTACTCCTTTCGTCGCCCTATATAGCCATGAGCGCCGTTCTCAGCGGCAGTGCGACCAGACTTGTAAATGATCTTTAGGTCATCAATAGGCGGGTGCGGTTCATCTGGGCATGTGTCAAGCCCTCTGATTAGGGCAAAAGTGTACTGGTCTATAATAGTTCCGCAAATGCTGACGCGATTGTTAAGCGGGCAGTGCAGATTTGCGGCTATTTCAGATATGACTGCGGGGGGACTACTTCCGTGTCTACCCTTTAAAATAAAAAGCAGAAGCCTTTGTGTAATAGGTGGAAGCGCCTGCATAATAGCACACAGCTCCTTAGCTATTTCGTCGTCCTGTTTTTGCTGATCCGGCACCGCGTACAAGTCCGGGTGCAACACCTCCATAAAGACCGCGATGGGCGACACCCCGCAGGAAGAGCACCAATCCATGATCTTGTCACTGTCCGGGCTGGACTGCCCTTTCTCCCAGTTCTGCACGGTGCGCTCGTTCATGCCGATCAGATGCGCCATTTCCCGCTGGCTCAAGCCCGCCTCTATACGCGCCTTTGCCAACGCAGTGCCAATTTTTGCCGCTGTAAAATAACTCATACACATCCTTCCCCCTCGAAATAAATTGCGTGATAAAAACAAAAAACGGCGCAGAAAAATTCTGCGCCAATCGACAAAAATTTCTCTGATTTCATTTTCCACTGGCGCATGGTAGAATTTGGTACATAAGTTGACACAATCACCAAAAACAGGAGGAAAATGAAATGGATTTCGAGCAAAGAAACAGTAAAGAAACCGAAATGACCCTCATTGACGGGATGCCTGCCAGCGTTTTGACCGGCACCGACCGCACACCGCAGCCCTGGGAGGAATGATCTATGGATAAGATGCAGCTGTTTTGTCGCCACATCCGCGCCGCGCTGGCCTGCTATGAGGACATGCCGCCCGAAGGACAAGCCCGCGCCCGGCTCTACGTCACCCGCAAGGCCGGTGCCATCCGCAACCTCAAGGCCGCTTCCGATGCCCCCGGCGGGGAGCTGGCCGGGGAGCTGTTGCAGAAAATGCAACGGCTGGATTAGTACCCGTTTGCACTTACGCCATACTCCGCCTGACTCGGCGTGAAGCCTTCGTATTCAAGCTGCTGAATAAGTCCGGAACGAGAAAAGGACATTGTATTCAAGTAGTTTTTTGCACGTTTTGCAGCCTGCTCGTTCCAGTCGGCTCCACAGTTGTCGGCAGCATACGTTGCATCCTCTGTGGAATAGCCCTCATATTCGAGCTGATGAATCAGGCCATCGTGAGAAAATGCAATAGAGTTCAAATAATTTTCAGCCGAACGTAGTGCATTTTTTTGCCCCATCGTAAGATTTGACGTTTCGGACGAAACAGAAGCAGAAGGTGTCCGGCTGGCTGTTCCAGTCGTGACAGATTCGCCATCCCCGCCGGAAGCAACCACGATTATCCAAATAATCAAGACGAAAATAATGACCGTAAAGCAGCCAAGACCTTTCTTCTTTTTTGGCTTTTCCTTTTCAGGTTCCGGCGTGGAATACCGTTTTACACTACTTTTCATTGGTGTTCCGCATTCCGTGCAGAATTTTGCATCTCCAACCTCAGTACCGCAATTTGGACATTTCATAAGCGACAGCACCTCACAACATATTTTTACAATATCTCTTGCATTGTACAACTGAAAGGTGTATAATGCAAGAGAACTCAAAACAATTTGAATAGGAGGAAAACAAAATGCAGGACACAACTTTCAGCCCAGACGAAATCAGAAAAATCATCGAAAAGCTAAAGAGTGACCCTGCATTCCGTCAGAAAGTCCTCGATATTCTAAACAGTTAAATCACAGCAACGCCCGGATCGCATTCTTTTTTGCGTCCGATGCGGCCATAATTTTTCTTACAAGCTCAGCATCTTCTGGAGACAGACTACTCATGTCTATCTCTCCAGCGATGCTGGGTTTTTCTTTTTGTGTCGGCTCTTGACCCATGAGCTCCTCAATAGAAATTTGCAAAAAGTCGGCTACCAGCAATAGCTTGTCTTTCGGCGGATAGCGCTTTCCATTAGCCCATTTTCCTACTGTTCCGTTGGCAAATTTCAAATCTTTCTCCATTTTTGTAATGGAGCTTCCTTGATTTTTACACGATGCACGGATAAATTCCACCAGTTCAGGCAAAGAACGCATAAAAAAATTCCTCCAATAGCCTAATTTTCTATTGACAGCTAGAAAATTAGGCTATATAATAGAGAGCGTAAGGAGCAAACAAAACCAAAGCCCCTGACAATATTATATCGGGCAGACGCTAGATTTTATTCACTTTGTACCTTGCAAATACATAGTAGCATATTTTCTAGCGATTTTCAAGCCCGGAAAGGAGAATTGCTAGTGAATGTTTCAAAAATCGACCAGTTTTGCAAGCTGCATGGCCTGAGCCGTACTGATTTAGAAGAGGCGGCGGGCCTGAGCAACGGCGCAATCGGGAAGTGGGAGCGCAGCGTGTACGGGCCCAGCATTTCGCAGCTGCTCAAGGTTGCGAAGTACTTCCGGGTTCCGGTCACGGCGCTGCTCATGGACGAGGAAGGAGGTGAGAAAAATGGCACAAGACAGCCGCAGCATTTCTCCTGCTGACATCAAAAAACTCCTTACCGACCAGTTGCAGCTGGTGAGTAAGGAGTCTCAGGGTGCGCACGGTGACACGTTGGCAAACCTTACGGAAGCACTAGCTTGCCTGTCAAACGCTCTCAGGTCTTATATCGGTTGACCTGTACGCACATCAACGCATTTGGCAAATTCTCTCAAATAGTTGCAGCTATCTGAGTTTGGACAATACATCATCTTGTATTCCATGCGTTGTTTGTGCAAGGGAATCCGGCTGTTTTCGTCAATCGGGCAGCTTGCAAACATAAAGTGCCCCTCGTACTCTTTCCCTTTTTCATCTGATAGACGATATTTCCCGTCAAGCGTAACTTTCACGTTCCACTTCGGACAAGTAACGGTCTTTCCGATGATTGTATAGTAAGTGTTGTACATTTTCACCACCCCCTTTCCCGCCTATTATAACAGGTTGCCGGGAGGGTCACAAGAAAGGAGTAAACATGACAGATATCATCTTATCCACCCAGAACGGCGAGCCGGTGGTGTCCAGTCTGGACATTGCCAAGAACTTTGAAAAAGACCACAGGCACGTTCTTGAAGCTATCAAAAATAAGATAGCCGAAAATTCGGCTCTCCTCGAAATGTTCTATCTGACCGAGTACACCACCAGCCAGAACAAAAAACTCCCGATGTACTTAATGAACCGGGATGGTTTCTCTTTCCTCGTGATGGGCTTTACCGGCAAGAAAGCCGATGAGTGGAAGCTGAAGTACATTGCAGCGTTCAACGCGATGGAGAAGCAGCTGGCGCAGCGCCCGCAGCTGTCCCGCGCGGAGCTGATGGCGCAGGCGCTGATCGCCGCCCACGATGAGCTGGAGCACAAGGACAAGCAGATCGCGGAGCTGACGCCCAAGGGCATCTTTGCCGACGCGGTGAGTGCCAGCAAGAAGAGCATCCTGGTGGGCGAGCTTGCCAAGCTGCTGTGCCAGAACGGTGTGCAGATCGGGCAGAACCGGCTGTTCATCTGGATGCGGGAGTACGGATTTCTGATCCGCGACCCCAAGCGCAGCGACTATAACATGCCCACGCAGCGCGCCGTAGAACAGGGCCTGTTTGAGATCAAGGAGACCACGGTGGTGCACTCCGATGGGCACACCAGCATCAACAAGACGCCCAAAGTCACCGGCAAGGGCCAGGTATATTTCGTAAACGTGTTCCTCAAGCAGCGCGAAGGAGGTCAGAACGCACAATGAAACTGAGCCGTTTGATTTACGCCTGCTGCAACGTGTTTTCAGGCGCAACCAAAATAAAAGTCATCGGCAACACCGGCAAGTTGATCTATCACGGCTTTTGGAACGACGGCTGTGTCAAGGATTTCGGCGATTTGAAGGTCCTGGATTTTGAGATCGACGAGATCAAAAAGAATGGAGCGGCCAAGACACTGACCGCATGGGTCGTTGAGGAGGATACCAATGAGTGACAAAATTATTGCCTACAAGGGCATGGACGAGAATATGTGCTGCCGTGGCAAGCAGTACGAGATTGGCAAGACCTACACCGAGGACAAGGCCATCTGCTGTATCTCCGGTATGCACGCATGCGAGAACCCTCTGGACGTGTTCCAATACTACCGCCCAGACGGCAAGAACCGATTCTTCGAGGTCGAGTGCAACGGAGCTATCAACAAGGGAGAAAACGATAGCAAGCTTGCATGCACAGAGCTAAAGGTTACCGGCGAGCTTAGTTTGGCGAAATTTATTCGATTGTCTGTGCAAACAACTTTTGAGCTGGCAATGAACCGTGCAAAGAAAAAGACGTCCGGCTCTTACAGCAGCGCGGCAACGTCCGGCGATCGCAGCAGCGCGGCAACGTCCGGCTCT
>ERZ1035027.1623-NODE-1623-length-10122-cov-9.215258_pt1 | contig 10122 bp, 8 predicted proteins | sample MGYA00520604_ERZ1035027 | MGnify/ENA primary metagenome ERZ1035027 (study PRJEB33766, sample SAMN09781743) | gut metagenome | biome: gut microbiome | host: Homo sapiens | place: Madagascar | study: EMG produced TPA metagenomics assembly of the PRJNA485056 data...
AACATTCTGGATGTATTCGCCACACACCTTGGAGTTTTCTACCGTAATCACTGCATGGTCCGGCGTGCGGATACGGGTGGAGCGGAACGAGATATCTTCCACCGTGCCCTCATAGCTGCCCAGAATCACATAGTCACCAATGCCAAAGGGATGTTCCAGCACCAGCGCTACCCCTGCAATCAGGTTTGTCATGGTGGACTGCGCCGCCAGGGTAATACCGATACCGGCAACGCCAGCACCTGTCAGCAGGCCGGTAACGGGAATGCCCAATGCATCCAACACCGCAATGCCCGCCACAACGCCTACAACAGCTCGGAAGATATTTTCAAAAAAGCGCCCCATTGTGCGGTTGGTAGCAATATCCAGCTTGTTTTCTGCGCTGCGCAGCAAAAGGCGGCACACGGGGGCAGCCATCCATGCGCCCCAGGCAATCAGGCAGATTGCGGTTACCTGCATGATGCGCGCCAATACGCTGCGGTATGTGGGGGTGTTCAGTTCCAGCGGCAAAACCCACAGTGCGGCATAAATAAACACAGTGCGCAGCAAGATCGTTGTTGGGCGCAGGTAACTATCCAGAATGATGCTGATCCACTGCGGCTGATGTGGACGGAATTTTTTAATCAGTTTGCCCGCAATTCTGCGGTAAACCAGTGGGGCAAACAGCGCCAGCAGCACAAAAAGTGCCATCGGGGCCACCGCCGTGACAATGCCCAACAGCGAAATCTCTCCTATTTCCATTGCAACCTCCATTTTCTAAACCTCCTGATTGTACCAAGCAGCAGGGAAACACCAACCAGTCTCCAAATTTATTTTTGTCAATTATAGCACACCCTCTTGCAATTTGTAAAACCTGTGCTATACTCAAAGCTAGAAAGTCTGTTTCAGGGCGGGGTGCAATTCCCCACCGGCGGTAAATGGCATTGCCACAAGCCCGCGACCGGCTGTTGATGCAGCCGCTGATCCGGTGTGATTCCGGGGCCGACGGTATAGTCCGGATGAAAGAAACGGAAAGCTGTTCTATTTGCTTTTCTGCGCCCTGTTGTAAGTATAGCTTGCAACAGGGCGTTTTTATTTGCAATTATCAGCCTCCCGAAGCTGTTACTGGCTTTCCAAATCATTTTATTTGGGGCCGCGTCCCCCAGGGAGGTATTTTTTATGAAAACCAAATTCAACACCCGCGTATTAACCGGAACCGCCATGCTTGCTGCCGTTGCCACAGTATTAATGTATATGGAGTTTCCCATTCCCATCATGCCCGCCTTTATCAAGCTGGATGTTTCGGAACTGCCAGCCCTGATTGCCAGCTTTGCTTACGGCCCGGTTGCCGGTATTGTGGTGTGCCTGATCAAAAACCTGATCAAACTGCCCAGCACCAGCACCGCTGCGGTGGGGGAGCTGTTTAATTTTGTGATGGGCGCTCTGTTTGTCGGCGTGGCCGGTATGGTATACCGTTTTAAGAAAACCCGCAGCGGCGCTATCCTGGGCGCAGTGCTCGGCGCTTTGGTTATGGCAATCGTCAGCGTTCCGTACAACTACTTCATCGTCTATCCGGCCTATGTGGTCATGTATCATCTGCCGCTGGATGCCATCATCGGCATGTACCAGGCCATTAACCCGAATGTCAATGGCCTTTTGAACTGCCTGCTGGTGTTCAACCTGCCGTTCACTTTCTTCAAAGGGATGCTGGACGCCGTAATCTGCTTTGCAATTTACAAGCCGCTTTCGCCCATTCTGCATGGCCGCAACAGCGGTGGCAAAAGCGTAACCGCTTAATTGCTGCTGATTGGGCAGCCATCATTGGTCATTTTTGCCCGTTTTGACAAAAGTTCAATCCATTTTGTGCAAAGCTGACAATTTGCCCAACGCCACATCGTTGACTTTGCCGGTTGCCTATGGTAACATAAGCACGTTACATCAGAATAGCAACTTATCAAGAGTGGCAGAGGGAACAGGCCCTATGAAGCCCGACAACCTGCGCGCAAGCGTAAGGTGCCAATTCCTGCGGGGAACCGAAAGATAAGCGTTCACGCGCGCTTTGGGTCCACACCCGGCGCGCGTTTTTTGTTCTCGGCAAGTTGCCTTTCTGACCCTATATTTTTTAAGGAGGCAGCTTTTTATGTCCAAAGTTCTGTTCACATCCGAATCCGTTACCGAAGGCCATCCCGACAAAATCTGCGACCAGATTTCTGATGCCATTCTGGATGCCATCCTGGAAAAGGACCCTGGTGCCCGCGTTGCCTGCGAGACCACCTGCTCCACCGGTCTTGTCCACATCATGGGCGAAATCACGACCGACTGCTATGTTGATATTCCCGGTGTTGCACGCCAGGTCATCCGCGAGATTGGTTATAACCGCGCCAAGTATGGTTTTGACTGCGATACCTGCGGCGTGATCACCAACATTGACGGCCAGAGCCCCGACATTGCCCTTGGCACCAACGATGATGTTGCCGGTGCCGGCGACCAGGGCATGATGTTCGGTTATGCCTGCAACGAAACCCCCGAACTGATGCCCCTGCCCATCAGCCTGGCCCACAAGCTGGCCAAGCGCCTGACCGAAGTGCGCAAAAACGGCACGATGGATTATCTGCGCCCTGATGGCAAGAGCCAGGTTACCGTTGAATACGATAACGGCAAACCCGTGCGCGTGGATGCCGTTGTTATTTCCAGCCAGCACAGCCCTTCCGTCAGTCAGGAACAGCTGCATGCCGATGTGATGGAGCATGTCATCAAAGCCATCATCCCCGCCAAACTGCTGGATGAGAACACCAAGTATTACATCAACCCCACCGGTCGTTTTGTTGTCGGCGGCCCGCAGGGTGATACCGGCCTGACCGGCCGCAAGATCATCGTTGACACTTACGGTGGTTATGCCCGCCACGGCGGCGGCGCTTTCTCCGGCAAGGACCCCAGCAAGGTTGACCGTTCTGCCGCTTACGCTGCCCGTTGGGTTGCAAAGAACGTCGTTGCTGCCGGCCTGGCCGATAAGTGCGAAGTTGAGCTGGCTTACGCCATCGGCGTTGCCGAGCCCGTTTCCATCATGGTTGATACCTTTGGTACCGGCACCATCGAGCACGACAAACTGGAAGCCGCTGTGCGCAAAGTATTTGATCTGACCCCGGCAGCCATCATCCGTGACTTGGATCTGCGCCGGCCCATCTACCGCCAGCTGGCTGCTTACGGCCACATGGGCCGCGAGGAGCTGGGCGTGAAGTGGGAGAACACCGACCGCGTGGAAGCACTGAAAGCCGCTGTTGCTGAGCTGTAAATCGTATTTATCCTGATTTTTTCAGATTCATTCAAGCCTGTACTGCCATCAAAGCTGTACAGGCCTTTTTATTTTACCTTGATTGATTCTATCAAAGGGGTTACAAAAATGAAAAAACTGCCGCTTTTCCTGCGCATTGCCTTGCAAACAGCGGCCAACAATAGTAAAATAAATAGTAAATATGTATTGGCGTTTGCTGCCTTTGGGGCGCTCCTGATTGCAGGTTACGGCAAGCGCTGCCTTGTAATGCTTTGATAACGAGGTGTAGGAATATGGTACTTAGTATGACCGGTTATGGCCGCGCGGAGCAGGTTTTGAACGGGCGCGATATCGTTGTGGAACTGCGCAGTGTCAACTCCCGCTTTTTTGAATATTCGTCCCGTGTGCCCCGAACCTGCTCATTTTTGGAAGATAAGCTCAAAAAGCTGGTGGCTGCCAAGGTTAGCCGCGGCAAGGTTGAGCTGAACCTGAGCATTCAGAATGTTGCGGCGGCAGATACCGTTGTTCAGGTCAACTGGCAGTTAGCCAAAAGCTACCAGACCGCCATGCAGGCAATGTCGGAAAAGCTGGACCTGAAAAACGATGTTACCGTCAGCACCATCTGCCGTTTCCCAGATGTGTTGACCCAGACCGCTGCGCCCGCAGACCCGGATACCCTGTGGGCTGATGTGGAGCAGGTTGCCCAGCAGGCGGTTGCCGCATTTGTTTCCATGCGTGCGGTGGAAGGCGAAAAGCTGCGCACCGATGTGCTGAACCGCTTGGCAGCGGTTGAAACGCTGGTTTCTCAAATCGAGCAAAACAGCGCCGGGCGTGTGCAGGCATATACCGAACGGCTGTACACCCGCCTGAAAGAGCTGCTGGAAGACCGCAACATTGACGATGCCCGCATCGTGACAGAAGCTGCTATCTTTGCCGATAAAACTGCCATCGACGAAGAGACTGTCCGTCTGCATAGCCATGTGGCCCAGTATCGCTCTATTCTGGAGCTGGACGAGCCGGTTGGCCGCAAGCTGGATTTTTTGACGCAGGAACTGAACCGCGAATCCAACACCATCGGTTCCAAGTGCCAGGATATCAACATCACCCGCCTTGTGGTTGAGCTGAAATCTGAGATCGAAAAAATTCGTGAGCAGATTCAAAACATTGAGTGAGGCCCGGCCATGAAGCTTATCAACATCGGCTTTGGCAACATGGTCAATGCGGACCGTGTGATCGCCGTTGTCAGCCCGGATTCTGCACCCATCAAACGTATTGTGCAGGACGCACGTGACAAAGGTGCGGCCATTGATGCAACCTATGGCCGCCGCACCCGCGCGGTAATTATTACGGATTCTGACCATGTGGTGCTTTCGGCTTTTGAGCCGGAGGAAGTTTTAGGACGTTTTGAAAAAGAACAGGATAAACCAACCGTGTAACCACCTGTATTAAACATGTTAGGGGGATCTTGCATGAAAGGCGAAAAATATTTGTTTGTTGTTTCCGGGCCTTCCGGCACCGGCAAGGATACCGTTGTGGCAAAGCTGCTGGGCAGCCACCCGGAAATCGAAAAGACTGTTTCCGCCACCACCCGCGATATGCGCGAAGGGGAAGCGAACGGCGTAAACTACCACTTTTTGACCAAAGAGCAGTTTGAAACCGCTCTGGCAGAAGGCAATATTGTTGAGCACACCTGTTATTGCGAAAACTATTACGGCACCCTGCGTTCCGAAGTTGAGCGCCATATGGAGCAGCAGATCCCGGTTATTCTGGTGATCGAAGTGGAGGGTGCCGGCAACATCAAGCGGATGTACCCCGGTTCCACCACCATTTTTGTCATGCCGCCGGATATGAAAGAGCTGGAACGCCGCCTGCGTTACCGTGGGACCGAAGCGGAGGAAGTCATCCAGAAGCGCCTGCGCCGTGCCGAAACTGAGATTGCCCGTTCGGCTGATTATGACGAGCATGTGGTCAACGATGTTGTCGACACCTGCGCCGAAGAGATTTATTCCATCATCCAAAAGCGCATTGCCGAGCCCGATGCCGAATAATCCACTGCCCCAAACACCAAAACAGGAGGTGCGTGTTTGCCCTGCATTGCAAAAGTGGCGGTAAACGACGCCACCATCCATTTTGACAAGCTGTATTCCTATCTGGTTCCGCCAGATTTTTCGGAATCCCTCTGGCCCGGCAGCATTGTGTTGGTGCCGTTTGGGCGTGGCAATCACCCACGGATGGCTGTTGTTCTGGAAGTAGGAACGGAAGAAGCCCCCGATCCACGTTTAAAAAGCCTGCTGGCCGCCGCGCCGGAAAAAGCCCGCCTGACCCCGGACCTGTTGGAGCTCGTGCATTTTTTGAAAGATCGTTATTTCTGCACCTGGTACGAGGCGGTCAAGGCGGTCATTCCGTATGGCGCGCAGTACCAGCCCGGCATGGAAAACGGAAAGCCCGTATTAAAAAGCCGCCTAACCCGCACGCTGGAAACCGTTTACACTCTGGTTGGTGGGTTGCCGGAGAAACCAAAACCCGGCGCACGCCAAATTCAGGCCGTGGAAGCGCTGCGCGCAGGGCCTTGCACCAAATCCGCTCTGGAAGTGCAGGGGATATCTTCCTCCACTTTGAACGGGTTATGCCAGAAAGGCATTCTGAAAGCCGAACAACGGGATAAATCGCTGGATTTATTTGCTGATATTCCCTTTGACCCACAGCCGCTGGAACTATCGCCGGAGCAGCAAACCGCTTACGACCAGTTGGAACAGGATTTGCTGAGCGGACAGACCCGTGCGGCATTGCTGCACGGCGTTACCGGCAGCGGCAAAACCGCCGTATTCTTAAAGCTGATTGAAAAAACACTGGCGCAAGGCAGGCGGGCTCTGGTACTTGTGCCGGAAATCAGCTTGACCCCGCAGATGACACGCCGCCTGAAATCCATGTTCGGCAGCCGCCTTGCGGTGCAGCATTCCGCGTTGAACAACACCGAGCGCCTGCTGCAATGGCGGATGATCCAAAATGGCGATGCCGATATCGTGATCGGCACCCGCAGCGCTATCTTTTCACCGCTGCAAAACATTGGGCTGATCATTTTAGATGAGGAACAGGAACACACCTACCAAAGCGAATCCGCCCCACGCTATTCCGCCCATGACGTTGCCAAAAAGCGCGCCATGATGGAGCATTCGCTGCTGCTGTTTTCCTCCGCCACGCCGCGCACCGAAACCTATCACGCCGCCATAAGCAGCCGGATGCGGCTTGTTACTCTGACCCACCGTTATGGCGGTCGCCCGCTGCCAACGGTTGATTTTATTGATATGCGCGCCGAACTTGCCGCCGGGAACCCGCGGGAAGTCAGCCAGCGGATGGTACAGGAACTCGCTGCCAATCTGCAGCGCGGGGAACAGAGCATTTTGCTGCTGAACCGCCGCGGCTACCAGACCATTGGCATGTGCGGCACCTGCGGCCATGTGCTGAAGTGCCCCAACTGTTCCGTGCCGCTGGTTTATCATAAAGCGCAGCACGCACTGCTTTGCCATTACTGTGGGCACCGGGTCAGCCCTGTACCAGGGCTTTGCCCGGAATGCGGCGGCAAAATCGTGTACAGCGGTTTTGGTACCCAGAAAGTGGAGGAGGAGCTGGCCGAACTTTTGCCCGGTGCGCGGATCCTGCGCATGGATCAGGATTCGACCATGCAAAAAAACGCCCACGAAAAAATGTTGGCCCGTTTTGCCAAGCAGGAGTATGATATTCTGCTTGGCACCCAGATGGTTGCCAAGGGCTTGGATTTCGGCAATGTCACCCTGGTTGGTGTGCTGGGCATCGACTCCCTGCTTTTTGGGCAGGGGTTCCGCTCCTATGAGAATGTGTTCAGCCTGATCACTCAGGTCGTTGGCCGCGGCGGCCGGGCGGAACTGCCGGGTCGGGCGTTGATTCAAACCGCCGTGCCGGATCACCCTGTGCTCCAGTTGGCCGCAGCGCAGGATTACCCCGCGTTTTACCAGCAGGAGATCATGTTCCGCAAATTCTCGCTCTATCCGCCGTTTTGCTCATTCTGCGTGGTCAGTTTTTCCGGCGCGCAGGAGATGGAAGTATTTCAGGCTGCGCGGCGTTTTGCCGCCATTTTGGGGCAGCAGTTCGCTGCACACCCCGGCCAGCCGCTGCGTGTGCTTGGCCCCACCCCCATGAACATTGCCATGATCAGCGGGAAATACCGCTATAAACTAACATTAAAATGCCGCAACGATGCGGGGTTCCGTGCCCTGATGCACGCCGCATTGGATGCTTACGCCGCCGAAAAGCTGCCCGCAAAAGCCGGGATCGCCTTGGACTTTAATTCCGACGGCGATTGAATTTTAAGGAGGATTTTTATTATGGCTCTTCGTACAATCGTAAAAGATGGTGACCCCATCCTGAAAAAGGTCTGCCGCCCCGTTACCAAATTTGATGACCGCCTTGCCACCCTGCTGGATGATATGCAGGATACCCTGGTGGATGCTGACGGTCTTGGCCTTGCCGGCCCCCAGGTTGGCATGATGCGCCGCATTTTCATCTGCCTGGATGACCGCAACCGCCCGGAAGATGTCCCCGCCGATTACAAAGATACTTTTATTGAGTTCATCAACCCCGAAATTGAATACCTGAGCGACGAAACCGATGAACTATATGAAGGCTGCCTGTCTTTTCCCGGCCACAACGGCGCCATTACCCGCTCCAAAAAGGTCAAGGTCAAAGCGCAGGACCGCAACGGCAACTGGTTTGAACTGGAAGCCGAAAACATGCTGGCCCGCTGCATCCAGCACGAGAATGACCACCTAAACGGCGTTACCATCATGGACCGTGCCACCCATTTTTATGAGGATGACTACCCGGAAGATACCGAGGATTGATCCCGCTTTGTACATCAATTTTCCCATACGCTTACGATAAGAAAAGGAATAACTTCTATGCGTATCCTCTTTATGGGCACCCCTGATATTGCTGCCGAAAGCCTGAAGGCTCTGATTGCCGCCGGGCACGATATCTGCGCTGTGTTTACCCGCACAGATAAGCCAGTTGGCCGCAAACAGATTTTAACCGCCCCACCGGTCAAGCAGACGGCTGAGGCCAACGGCATCCCTGTTTATCAGCCGCGCACCCTGCGCGATGGCAGCTCGGATGAGCTGATCAAAAGCCTGGCACCCGATATTATTGTCGTTGTTGCTTACGGCTGCATTATTCCGCCGCAGCTTTTGCATGTGGCCAAATATGGCTGCATCAACCTGCATGTCTCGCTGTTACCCAAGTACCGTGGTTCCGCCCCTATCCAATGGGCTGTGCTGAACGGCGATGCCGAAACCGGCGTGACTATTATGCAGCTGGACGAAGGGTTGGATACCGGCGATATTTTGTATGTGCAGCCGGTTGCGATTGACCCGGACATGACCAGCGGCGAGCTGTTTGACCGCGTAAGTGCGATTGGTGCCAAAACGCTGGTTGAGGTCCTGCCCAAAATCGAAGCAGGGAAGCTGACCCCCAAAAAGCAAGAAGAAGCTCTCGCCACCAAGGCGCCGTCCCTGACCAAAGAGATGGCACAGTTCGATTTTACCCAGCCTGCTGCCCACATCCACAACTGGGTGCGCGGTATGAACCCATGGCCAATGGCGTTCTTTATGCACGATGGCAAAAAAATCAAAGTCACCGCCAGCAAGCTTTCTGAAAATCCCGCCAATGCTGCGCCGGGTTCTGTATTGGCGGTTAAGCCGTTGACCATTGCCTGCCAGGATGGCGCAATCGTGTTGGATTCCGTCACGCCGGAAGGCGGCAAGTCGATGGCGGGTACCGCATGGGCTGCCGGCCGCCGCCTGAAAGCGGGGGACAGCCTGTGACCGCGCGTTACCTGGCCGTCAAGGCCCTTATGCGGCAGGAGCAAAACGGCTATGCAAACCTTGTGCTGGATTCTGAGCTGAAAGCCTGCAAGCCGCCGCTTTCCCCGCGGGATGCAGCTTTTGCTTCCGGTATTTTTTATACCGTGCTGGAGCGCCGCAGCCTGCTGGACTGGATGCTGGCACAGTTTTCCAAGCGCCCGCTGGAAAAGCTGGAGGCCCCTGTGCGGGCCATTCTGCGCGCCGGGCTGGCACAGGCCAAGTTTATGGATGTTCCGCTGCCTGCGGCTGTCAATGAATCAGTCAAGCTAACCAAAGCATTTGGCAAAACCAGTGCTGCGGGTATGGTCAACGCCATGCTGCGCCGGACGGCCGCATTGGACCCCAAGCCGGAACGTTGGCTGGATCTGGAAGAACGGCTGCGCACCTATTACTGTCTCTCTCAGCCGATTGCCGCGTTGTTTGCAGCACAGTATCCGCAGGATGCCGAGGCAATGGCCGCTGCGTTTTATCAGCGCCGCCCCACCGCCATCCGGGTCAACCCGCTGCGCACGACCGATGAAGCCCTGACGCAGACATTGCAACAGGAAGGTCACACCGTAACGGCTGGCCCATGGCCGCACTGTCTGCTGGTTATGTTCAACGGTAATCCCGCTGCATCCAAAGCATTCCACGCCGGGCAATTCCATGTGCAGGGGTTAGCCAGCCAGTTTGCTGCCTTGTGCTGTGATGCCCGCCCCGGTATGCGGGTGCTGGACCTGTGCGCCGCCCCTGGGGGCAAAAGCCTGACGATTGCCGAGCAGATGCAGAACCGCGGTGAGCTGTTCAGCGGTGAAGCCATGACAGGCCGCGTCAAACTGCTGAAGCAGGCCTTTGACCGCTGCGGCATTGAGCGCGCCAAGCCTTACCATGGGGATGCCACTATCCTGAACCCCGCCTTTGGCCTTGGCAGCTTTGACCGCGTGTTATGCGATGTGCCCTGTTCCGGCCTTGGTGTCATCGGCAAAAAGCCGGACATCCGGG
>ERZ1035027.1625-NODE-1625-length-10117-cov-9.702246_pt1 | contig 10117 bp, 14 predicted proteins | sample MGYA00520604_ERZ1035027 | MGnify/ENA primary metagenome ERZ1035027 (study PRJEB33766, sample SAMN09781743) | gut metagenome | biome: gut microbiome | host: Homo sapiens | place: Madagascar | study: EMG produced TPA metagenomics assembly of the PRJNA485056 data...
ATTCGCGCCGGTGATGTTTTTGCTCTCAAAGTAAGCGCGCACGGCCTTTTCCTTTGCCGCCTTGCTTTCCTTTGCCGTGACGTCGGATTTGTAAGTTTCAAAGGCCGAGTGTTCCTTCTCGTACTTTTCCTTATAGCCGCCGTCACCCGCTGCCTTGAGGTCGTCCAATTCCTTCTGGACGCTGGGCAGCTTCTCTGCGTCCGCCTTGTACTTCGTGAGATCGTCCTTGAGGGGGTCAACCACGCCCAGATGCAGCGCAACCAAGCGATTTTCGATCTCTTCGGTGCAAGCTTCGCCGAGAATATTTCTAATTTCCGCTCTCGTAAATTTCGCCATGTTATTCGTTCTCCTTTTCCTTGGCCCCAATTCTTCGGGGGCGAACGTTGTATAAAAACCGCTGTACCTCGCGGGTTTTACCTAAAACAAAAGGGCCAACCACCGAGAAAAACTCGGTAGCTGGCTCCTATTGCCCTTTCCCGCGCCCTATTACGCGGAAGTTGAATATTTGATTGTCTTTTTTACCTCTAATACGATATACCCGTCGCCCTTGCGCCGGATCTCCGCGTCATTGCCGCGCCGTATAATGGCCTCGATGGCCTTGATGGTCTCGTTATCCATTTTTCAGCTCGCTTTCCAGAATGTCCCGATACTGTCCCACATGGTCGGCGGCAGCAGGTTTCAGAAACGGCTGCGCCTTGTTGCCGCGCGTGTAATGCCAGTTGCCCTTTGCGTCCTGATACACCCACGGTGTAGGCCGTCCGCCGCCGCCCTCGGCGTAAATGCCCGTGCCAAGCTCGACGTAAACGGCATACTCATTGTTCGTGCCAATGATTGCCGCCGGTTCCTGCTCGTCTATCATATGGGTAATGCTGTTCCGCAGATTGCCGGTGTCAACGGGGCACAGCCTTTTCGCATATCCCTCTGCCACCAGCCCACACTTTTCAAGCCCGCGCAGCAGCGCCGCCTTGATCTCAGCAGAAACCTCCGCGCTGTGATCTTGGATTTCAACGCTCATTTTCAAAACCCTCTTGACTTTTTTTGGGGAATTACATATACTGACAGTGAGGAAACTCATGTTTCCGTTTTTCGAGCCGAACCTCTTCCCGTTACTGGAGGGGGGGCGGCTCATTTTTTATACCTTCGTGCAAATAGGAGAGAACCGTTCTCTTCCAATGCAATCACATCAAAACCGAACCCAGTGCTAATCACGCTGCGAACTGCTCTATCATCTACAATGCGTATAAGCTCATCGGTATTGATGGATCCTGTGCACTGTAACACAACCCCTCCAGGAGTTTTTGCAATCTGCTTTGTGGCTTTTCGAATCGCCATATCTGCCGCTTTCGCTGTTGATATACTTTTCAATTCCCACTGTTTACCTCGCCACAGGTAGTCTGGCGTTTTTATCCCCTGCGCATTCGCTTCTTTCAACAGCACGAACTTCCCGCCGAATTGATCTCTGAGTTGGTTTGCAACTTCAATTTCGGTCTTGTGCCCTTTTATGCGGTATCCGTTCTCGTATCGCACCTTACCCATGCGGGGCTTGGCGGAATCTATGTATTTCTTCGTAACATCCTTTGCAGATTTTTCGCTCCCCATGTGATATGGGGATAACTGTCTGCCGCTGTATCCCTGCTTCGATGCTTCCCACTGCGCATATGTCATGTCAGATATAAGCCCGTCGCGTGTCCTACGCAGCCCGTCTGATGTATCTACCCCATCCACCGCCGCAACCAGCGTGCAGCGGCAGTTATATATCTCCCACGGTGGCCCTTGTGGGTCGCCGGGAAAGCGACAACCGTTAGAAAACTTCTTGTCCTGCGCCACTTGTTCGCCGTCAAGCATGGCATGAGAGTAGCGTGTACGCGCGTCCAGCGTAGCCAACCATTCTTTTTTTAGCTTGATGCCCATCTTCTCCGCCGCCGCGTAGCTGTCCATGCGTCCGGCGTTCTGCGCGCCAGTCACGGCGGTTCTGGCGGTGCGGATGGCGGAATCGCGGCTCATGGTGGTGATTCGCTTTTGCAGGTTATCCGCCATGTGCTTAATGCTCAATCCCCGCAAGATGGAGCTGGTGACACTGGCCGTGATCTGCTTCTTACCATACGCAAGGTCGATACCGCGCTTTAATGCTCGTTTCGGCGGGTAGTATGGCATTAAATCCGGCTGCTCTACCATGAGCCGTTTCACCGTCTGCTCGTCCCACAGGTCAAAGCCCACGTCCCCAGCCACGCTCTCTATGGTGTATGCCGCATAGTTGCGGTTAAGGGAGTAGATACCGGGCGTTGCGTCATTGGTGTAAGACACCGCCACAGCGTTTGCATCGGTCACGCGGTGTGCCACCCTGTCACGCATTGCCTGATAGCGTTTCCCACGCCCGATCTGGTTGAGCCGCCATTGCTTATAGTCGGCCTCCGTCCATTCCTTTCCGTTCTGCACGGTGCCGATCAGCGCCTTCATTTCCTCGTCGCGCTTTTGGAATTGCTCAAAATATGCATCGATGGTCGCCTGCAGTTCTTTCCCAGCCTCACGGTACAATTTCGCAATGCGCCGCTCCAGCTTTGCAAGCTCCTTATTGGTCAGTTGATGCCCAAGATCACTGGTCGCCATCGCCGCTCACCCCCGGCGCGTCCGGATCTTCAAAGCTCCGGTCAAGTTCTTCTGCTGCCTTCCGCTTTTCCATGTCCTCGTACTGGTCAATGTCACCGTTGATCGTCAACAGCTTCTTTGTGATGTACTCGTCATCGTAATACGCCGCGCCCAGAAGGATGTTCTGCGTTTCCTCGCTCTTGTTGATGATCTGATTGCGCGTATAACTCGGCTGATCCTCAATGCCTGCCAAACGCAGAATTTCCAAAATAAACCGCGTTACCTCGGATTCAAACTTGTCAGTTTTCAGATCCAGCGGCACATAGCTGGCCTTGATTGCGGTCGCCGTCTGGTTCCCGGCGGATACCGCCGCCGCGTCAAAGCACTGGAAATCCTCGTACAGCTTTTTCTTGAGCATATCAATGGTGCTGCTGGTGCCCTCATATGGAGCCTCGATAGTCTTGCTCTCCACCTTCGCGCCATCATCGCCGTTTGCGTGGGCAACATGGGTGGTTTTCAAGCGCTCCACAAATTTCGCATCGTCGAGATCATCCATGCCGTTGCAGTTGGACAGCACCCAATAGATCAGGTTGCCCTCGTCCACGTTATTGACCATGTTAGAGGACGCCAAATCAAGCGCGTCAATGGTGTTGCGCTTGCCGACAATCTCGGAGAGGCACCGTTTGTTGTTTTTCAGCGGGACAATGGGGAAACTCGGATAATTCCCGCCGTCATAGATTTCGGTTTCGCCGACTTCGGCCTTGCGCTCGATCAGCTTATAGCTGCGCTTCGGTTGCATGACGGCCATATCCTCGCCGCTGGGCTGGAAATACTCGGTAAAGCCGTCGATCTCATATAGCGTCGCTCTCAACGGCTTATCCTGTGCCACCTGCCAGAACCGAATACCGGCTTTCATTGCACCGTCCTCTTCATCATAGAGGGGGACGAACTCAAGCAGAGAGAACACGCGCAAATGCGTCAGATCCCAGAAGCCGAAGGACACGCCTGCGATTTTCGCTTCACGCGCCGCATCCATGACTTCCTGATCAAAGTCCGGGCAAAGTTTTTTCGGTGTTTCCTTCTCCGCAAAGGTTACGCCATTACCCAGAAGATACGATACCTCCTGATCCACCGCCAGACCGAAGAACCGGCTGGCCAGCTTATGGTTTGCCGTCCACATATCCGTGTGGGCACGGCCCTGCATATCGTAGATGATCTTTTCATAGCGGTTAATGGTCGGATTCAGGCCGCTGTAATATTCCTCAGCATCCGCCGCCATCTTATATGCGTGGGATTCACGATGCGCGTTGATCGCACTGCGGATAAACTCCATCCGTGCCTTTTCGTCCTCGCCCACCGCCACAAGGTCATTATATGTCTTAATCTCCGCTCACCCCTTATCTCAGAATGGAAACATAATCGGAGCTGTCGCGTTTGTTCCACAACCGCTTTACGATGCTGGCCGCGCTGTCCGGCGCGTCATCATGCTCCACGTTCTCGTTGTAATCGCAAATCTGGTCGATATACGCATCATCCGTACCGGCCGCAAAAACCACATTGCGCCATTCCGCCTTGAGATAGCTTGTGATTTTAAGGAATTTGTTCATGCTTTCGTGATAGGTAACGGCTCGTTCTCCCTTCGCACGCAACGCCTTTGCCAAATATCCCTTGTCGGCGTTGGTCTCGCAGTAAATCTCCCCAGCATTGAAGGATTTCCGAAGCCGAATAATCTCATCCATGCAATCGTCCACATGCTTATGCCAAAGCCGCCCATAGAGGTAATATGTTGTTCCCTTTTTCCGGGCGATCGTAAACGCCGTGTAGTCATCGCCGCCGTATGCCGCGTCAATATGGCAAATGCCCTGCTCTGCAAGGCAAGGCTCCGCGCCCATTTGCGGCGTGTCAAAGATCACATCATCACTGGCAATGTGTCGCAGCTCGTAGTTTGCCGCAAACAGGGATGACGTCATAGACGATTTAATGGTTTGCAACTCATCCCCGGAGATCAACCCAGTTGAATAGCAATCGTACTTTTCGATATTCGGCATCATGGAAAACGCGTCTTCCTTATGCCATGGCGTCCCGGTATTGAAAATGCGTCCGCCACGATTGCGGATGTTCTGTAACTCCTGATAGATCGTTTTTGTATGGTCTCGCTCTGCGCGGGAAATGCGGTCCTGTACGTTTACAATATCGTCCGTAAATATGCGGTCGAAATGTTTACCGGTCAGGGAACCGTTCACGCCGCACGCGACAAGCTGGCTCGTGCCCTTGTTATCCGCTGCCAGATTCGTGGAAATCTCCGTCGCGGATACCGTTGTCAGGGTCAGCGGTTTCCCGTGGATCTTCTCGCACAGTGCCTCCATGTATGGCGATAGCAGCAGATTCCGCACCTGCCGCACAACCTCTTTCACGTCCGCATCCGTTTTCCGCATAAACAGCGTTTTGAGATTTGGAAGAAGGACGATGATCTCCGCCAGCGCAATCGAAACGCACGTTGTTTTATAGCTGCCACGGTGCGCCTGTAGGGTCTTGTCCTCACTCCCGCGCACCATATCTTGTATCCATACGTTGTGCAGCGTGCCCAGCTTATCGAACCCAACAGCATGACCGAACGCAATGGGATTATGTATCAGCAGTTCCGCCGCTTGTATCCGCGTCATTCTGCATCACCATCTTCTCCAACTCGTCCAATGCAATGCCATTTGCGTCTGTCACCGCCACGTCCACGCTATCACGCTGCCCCAGAAACTGTTTGCCGAGGAAAATCGCCATTGTAGCGTTCTTTTCAGCCAATCGCCACTGGCTCCGCCGCAGTGAAATTTTCCCCGCGCCACGCTTTTGCTTAAATACCTCGGAAAAACTGGCATGATAGGTGCGTTTACACCAACTATCCAGTGTTTTATCGGTCACATCAAACCAACCGCAGATTTCCTCAAGCGTGCATTGCAGGCCGCAGAGGTTTTCGAACTGCTTCTGGTCTATTTCCTTTCTTGGCCTTGCCATACGCGCCCTCCTTCCTCGCAGTCAGCTTTCTCGCCACCAATGTATGCAGGCCATTCATGGCCCCTGTAATATCGCCGGACTTAATCAGCCCGTTCAGTGTTTTCATTTGCTGTGTGGATAAATACTGCTGGTTTTTCTTCAGCATCCTCCGCGCAGTCGCTTGAGCATCAGTCATGCAGAAGCACCGCCTTCTTCCCGGTGAACTTCTCCCACCGGTCAACAATGACGTCGGCATACTTTGGATCATACTCCATGCAGAAAGCGTGTCTGCCATTCTGCTCCGCTGCCATAATCGTTGTGCCGGAGCCAGCGAACAGGTCAAGCACATTCTCACCCGGCTTACTGGAGCACTGCATCTGGTAATCAAACAGCTTAATCGGCTTCATGGTCGGATGCTCCGCAGACTTGACAGGCTTATCAAAATTCAGTACAGTTGTCTGTCTGCGGTTCTTGAAGAAGTAGTGCTTCTTACCTTCCGTCCATCCGTAAAGGCAAGGCTCATGCGCATCCTCTTCAATCTCGCTCTCACCGTACAGGCAAGGTTCATGTTTCCACTGGAAATCCTGTCTCCCCATTACGAGGGAATTCTTCACCCAAATCAGGCACTGCCGGACACGCAGCATCGAATCTTTACACGCGCCACGGAAGTTGTACCCCTCGCTGTCTGCATGCCAGATGTAGAACGGAGCGCCGGGTTTCATAACCATCACTGCATTAGAAAACGCATCCGTCAGGAACTGCCTAAAGGCTGCATCTTCCATGTTATCGTTCTTGATTTTACCGGCGGTGCCCTGATAGTCCACATTGTACGGAGGATCGGTGAGGAGCATATCCATCTGCTCCCCTCCTACAAGCTTCTGCACATCAGTCAGAGACGTACTGTCGCCGCACATCAAGCGATGGTCTCCAAGCTGGTACACATCGCCCAGCTTGCTCTTCGGCTCCGCCGGAATGACAGGTTCATAATCATCCTCGACAACGGAATCGTTCAGTTCGTCACGCAGACCCCATTCAAAGTCAAACGCCGACAGGTCAAGACTGGGAAGCTCATCAGCCAGCAGGTCGAAGTCCCAGTCGCTCTCGTTGCTCTTGTTATCCACCAGCCGCAGGGCGTTCACCTGCTCCGGCGTCAGATCGTCCACGCAGACGCAAGGCACTTCTTCCATGCCCAGTTTCTTCGCCGCCAGAGCGCGGCAATGCCCGATTACGATCACGCCGTCACGGTCAATCACAATCGGCTGTACAAATCCGTACTGCTTGATGCTCTCCGCAACGTTGTTGATTTGCCGCTTATCATGCTTTTTTGCGTTTGCGGCATACGGCACAATATCCGCAAGCCGCCGTTTTGTGATTTCCATGCCATCCTCCTGTTTTGCTACCAGCCCCCACCCCTTGGCCTTACATAGCAGACTTTACCCGCCCCGAAGGGCTACAACGCCGCCCACATTGGGCGTTATTCTTTTCACAGGCCACGGCATTGCGCTCTGTTTGAATTGCTTACACGGCGGCCTAATCATACGATTGCCGCCACCACGCCACATCCATTGAACGCCTCGGCACTCACGCAGAGTGTAGCAATGCCGGTATCCCACGGAACTTTTCAGACCTGCGCCGGTATGTCGGTCGCATCCGTTTCTTTTACACAAGCCGGGTCCAGCTAAATAAAAAATTTTCTTCGACCTGCCGCTTTCATACAGCGCACAGGCAAGCCCCTTGTAGCGGTCTTACCCTTCCACGGTGCCGCAATGCGGTAGCATACATCTGGCAGGGACGGTTGGGAATCGAACCCACCCAAGCGGTTTTGGAGACCGCCTCGCCAGCCTTGGAACATTCGCCCCTAAATGTCCCCTCTGGGCCACATCGTTGAGAGGTGCGAGGGGTCCTATACCCAACCGGAATTGCACCGGGGCATCAAGGGCAAGTACCAGTTGCCGGAGACGAGCTGCTTTTACAGGCCGCAGCTTATATATTCTTGGAGCGAGGACGCATCACCCGAAACGCTCCCCGCCATGGTGCAGACGGCTGGACTTGAACCAGCGCATACCTCCTGGTGCGGTGCTCTACCCACTGAGCTACGTCTGCATATCCCCGGCATTTGCCGGGGTCAGGAGGAAAGAAAGGATGGATGGAAAGAATGAGGATACGGATATAACCCCGCGCCCTCATTCTGACACATATTTTTCTACGCTTGCCCCGAATTTGGGGCAGAGACCAATTTTTTTTGCGATACTATAAAGATTTACTCTCTCGTTCACCCTCGTCCCATGCAAGCTCATCCAAGCTGACGTGGTAATGATTCGCTATCAGCTTCAATTGGCTGAGAGCCGGTTCGTTCTCCCCGGTTTCGTACTTCCGCAGTGTATCATGCCCGATCCCAATCAGCTCCGCTTTCACTCTCATGCTTTTAGCAGGCCGCTCAGATTCTCTCAATTTGCGCAGCCGTTCCGGGAATGTACTCACATAACCACCTCACATAGCTGGAAATTCTCTACTACGGGTCCGCCCGCCGTTTCCGTCTGCACACTAATAAACCGGCCCTTCGGGTAGATGTAAATAACCTCGCCGGTACGGATGGGGTATGTTTCCTCGTCCGCTGTGGATTTGCCTTTCAACAGATTCGGAATGGTTTTGAACCGTGCGTTTACGGTCTGCCCGATAGTCATAGTCCCTCCCTTTCCAGTAGTTTTCGCAGGTCGTTGAATTTATTCGGGTTCAGCCCTGTTTCCCGGTGGATTTTCTCCAAATGGTATTTCAGGGTGTTGGAGTGCATATACAATTCCTTGCCGGTCTGTACTGCATTCATATCATGATCGGCGTAGGCTTTCAGGATTTCTACGTATTTCTGTTCCATGGGCTGCCTCCATCAATCCCCATTGATTCCTAATAGGATGTCATTCAGGAGTTCAATGCTTTGCGTGGAAATTGCTTTGCAGTCATTCATCGCATCTTGAGCGCAATTACATTCAGGCACGTTCCATTCCGGCGGGTCAAACCCAAACAGACTATTGCGAATTTCGCAAATCATCGCACGCATTTTTTCATTGTTATCGTGCAAGATCAAGAGTGTTTCTTTTATTCCCACGATGTGGGGATTCTGCACGCAGTCCGGCTCATAAGCTGGGTTGCAAGTTGGCACAGCGGCCACGTTGCCATTGTTTGAATTATACATTTCATTACCTCCTGTATTTGATTGCGAGTGTCGGCTATTCAGCCGCCATCTCCGTCTCCTTTCTACGGCCGTAGAAATAGGCGTTGTAGGCTTTATAACGCTCATTTATGCACTGGGAGGCGATCAATCCGTCGGTCTCCCGCGTCATCTGCGCCCATAAGCCGCAACTCTCCATCTCCGGGCAGCCGCAGCGGTACACACAGTTTGGAACTAGCGCGTCGCTGAGTTCCGGCTCCGTCTCCCGCAGGGCTGCCTTGAAGTCCTCTGCGTATGCCCGTGTCTCCGCCGACGCTTGGTGGCAAAGACGCTTTCGCATGGTGTCAATGGCCGCCTGAGCGTTCATCTCGCCGGTGAAGTTCACCGGGGCATCTTGTGGAAGCTTGTCCCGTGGCGTGCCGGTGCGGTCGGAGCGCTGAGTGGATACCTTACTCTCCCAGTGGTGTGTTTTCCAGTGCATGGCGATCCAGTATTTGATCCCCGTCCACCGGAAGCGGACGGAGAGATCCCGGATGGGGCTGTGCTCGGCAATCAGGATGCGCCGCTTAAAGGATGCGCGGGGGTCGTGGCCCAGAGGTGGCTTGCTCACGGTGGCCCGGCAGTCATCCACCACTTCCTCCCAACTGCCCTTAATTTTCAGGATCTCTGTTTTCATCGGCATTTTCTCCGTCCTTTCTCTTGCCGAAGCCGCAAAAGAATGCCCTTGTGTCCTTATCAAATGGCAAAAGTATAAATACTCGTTATCATCCCCAAGTATCTCTACGCCCTTATATCCGCAGAACGGGCACGGTTTTAAGTCAGCCATTCTCGTTGTCTCCCTTCACAAAATGCAGCACCAGATCATACCCGCTGTCCGTCTCCACTACCTCGTAGGAGTTTCCTTCATCGAGTATGTATCCGTCTTGCACCGGGATTTCCCGGTTATAGGGGTCCATATTGTACTCGCTGTTCCGGTACCGCAATACCGGATATTTGGGGCTGTAGTCTCGCCCTACCCCCGCGCCAACGCACCCGGTCATGGCGATGCAGGCCGTAAGTGCGGCGGCAACGCCGAGCGCCTTCCATTTCTTAGTCATCTTCAGCCCTCCAATCTACGCCCGCAAATCGGGCAGAACTTGATCTTAACCGTCATGCGCACCTGCTTGCCGGAGCTGACGCATAGCTTCCAGCCGCCGTTAATGGGGTGAGACTGCATTATGTGCGCACTCCCGATTCCCTCACGGTCCAAGTGCGTAACGTATCCGTCCCTGTCCTCATGGCAGAATTCACACACGTTCATCATCAGCCCTCCTGTTCCATACCTCGATTGCTTTTTCTTTGCTGGGCAGCCCAGATACTTTCATCTTCTTTGTGTGGAGG
>ERZ1035027.1630-NODE-1630-length-10088-cov-14.919167_pt1 | contig 10088 bp, 6 predicted proteins | sample MGYA00520604_ERZ1035027 | MGnify/ENA primary metagenome ERZ1035027 (study PRJEB33766, sample SAMN09781743) | gut metagenome | biome: gut microbiome | host: Homo sapiens | place: Madagascar | study: EMG produced TPA metagenomics assembly of the PRJNA485056 data...
GCTTTCTGGTGGCTGGAATCGGGCCAGCAAAAGATTGCCCGAACGTCAATTATCCACTTCAATCGTTAAGTCAATTGCTTATAATAAAAGGCTGGCAGACTTGATAGAAAATCAATCAGGGAGGTTACGATGAAAAGAGTAGTATCATTACTTGTGGGACTCACATTGATTCTTTCTTTGGTGGCACCATCCGCTTTTGCATTGGATGGCGTTTGGCATGAACCCTATGGAAACAACTGCATTTATGATATTGGTGAAACAGAGCGCACACCTCGCAATCCTGCAGAAGGTGAAAATGTTATAGTAAAAGGAACCACATGGCCGATTGAACCGGGACAGTCCGTATGGGCTACATATACTGTTAATGGTGAGCCCAGAACAGATAGGGGCGCGGAGTGGAAATATAACAGCGGGAACAATACATATTGGGAAATCTCGCTGGGAAGCTTTGCAAAGGGCGATACAGTTGAGTACACTGTTTGGGCTGCAAAAGACGGCGCAGATTTCAAACAAGCGGGCCCATTTACGTTCCATGTAACGGGGTGGGAGCACGCAAAGCAAGTTGCTTTGAATGCGAACTTGCAGGATCACATCGTCTTTGATGTTATTCCAGATCAGGGAACATTCACCCCGAAACTGTCGCTTAGTTTTGCAAATAGTAAAACCTTGCGATTCCAGCTTTCTCCGAAGGGAACAGGAACATTTGCTTCTGGTATTTCGGACTATGCACTGACCGAGACAGACGATACGGTTGTGATCACGACAGATTCGCTTCGGGTGACTGTAACAAAATTCCCCTATGGCATCGAAATTTATGATCTTATCAATAACCGTGAACTGTCTGGTAATGGAACGATTGGGAGTGAACTCTCTTGGCGCACAGATGGGAGCGATGTGATTGATAAAGTCCGAGACAGCTATATTTCTCCGGCAGATGAGCAATTTGCGGGCTTTGGCGAGCGCTATAACGGCTTGAACAAGCGTGGACAGACTGTGGACACGTATGTTTACAACCAATACCAAAACCAGAATGAGAAAACATATCTGGCTGTTCCGTACTTCTATTCTAGTCGCGGATATGGTCTGTATCTAAATAGCACATACTACTCCACATTCGATATGGCGAACAGCAATAGCTCCGCTTATAGCTTCTGTACTGAAACGGATGGAACTTCAGATGCGATGTTGGACTATTACATCATCGACGGAGAAACACCGGATGAAGTAATCAATTCTTATACTGATATTACAGGTAAACCGCAGGAACTTCCTAAATGGGCATTTGGCCTTTGGATGTCGGCCAATGAGTGGGATCGACAGAGTGAAGTCATCAATGCGATGAACAAGGCAAATGAAAATGATATTCCGGCAACAGTTGTTGTCCTTGAACAGTGGAGCGATGAAAATACATTTTACATTTGGAATGATGCGACTTACACACCGGTGTCCGGCAGTGCGGTTCTGACGAGTAAAGATTTTACATATGGCGAAAAATGGAGTGATCCGGCAGCAATGGCAAAAACGCTCCATGATAATGGAATGAAGCTGATTTTGTGGCAGGTTCCTGTTGAAAAATGGACAAGCTATAGCTATGAACAGAAAGACAACGACGAGGCCTATATGATTGAAAAGGGCTACGCTGTTGGCGATGGGAACGGCGGCCAGTACAGAATTCCGCAGAATGGCTGGTTTGGCAATAGCCTGTTGTTAGATTTTACAAATGCTGATGCAACCAATTGGTGGATGTCTAAACGTGCATACCTATTCGATGACATCGGGATTGATGGCTTTAAAACTGATGGCGGCGAAATGGTCTGGGGAAAAAATACGACGTTCTCGAATGGAAAGACAGGACCTGAGATGCGAAACCTTTACCCGACAGAATATGTAAAGGCGTATAATGACTTTTCTAAGCAGAAAACGGGTACGGGTATGACATTTAGTCGCTCTGGAACGGCAGGCGCGCAGACTGCAGGAATTTATTGGTCTGGCGACCAGAGCTCTACTTTTGAGTCTTTCCGCCAGGCTGTAAGCGCCGGCTTGAATGCGGGTATATCTGGAATCCCCTATTGGAGTTGGGATATGGCGGGCTTTACCGGCGATTTCCCGAATGCAGAACTTTATAAGCGCAGCACAGAAATGGCAGCGTTCTGCCCGGTCATGCAATTCCATTCGGAAAAATCTGATCCGACTCCCAGCGAAGAGCGCTCTCCGTGGAATGTGCAGGAAAGAACTGGTGATACTACGATTGTTCCGGTATTCCGCAAATATGTAAATACCCGTACAAATTTGCTCCCCTATATCTATAGTGAATCGATTAAATCTTCTGCAACAGGTTCACCGATGATGCGTGCAATGTTCCTCGACTTTGCTGATGATGCCAATACCTATAATCTTGACCAGCAGTATATGTTTGGACATAGCCTTCTGGTGGCACCCGTGATGAACGAAGGTGAAACAGAAAAAGCTGTTTATTTGCCTGAAGGTGAATGGATTGATTTTTGGCATAATGCTCTGACTGCCGGTGGGGAGACAAAAACATACTATGCAGATGTTGATTCCATCCCTGTATATGTGAAGAATGGTAGCATTATCCCGATGAACCTGAACGCAAACTATGAATTGGGCGGTTCGATTGGTAACGATGTTGATAATTATACGAATCTCACATTCAGAGTATATCCGCAGGGGAACAGTAGCTATACGGTAAATAATAGTGACGGCACTTCAATGGAGATTCAAGCAACGGAAAACTTTGATCAGCACAAAGTTACCGTACAACTTCCTGCATATGATAGCCAGATTACAACGCAAATTTTCGGAAGCAGACCGAGTAGTGTTACTGCGAACGGAAACGAATTACAACAGGTTTCTTCTCTGGATGAATTTGTCGCCGGTACAGACTGCTTCTTCTACAATGCAAATGAGAAATTCACCTATGTGAAGTCGTCCGTGAAAGACGCGGTGGCCATTTGTGTTAATGGCATCTCCAAAGCACCTTTTGAAGCCGAACACGCAGCACTTACGGGCGTTTCAACAAATACGAATCACACTGGTTACTATGGAGAAGGCTTTGTTGAGCAATTCGCTGAGAATGGTGATGCGGTTGCGTTCACTGTATATGAGGACGCGGAGGCCGAAAAAAGCGTAGTGATTCGCTATTCTGCTGGAACGGAAGATGCCCAAAGAAGTATTAGTGTTAATGGGGAAACAGTACGGATTTCTTTGCCCAAAACGCAGGACTGGGATACATGGTCAGAAATTAGTGTGCCGGTTCATGTAGTTGCAGGTAGAAACACCATTAACATTTGTTATAACGAAGGTGACTTCGCAGGCATCAATTTGGATTGTATTCGTATTGAGTAAAAAAGTATGTTAAATACAGAAGGAGGTAATCATGCGTTTCGTAGAGAAAACCGCAGCGCTTTTGCTATCTGCTGCGCTAATGGCAACTAGTACTTTATGTGTGTTCCCAGTACATGTTTTCGCTGATGATAGCAGCGGTTTGGGCAATGTCCTTAGTGCAACGACAGATGGGTCAAAATTGATTCTTACAGTTGCATCGAAGTCTGGCAATCCAGATAAATTGACGATTGATGTATGTAAGGACAATATTCTGCGGGTAGACTATCAGCCGAATTCCGTTTCGGAAAGCCCTGATACACCGATGATCGATCCGAATTTGTCGTGGGATGCGGTTGATGCAACAATTGACACAGCGGCTGATCCTATTACTGTTACTACGGCAGATATGCGCATTGAAATTGCGAAAGAACCCTGCAGAATGACGGTACAGAAGGCAGATGGTACGACGCTGTTCTGGGAACCGAGTTCAGGTGGTGTTTTTGATGATGGCGTTCGTTTCGTTCGTGCATCGTCATCAAATTTGTATGGCATCCATAGCTATGACTGCTTTTCAAGCAATGGGGAACTGCTGAGAAATGATAATACGGATACTGCTACTGCAGGACAGCAGGGAAACTCTGGAGGTCCGTTTATGTGGTCTACGGCAGGCTATGGTGTGCTCATTGATTCAGATGGCGGTTATCCATATACTAACTCGACCGATAATAAGATGGAATTCTATTATGGTGAAACGCCTACAGAAGGGCGCCGCTATGAAAAGGATGATGTGGAGTATTATATTATCCTTGGTCAGCCCAAAGAGATTCTTGCGGGATATGCAAAGATTACAGGTACTTCTCCCATGATGCCGAAATGGTCTTTGGGATTTTCCAATTTCGAGTGGAACATCAATGAAGACGAACTAAACAACATGGTAGACACTTACCGCGCAAAAAATATCCCAATTGATGCGTATGCGCTCGACTATGATTGGAAAAAGTATGGCGAAGATAATTATGGTGAATTCGCATGGAACACCGATAATTTTCCGAGTGCGGCGTCAACGTCCTTGAAAAATGAAATGGACGAAAAAGGAATTAAACTTATTGGCATTACAAAGCCGCGCATTGTAACACAGCTATCTGATGGGACTGTGACGCAGCAAGGGAAATACGCACAGGAACACGATTTCTTCTACCCGGGGCACCAAGCATATACAGATTATTTCCTTCCGGTCACTGTCCGCAGCATTGACCCATATAAGGCCGATGAGCGTGCATGGTGGTGGCAACATTCTCAAGATGCCTTTGATAAGGGCATTGTTGGCTGGTGGAATGATGAAACGGATAAAGTTTCATCGGGTGATGCACAATACTGGTTTGGAAATTTCTCTACGATGTTTATTTCGCAGGCCTTGTATGAAGGGCAGCGTAATTACACAGATGGAGGAACCCGAGTATGGCAAACTGCGAGAAATTACTATCCAGGTACACAGCGGTATGCCACAAGCATTTGGTCTGGTGATGTCGCAACACAGTTCTATAAAGGCGAACGTGTTGATTGGGCAGCGGGCCTTAATGAGCAGAAAGTTGCGATGCTCTCTACCATTAACAACGGCCAAATGAAGTGGGGCTCTGACGGTGGTGGTTTTAACCAGAATTCTGGGAACATTGAAAATCCGTCACCCGAACTGTACACGCGATGGCTTCAATTTGCTGCACTTACTCCTGTTGACCGTGTTCATGGTACAAATTATCAGCAACGTCAGCCGTGGTATTTTGGATCGACTGCGGAAGAAAATGCGAAGACGGCAATCCGTATGAGATATTCCCTTATGCCGTATATGTATTCTTATGAGCATTCGGCGTATGAAACAGGGCTCGGATTGGTATATCCGCTTCTGTATGACTATCCGAATGATGAAAATCTAGCCAACTATTCTGACGCATGGATGTTTGGTGACTATCTGTTGGTAGCTCCAATTACAGAACGTGGTGCGAGTTGTAAGTGGATTTATCTTCCGGAAGGTCGCTGGATTGATTACAACCGCGGTACGGTGTATGAGGGTGGACAATATATTCCGTATTCTCTGAACAGCGAGACATGGACAGACATTCCTATGTTTGTAAAGGAAGGCGGCATTATCCCTACTCAGGATGTGGAGAACTACGTCGGAGAAAAGTCGGTTGAACATCTATATGTTGACGTTTTCCCCTCTAGTACGAGTACATCCTTTGAGTATTATGACGATGATGGGCAGTCCTACAACTATGAGAACGGACAATATTTGAAGCAGAGCATTACTCAATGCAAAACTGGGGATAGTACAACCATTACTGTCGGAAACCGGGAAGGCAAGTTTACCAATGATGTTAGTTGGATGTATTTTGCAATTCATGGTCAAGCTGGAGAGTCTGTTACGTATGAGGGTCAGGAACTTGCAAAATGCACAGACTACAATGAGCTCTTTGCGTCTGGTGCAGCGGCGTGGACCACAAGCGCTGATGTATATGGGAATGTTACCTATGTGAAAGTGCCGGCTGGATTAACGAATGAAACTTCCTTTAAAATTCAAGGAAATGGCGGAACTGGCAGTATCAGCCAGAAATATGAGGCAGAATATGCATCGCTGTCAGGAAAAACTACCGATGGAATGGCAGCAGTGAATGAGAATCATTCCGGGTATTCCGGAACGGGATTTGTTGACAAATTGGAAGCTGACGAAGCTGCAATCACATTTTATGTGAAAGTTCCTGATGCAGGATCCTACAGCCTGCCCATTCACTATTCCAACGGCGATACAACTCCCAAAACGCTATCGGTATATAGCAATGGTACGTACCAGAATCAGATTGGTTTTGAACCAACAGGAAGTTGGGATACATGGATGGATTCTACGGCCAATGTTGATTTGGCAGCTGGATTAAATGCCATCAAGCTCGAATACAATCAGGCCGCAGGGGATAGTGGATTTGTAAATGTTGATTATCTTTCTGTTCCGTATGCACCGGATACGATTGTGGAAGAAGCTGAAAATGCTGCTCTGTGGGGAAGCGCGAAGACGAATCAAGACCATTGGTTCTACAGTGGAACGGGATTTGTGGATACATTGACGAATGTTGATGCACGAGTCACATTCGATGTGGAAATCCCCGCAACGGCCGATTATCCGGTTACGTTCCGATATGCGAATGGTAATCAGGAAACAAAAAATTTGAATCTCTATGTTAATGGGGCATTTGTAAAAACCATTGATTTTACAAGTGTAGGTGGAAACTGGAACGAATGGCAAAATTGTACTGAAAATCTTGCCTTACAGAAAGGTCGGAACGAGATTTCTCTTCGGATGGATAATGGCAACACCGGATCCATCAATATAGACAAAGTGGAAATCAAAGTGAAGGATGGAGCCAGTCCCACAGAAAACCTCTTGGACAATGGAGACTTTGAACGGAATACATCGATGAATTCGAACTGGTACGAATGGTGTCCTGATGGTCAGAACTCTGCCTATGGTATAGATTCTGGATCTGGAACGAATCCGCCGGAGTCCCCCATTGCAGGTGACAAACGAGCATATTTCTATTCTAGCGGTGCCTATGAGCAGAGTATTCACCAGAATGTTTCTGTGACAAATGGAACTTACAATGTTAATGCATGGGTCAAAGTGTCTAACACTGCTCCAACGATAGGGCGCTTGGAGATTGTAGATTATGGTGGTGATGCGATTTATCAGGATATGCCGCAGACAGGAAGTGGTTGGCATCATGTGCAGGTTTCAAATGTGCTTGTAACGAATGGAACAATCAATGTTGGATTCTATGTCAAATCTTCTGGCGGAACAACTGTACACATTGATGCAGTAAGACTGCTGAAGGTAAGTGACGCAGCGATTCAAAGTTCGGAATCGGATGTTGATGCAGAGGAACATGAAATTCCAGTTACTATAGCATCCACGGAAGAACAAGAAACTGCCAGTGAAGAAACTTTTCCGGAAGAAAGTGCCCTGTATGAGGATAGTGAAAATGTGGAAGAAATTGCAACGCCCGAAAGTGCACAGCCTGCAAGTGATTCTACAATTCCGCTAGAAGAATCTGAATATGCGCAAGAGGTCGCATAGAAAATCCGGGCATTAATCGGCATTTGTAAAAAGAGACTTTTATAACATTGTGGCCGCTCATATGATGAGCGGCCACTTTTACTGGAAAAATAACTTGATATTTACTCTTGATTGGAACTTATGGCGTTTACATCGTGCAGACTATTGGCAGTTATACAGGAAAAATGATAACAAAAATTGACGTTCTTACAAGTAGCTATAACTGGTAAGGCTGCAAAGCCCCAACAAATTCAAGCTAACCATCATAATTGTTTTCGCGTGCAATATCGCTTTTGAAGCGGATGCACCGCATGTGACCGAGACGTTCCACAAGGAAACAGTATGGGCGGATACCATCGTCGATTTCCAAAATCTCATAGGGCTGCAACTGTATAGAAAGCAGCTCCGCCAAAGAGTGTCTCTTGGTTTGCTTTGCAAATTCCATCGCCGTGTAAGGGGAGTCGCCCTCATACCGCACCGCATAGCGGCTGGGATAAGGAAAGAACGAAACCCCGTTAGCCGCAAGTATACATTCGCCCTGTTCGATTTCCGGGGAACGAAAGTGATAAATCCGCAATGTGGGCGGCACACGCCGCTTAGGACACCATTTCGGCACATTGACCTTCGGATCATCGGACTTAAAAATAATGATCTTTTGCCACCGGTGCAGTATTTTGTGTTCGGCTTCATGCGTCGGCCATGAATTGTCTTGGTTTCAGACCCGGCGTAGAGGTTACAGTCCGGGCAGTAGTAACATTTGAACTTGCGTACTTTTTCTTCGTACATAGGCTTTTTACCTCCCTACAGTCTAAATCAAATTCTCAGTATACATATAAAAATTCCTCCAAACTCATCTGACCGTGAATGAAATCGTCTTCCATCCACCAGTGAAACACATCCTTCGCCGTAGTACCCATGTGCCAGCTTCCATCGAGCTTCCCGCGTCTGCACCGTTCTTTCAGCATTCGCTCAAATGCCATAAGATACAGCTTCTCATACTGCGGGTAGCGGGCAAACTCAAAATAGCGATGTTTCCCGGCCATCGGGCAACCAATACAGCCAACTCTTGAAAAGCCGCAGGAATACAGCGGATTCACAGGTATCCTTGCATCATGCAGAAAATCCCAGACTTCACGATTACTCCAATCCACAATGGGATTCACAAAGCGTTTCGCTGCCAGCCTGCAGGGGGCAAACAACGCATCCAGACTTTCCTCGTCATTTCGGATATGTACTTCCTTATCGCGGTTGGAAACGTGCTTTTCAAAGATACCCCTGCGCTTGGAGCGGTTGACACTATCTGCCCAGCGCACCCCGGTGGCGAGAAAACGCCCTTTATCGTTCTGTTCTTTGAGGACAGCGCAGCAATACCGGGCCACGCGGGTTGGCGGCATCAGCTTGTGCGGGATCAGGTCCCACATACTCGTGCGCTTACCTTTATATAAAGGATAGTTGATGCTGCACCGTATGCCACGGTTCTCCAGCTGCGAAAACTCACTCCGCACAAAATGGACGGTTTCCGGCGCGTCGGCCGTAGTGTGCGCGTGCAGAACCTCAAACGGTATCTCGGCGCGCAGGGCAAGTTCTGTCAGAACACAACTGTCTTTTCCGCCCGAATGGGTGAGCAGCAGCGGGGTTTTGTAATGCTCCAGCGACATTTCACTGGCAATCTTTAACCGCGCAATCGCTCGTTGTTCCGGGTCAGTGTGGGTTGGAAACGTAATAAAACCCCACTCGTTGTTTATCATAGGAGATACCTCCAAAAGAAGCCGTGGCAGCAAAGCGCCGCCACGGCTATCATTAAATCATTCTACGAACATTCAACCCTTTACGCACACGCGGCCAGTGTTTGTCGGCGCGGGTTGAGGACCGCGAGTACAAAAGGGCGGGGCTTGATGTAATAATGAGTGGTGGATGTCTCAAAGTGAATCTCCTGTGTTTCCGTCTCGTGGATCTTCACCACAGGGGCCGTATGGTACATCTCGCCGCCGGCGCTGAAGATGGCGGGCCTGCCCACCATCAATGCGGACATGAGTTTGCCGGTAATGTAAAGCTCCAGCTTCCGCTTTTTCATTCTGTCATTGCCTCCTCTCAGGCATCTCGGCACAGTTCCACCACGATGAACCGCGCGTTATCCAGCAGCGTGTTCACATGGTACAGCGAGGTGTTCTGCATCTGCGCAATCTCGTTCGTCTGGTAGCCCTTGGTGCGCAGACGGATAATTTCCATCTGCTGGGGCGTTACCCGCTTGGCGAGGGCATGCAGGAGCAGTGCCACCTCACTTTCACGCAGCGCTTCTTCATCAGTGACTGTCGGCGTAGAGCGCCAGGTCAAATGCCCCGTGTAAGACTGTCGGGGTCGGACGAAGCGGATCACGCGAAAACGGCGCTTGTCGGTGCGGTGGGTATTGACAACTTCGCCCTCCATCGCCCGCCACGCAACCGTGGCAAAGGAATAACCTGCAAGGTTCGGGTCGGTCAGATACCGCTGCACGGCCCGCAGATAGCCGAAAATGACGATGTCATAATACTCGCTGGCGGGCAGATTCTTCTCGTGCAGGAACTTGTAGACAAGGTTGTGATTTTTATCGGCAAAAATGCGCTGGGTGTCATTCAACGGAATATCGTGCATAAAGCACCTCCTT
>ERZ1035027.1637-NODE-1637-length-10056-cov-3.515148_pt1 | contig 10056 bp, 13 predicted proteins | sample MGYA00520604_ERZ1035027 | MGnify/ENA primary metagenome ERZ1035027 (study PRJEB33766, sample SAMN09781743) | gut metagenome | biome: gut microbiome | host: Homo sapiens | place: Madagascar | study: EMG produced TPA metagenomics assembly of the PRJNA485056 data...
GTGCTATTATACCACGTATTTACGTGTATGTCAAGATAAAAAAAGATAATATTATTCAAAAATGTATTATTTTGCATAGATAAAACAGAAGAAAGGAGGGAGAGCAGTTGGCGAGAACAGGCAGACCAAAGAAGGAAATCAATCAAAAGACGTTTGAAGGACTGTGTGCCATCCAATGTACAGAATCAGAAATCTGCTCAGTTCTTGGGGTGTGCGAGGATACGCTTAATTCTTGGTGCAAAAGGACGTACAGAATGACTTTTTCGGACACATATAAAAGCAAGTCTGAATTAGGGCGGTCAAGTCTCCGAAGAATCCAGTTTAAGCTGGCAGAGAAAAGTGCTGCAATGTCCATTTGGCTAGGGAAGCAATATCTCATGCAACGAGAAGAACCGGCAGAACAGGTTGCGAATAAATATGACCATTTCAGCATCCCTGTCCGGTCTATTGGCAGGGCGTTTGTAGATATTGACCGACAAATCGTTCCAAATAAGTCATACATATTCGAGGGTGGACGCGGTGGATTAAAGTCCTCCTACGTGTCTTTGAAAGTGGTCGAAATCCTGATGAACAATCCGGATATGCACGCTTGCATAGTACGGAAGGTTGCCGGAACGCTCCGAGATTCTGTGTATGCGCAGGTCAAATGGGCTATCAATGAGCTTGGGCTAAACGATGAATTTACTTGCAAGGTATCCCCGCTAGAGATCAAGCGGAAAGCTACCGGACAGATCATCTATTTCCGTGGCTGCGATGACCCAATCAAACTAAAATCCATCAAGCCGCCGTTTGGCTATATCGGAATTCTGTGGAAAGAGGAAAAAGACCAGCTTTCCGGCCCTGCGGAGGAACGTAACGTTAATCAGTCTGTTCTACGCGGCGGCATGGAATCCTATGATTTCTCCAGTTACAACCCGCCGAAGAGCAAGAGCAACTGGGTAAACCAAGAAAAGCTGGTGCCGGACGAAAACCGGGTTATCCACCATAGCACCTATCTAGATGCACCGGTGGAATGGCTTGGCCAGAAATTTATTGACGATGCGGAACACCTGAAAGAGGTCAACCCAGAAGCCTATGAGCACGAATACATGGGAATTCCAAACGGTTCCGGCGGCAACGTGTTTGAATTTCTGGAAATCCGGGACATTACGGACGAAGAAATTAGCCATATGGATAGAATCTATCAGGGTGCCGACTTTGGATGGTATCCTGACCAATACGCTTTCCTGCGGACGTACTACAACCCGGAACGGGAAAAGATATATCTGCTGGACGAACTCTATGTGAATAAATGGAGCAACACCCAGACAGGACAGTGGATAATTGACCACGGCTATGATGATTACACAATCACCTGCGATAGCGCAGAGCCAAAGAGCGTCAACGACTACCGGGACATGAACCTCCCAGCGCGTGGCGCTATTAAGGGACCCGGCTCCATCGAGTACGGTTTTAAGTGGCTCCAGACCAGGACACTGGTGATTGACCCAAAGCGGACACCGAACGCTTACCAAGAGATCATCAACTATGAGTATGACCGTGACAAGGACGGTAATGTAATAAGCGGCTACCCAGACGGTAATGACCATGCTATATCGGCGCTGCGATACGCTTACGAGCCGCAGTTTATCCGCAGAGGCAGCAGCGCATAAGGGGGACGCCTATGGGCATTGTTGCAAGAATAAAGGGGTGGCTGTCTATGCTGTTTAAGACCAAAGCCCGGGAAGATTTCGGCGTTGAGGAAATCACATCCGGCGAAATGAAACGGATCATTGAAATCTGTGGGCAGATATACCGGGGGAACCCGTACTGGGTAGACCAGGACGCCCATATCAAAACAATTGGATTTGCAAAGGCCATCTGCTCTGAGGTGGCACGGCTAACAACCCTAGCTGTTGGGATCAATGTTGAGGGGAGTGCCCGTGCTACTTGGCTGCAAGAGCAGATTGACCGTGTATATTTCCAACTCCGGGGATGGGTAGAGTATGGCTGTGCGTTTGGCACGGTGATTCTGAAACCAAATGGAGAGGACATTGACTTATATCTGCCTGACCAGTTTATTGTGACGGAGCAGAGCCACGGACAGATTACCGGCTGTGTGTTTGTCAGCAAAGAGACGGATGCAACTGGCAAGAAATACTATACCCGGCTGGAATACCACCGCTTTTTGGAGGACGGCACATACGCCATCACCAATCGGTGCTATGTGGGAAATTCCGAGAATGACATGAGCAAGACCGTGGACATTGAGGATAGCCCATGGGCCGGGCTGCTGGACGAGGTGACGATAGAGAATATCGAAACGCCCCTGTTCGGCGTGCTGAAAACCCCGCACGCAAACAATATTGATATTGCTTCTCCACTGTCCTTGCCTGTCTATTCGGACGCTGTGGAGGAACTGAAAGACCTTGACATTGCATATAGCCGCAACGCAAAAGAGATTCTTGACAGTAAACGCATGGTGCTTCTGGATTCTGACAGGCTCATGCCGTCTGTGGGACGCAAGGTGAGTCAGACGGGGACGGCAATGAGCGCCAACAGGGAGAACATGGGGCTGCCTGATTACGTCAAGAACGTTTATGGAGACGGGCAGAATGCGTTTTATCAGGAGGTCAACCCTCAGCTCAACACCTCTGAGCGCTTGAATGGTATCAACGCTTTGCTGTCTCAGATCGGATACAAGGTAGGTTTTGCAAACGGCTACTTTGTATTTAACGAGCATACTGGCATCCAGACCGCAACAGGCGTGGAGGCAGAACAGCAGCGGACAATCCAGTTTATCAAGGATTGCCGGGACAAACTGGAAAGCTGCCTTGACGATGTGATAGCGGCACTGAATACGTTTGCTGACCTGTATGATTATGCCCCAGTTGGAACGTATGAGGTGTCCTACTCCTTTAGCGATATACTCTACAACTACGAGGAAGATAAAGCACGGTGGTATGGCTATGTCACGCAGGGCAAGGTGCCGTTTTGGTATTATCTGACCAAATTTGAAAATATGACCGAAGAGGACGCAAAAGCACTTGAAGCCGCGGCGCAGACCGCAGAACCGGAAATGTATGGGGAGGAAGAATAATGGGGGAATACAGTGCGGAATTTTGCGCTGAATATTGGGAAGAAATCCTTGATACAGATTTTGATGCTATTTGGGCGGCTGATCCGAACTTATCACTTGAAACAATCGCGTTTATGATGCACGCATATAGAGAGTATGACGATTGCGACATCCTCATGCGTGCATATGACGATCGCTTTAATTGTGAGCAGAAACTAACAAATCTTGACCGAATTTGCGACGATTTGCATATGTCAAATCAGCAAAAACGCGGTATGTGCCTTGCGTTAAAGCGAAAATTGAATGTTATGAAAAGGGCATGTGCGGTTATGGTTGACGCAGAGCCTGAATCATTCCGTTTCGGCACCCGCGTGAAAAAACCAATGCTGCAACGTAAGAATATAGTTGGTGATTTATGCTAACACCAGAATACCTTCTGCGGATCAGCGAGGGTGCCGAAGATATTGCGGAGCAGCTCCATAATGAGATCATCCGCAGAATTGTGAAGCGGGTCATGATACGGCTGGGCCGTGGCGATAATTACATACTGACGGCAACTGATAAATGGCAGCTAGAGGTATTGCAGGATGCTGGTTATCTGCTTACAGACATACAGGCGGAGGTAGCCAAATACACGGCGTTGCAGCAGATTGAGATGCTGGAAGCCATGGAGGCGGCAGGGGTCGAAAACCTCATATATGATGATACTATCTATACGGCGGCTGGGTTGTCTCCTACCCCTCTAAAGCAATCCCCGGCGCTGATCCGTATCGCACAGCGGAACTACAAAGCCACACTGGGTGAGTGGAAGAACTACACGCAGACCACCGCCAAAGCCGCCCAGCAGCTATTTATACAGCAATGCGACAGAGCGTATACTCTGGTTACATCCGGTACTATCTCATACACACAGGCCGTCAAGGAGGCTGCGGACGTTATTTCCACGCAGGGCGTTGAGGTGGTATACCCGACAGGGCATAAAGATACTATTGAGACCGCCACGCTCCGCGCTGTCCGCACTGGCGTTAGCCAGATGGCAGCAGAAATAACGGATACCCGCATGGACGAAATGGGCTGGGATATCATCCTTGTTTCTGCCCATCTGGGGGCACGTGTTACGGATAAGGAGGATTACACCAATCACTATTGGTGGCAAGGTAAATTCTACTCCAAAAGCGGAAAAGACCCACGCTTCCCACCGTTTTCCGTCTGCAATATGGGGGACGTGCAGGGCATCCACGGCGCAAATTGCCGACATTCTCACGGCCCCGGTGATGGGGTGCACAATCCGTTTGAACACTACGACAGCGAGAAAAACAAAGTAGCCTATGACCTGCAACAGCGTCAGCGGCTGTTAGAACGGCGTATCAGGAAAACCAAGCGCCGGGTCATGGGGCTGAAAGAATCCGTGGACAGCGCCTTGGACGAGCCGACAAGGCAGACACAGCAGGAAGCATATGAAAAAGCAGCGGTACTGCTCCAAAAGCAAAATCAGGCTTACAATCAGTTTTGCAGGGACAACGACCTGAAACGACTTGCTGACCGTATTGCCATTGCAAAATGGGATCGGAAGCAAGCAGCACAGGCAACAGCAGCAGCTAGACGGCACAACAACAAGAAGTAAATGTGGGCACGACGTACCCATTTTTACGGTATAAAATATACTTGAAGAATTGCAAGGAGGGCTGAAAATGGAACCGACATGGGTATATTGCCCACGGTGCGGAGGCAAGACCCGCATCAAGGCAACACCTGAAACGGTCATTGTAAAGCTACCGTTTTTCTGTCCAAAGTGCAGATTGCAAATGACGGTGGACATTAAAGACTTGAAAGTCAAAAAATCTATCTAACTACCCCGCCCATGGTCTATTGGGCTTAATCCTATTACCAGCGGCGGCTGGTCTATCAACACGGCCAAGGAGGATTTTATGCAGGAACTTATTGAAACGCTGGCATCTTTCGGCGTGACCATCCCGGAGGATAAAGAGGCTGATATCAAGTCTGCTCTGTCGAAGCACTACAAAAACAATCTTGAAGTGACAAAGACGCTGGGGAAGATTGAGGCCGACCGGGACAAATGGAAGGCGCAGGCGGAGGAAGCCACAAAGACCCTTGAAACCTTTGAAGGTATCGACCCAAAGAAGATCAAGGGCGAGCTGGAAGAATGGAAGAAAAAAGCAGCAGAAGCCGAGACGAACGCCCAAAAGCAGATTTACGAACGTGATTTTGCTGACGCACTGAAAACCGAAATGGAGGCGTACAAGTTCACCTCTGAGGCGGCAAAGCGCGATGTTATGGGTCAGATCAAGGCGGCAGAGCTGAAGCTGAAAGACGGAAAGATTCTCGGCCTCTCCGATTTGGTGAACCAGATCAAGGAGGCGGACGCTTCCGCTTTTGTTGACGAAGATCAGCGCAAGCTGGAAGAAGGGAAAGCCCGTTTTACTCAGAAAAACACTTCCAAGCATACCGGCACCATGAGCAGAAATGACATCATGGCAATCAAGGACCCGAGTGAAAGACAGGCGGCTATCGCTGAAAATATGGCACTTTTCACGGGCTGATTGCCCACGCCCCACAAATGGGAGAAAGGGAAGTAATGGCAAAAGAAAATCTGACAATGAGCGCTGATGTGCAGGTCAAAGCCCGCGAAATCGACTTTGTAACCAGATTTGCACGTAACTGGGAGCACCTCCGGGAAATCATCGGCATTATGCGTCCAATCAAGAAGGAGAACGGTGCTGTCCTTAAGTCTAAGTACGCCGAGGGAACCCTCCAGAGCGGCAACGTTGGCGAGGGTGAGGAAATCCCTTACAGCAAGTTTACCGTGAAGGAAAGACCTTACTCGGAAATGACCATTGAGAAGTTTTCCAAGGCTGTTTCCATTGAGGCGATCAAGGACCACGGATATGACAACGCTGTGCAGATGACCGATAACGAGTTTCTCTATCTGCTTCAAACCAATGTCACGGACCGCTTTTACGATTACATCAAGACCGGCACCCTGCGGAGCACCGAAAGCTCTTTCCAGATGGCGCTGGCTATGGCAAAGGGCCGTGTCGAGAACAAGTTCAAGCAGATGCACCGGACGGCTACCGGAACCGTCGGCTTCGTGAACGTTCTGGACGTTTACAAGTACATCGGCGCTGCGAACGTCACCATTCAGAACCGCTTCGGCTTTGAGTACATCAAGGATTTCATGGGGTTTAACACGATTTTCCTTGTGTCCGAGGACGAAGTCCCACAGGGAACCGTTATTGCAACTCCTGTGGAGAACATTGTGCTCTATTACGTCGATCCGTCCGACAGCGACTACGCAAGAGCTGGTCTGGAGTACACTGTTGCGGGAGAAACCCCGCTGCTGGGCTTCCACACGCAGGGCAACTACAGGACTGCTGTGTCTGAGGCGTTTGCAATCATGGGTCTGACCCTGTTTGCAGAGTACATTGACGCTGTTGCAGTTATCAGCGTGACCGGTAGCGCAATCGGTGATCTCACGGTATCCTCTGCCGCAGGAACCAACAAGGGAGACACGAAGTTGACCGTATCCCCCACAAAGGGTGAAGGAAACAGCTACAAGTACAAGGTTGGCGACGCTGCGGTAGGCATCGTGTATGGGCAGAACGTCAAGAACTGGACCGCTTGGGACGGCACCAGCGACATTACCGCTGAGGCGGGCAAAACCATTACCGTGGTTGAGTGCGACGCGAACTACAAGGCGTTGAAGGTTGGCAGCGCCACCATTACCGTAAAGACATCGTAAGCAATTGGATGGGGCGCTTCTGCGCCCCGCCTAACGCCGAGAAGGAGGCATAGCATGTATGTAGATTACGAATACTATAGCGGCCTTTACGGCGACGAAGCAGCCACTGAATCGGTCTTTAACCGCATTGGTTGGGATGCTTGCCGGAAACTGGACATTGCCACTACCGGCCATGACGGTATACAGAAGCTCCACCAGACATTCCCTGCTGACGAATATGCCGCAGAGTGTATCAAGCGGTGTGCCTGTGCGCTGATTCAGAACGCTTACAATTTGGAGCAGGCCGAAGCGAACGCCAGAATGGCGCAGGGGTACACACAGCGAGAGGACGGAAGTTTGCAAGGCCGGGTGATTTCCTCCGTTTCGGCGGGAAATGAATCTATCAGCTATTCCACGTCCTCCAATTCTGCGGCCACCACACTGACGGATAAAGCCCTTGCGAGTCAGAACGTCAGGGAACAGGTGGAACGGGACATTATCACCACACACCTTTCCGGCGTGGCTGATGCAAATGGGGTTCCGCTCCTGTACATGGGACCATACCCCCATGTGAGGTGAGCAGATGTATAACGACACTATAACCCTTTTTTGCCGGCATGAGGACAAAAAGAAGGACGTGACTTGGTATCCGCATGTGCTCCATGGGGTCAACCTCAACATGGATGCAGCTGCAATTGTGGCGAAATACGGGGCGGAATCACAGGACAGTGTTGCCCTGAACATCCAGTATACGGCTGAAAACGGCCTGAAAATGATTGACGGTAAGCGATGGCTACCGTCAAAGGAATGGAACAGGCAGACCGAAAACCTTGCGGAGACGCTGACATTCACTAGCGGCCAAGAATTTGATTTCTTTTACGCCGGAGAATGGCCAGATGAATCCCCCGTGAGTGATTCGGAGTATGGCGTTGATGGGTTCTACGACTACATGAACGCCAGGTATGACTATGTTTATGCCATCACGTCCGTGGCTCAGTATTCCGTCATTCCACATTTTGAGATCATGGCAAAGTAGGTGCTAAATGGCGAGAGATATCGACATTAAGGCGGATGGCGTACAGATCCATGTTAACACGTCCGATTTGATGGAGCGTGCAAATGATGCGCAATTTTGGCTTGATAGCCAAATCATGACGGACATGATTCCGCTTATGCCGCATCAAACTTGGACGTTTATCAATGTCACTCGGGCCAGATCGGCGACATTGGCCGGAAGTGGGAAGGTTGTGGCAGCAGCCCCACCTATGGGCCGTTTTTTGTACGAATGCAAGGTAATGGTTGATCCTGAGACTGGATCACCATGGGCAAGACCCGGAGCAAAAAAGATTGTTACGGATCGCCCTTTGAAGTATAGTAACCCAAGCGCAGTGCCACATTGGTTTGATGCGGCAAAAGAAACACACTTGCAGGAATGGATAGACGGCGTAAAGGAGAAGGTTGGCAATGGCTGAAAAAGAGAAGGTCATGAAATACGACATTGACGGCTTTGAGGCCATCACCCCGGCTATCCGATCGCTGCTGAATGAGTACCCCGGCCTTCCTGATGGGGATGAAATAGCATTCGCTACACTTGCAGACGACAAAGGGAAGGCAATGTTCCCAGTCTCCGGTGCCAGTATTGAGACGGAGAAAACGTCTGTGACCGGCAGAGTGGTGCAGGTGTGTCTTTACCCGTTTTATGTTATTTATCGCGGCTCCGGCCTCTCTGAGAGCCGGAAAGCGGCGGTAAAGGAGTGGCTGGACGACCTTGGGAAATGGCTTGAAAAACAGCCGATAACCGTCAAGGGGGAAACGTACACCATTACCGATTACCCGGAGTTGACCGGAAACCGGACCATATTGGAGATCAAGCGCACGTCTCCTGCATATCTGGAAAGCATTGAGGCCAACAAGGCTGAGAACTGGGCTATTTCCATTTCTGTTGGCTATCGTAACGTATATCGAAAGTAAATCAATATCGAGCCGGAGCCGTGAGCCAGAGCCTATATTTAAGGAGGCTTTTTTATGGCAAAACTCAACCGCGAGGCGCTGGCCCACTATCTTGACACCGCATTTAACGCCAAGGTATCCGATGTGGCAAAGGCAACGTTTGAAATCATCGGTGATGATATTGAGGATATGAGCGTTGAGCTCAACCCTGATACCGAGACCACCAAAAATATTTTGGGACAGACCAAAACAACCGACAACGGATATGAGCCGTCCATTGAGGCTGATCCTTTTTACGCTGATCCTGACAAAAAGCTGTATCCCAAGCTCCGGGATATCGCAATGGAGCGTAAAAAGGGAAGCGACTGCAAAACTCTCATGCTGGAAGTCATTGCAGATAGCACGGAAGGCACTACCTATGTGTCATATCTGCAGGAGGTAATGGTAAAGGTCTCCTCTTATGGAGGCGATACCGCAGGGCTCAATTTTCCGTTTACAGTCTCCGAGGATGGTGCGCGCGTCAAGGGTACTGTAACTGTAGCATCTGTAAAAACCGGATCTCCGGTATTTACGGCAGATTCGGAAGTTTAACTTTTAGGAGGTACGCACATGGCTGCGAACAAAAACGAAATCATTCTCAACGTAAACACTGGCTACAAAACAGTTAAAATTCGTGATGGCGATGAAATCATCGGAGAGTTCAAATTTAATCCCGCCGACTCCAACATCGTGACCAGAATTGACGAGGTTATCAATTTCTTCAATTCCGTGGAATTTGGTGCGGAACTCACGGAAGAGCAAAAGTTTGAACAGACGAAAAAGCTTTGCACCGACATTTGTGAGCAGTTTGATTATCTGTTTGGCCGCAAAGTTTCTGATGGTATTTTTGCGGCTTGCGGCCCGCTCAGCGTAACCGAGGATGGAGATTTCTTCTTTGAAACGATTCTGGAAAAGATTTCCGAAGTGATTGAGCAGACCATGGGCGCAAGAATCGACAAAAAGCTCGAAAAGGTAAAAAAGGCCGTTGGGAAATACGTTCCGGATGGGTTTGAGTACAAACCGACGGCTAAAAATTGAACGCTTGGGAATTGCCCACGTCCCTAGAAATTGGGGGCGTGGGCTATCCTATACGCACAGATTACCGAGCCATTTTGCAGATTTTGAGTTGCCTTGGCAGCTCAGAGTATGAAGATGATGAGAAGAGGATGATATTTTTTATCATTTTTTTCCCAACGTACAATGAAATACCGGAAAACTGCTATAAAGAAGCTTTGGAAAAAGCTGTGGAATTTATTGACATGGGAATGAA
>ERZ1035027.1642-NODE-1642-length-10024-cov-3.597151_pt1 | contig 10024 bp, 8 predicted proteins | sample MGYA00520604_ERZ1035027 | MGnify/ENA primary metagenome ERZ1035027 (study PRJEB33766, sample SAMN09781743) | gut metagenome | biome: gut microbiome | host: Homo sapiens | place: Madagascar | study: EMG produced TPA metagenomics assembly of the PRJNA485056 data...
GTCTGTCACGGGACGCATCACGCTTCCAACTGTCAGGCAGTTAAAATAATCATCAATAAAAATCAAAACTCCGAGCGCAACTGACGCTAACTGTGCGCCAATCCGCGTCTTGATATGGGCGCTTGCCCATCGTCCGAACGCTGCCGAACCACCGGCTTTGTTCATCATACAGACCATAACACCGAGTATTACAAGGAATACCAGAATACCCATGTTATATGAATTGGTCAGCACGCGGACGATTCCGTCTTTGAATACATGGTTTACGGTTGCTTCAAATCTGAAGTTGGACCAGAACAGTCCACCGATCACAATTCCTAAAAAGAGTGAACTGTAAACCTCCTTTGTAATGAGTGCCAGCACGATTGCCACGACCGGCGGGATTAATGCCCAGAATGTTGCGTACATCTGTGGCACGTAATTTGCGATTTCTTCCATCTTCTCTCTTCTCTCCTCGTTTTCTTTCTTATTGTCTGCCGCCCATATTCAGTTGGCGACATAGTATCTGGTGCATCTTACAGCATGGATGCACGAAGCTCTTCCCCTGTTTTATTCACAAGGTAAGCCGGTGCAATATCAAATACGGTCTTGCAACCGCTTGCTCCCTCATTTGCAAGTCTGTGAGCCGCTCTTGCATAAGCAATCAGTACGCTGGATGTAAACTCAGGGTTTGAATCAAGCTTCAGGCTGTACTCGATGATATGCTTGTTCTCCTTGTTCCAGCCGGTCACACCGCTGCGGAGTACAAATCCACCATGTGGAATTCCGCTGTGGTTTGCCTTCAGCTCTTCTTCCGAAATGAAGTGAACCGTTGTATCGTAATCTGCGAAATAGTTCGGCATTGTCTTGATTTCTTCCTCAACTTTTGCCGCATCTGCGCCCTCTTCAAGCACTACGAAGCACTCTCTTGTATGCTTCTGTCTTGTTGTAAGCGCCGGATTCTCGCCGTTACGAACTGCCTCAAGTGCGGATTCTACGGGAATCGTATACTGCTTGGCATCCTTGACACCTGCGATACGACGGATGGCATCGGAATGTCCCTGACTGACACCCTTGCCCCAGAATGTATAATCATTTCCCTCCGGAAGCAATGCATTTCCGTACAGACGGTTGAGTGAGAACATGCCCGGATCCCAGCCAACGGAGATAATTCCGATATGTCCGCTTGCTTTTGCACTTGCGTCCACATTCGCAAAATGCTCCGGGATTCTTGCATGTGTATCAAAGCTGTCGATCACGTTGAAATATTTTGCACATTCCGGTGTCTGCTCCGGAAGATCGGTTGCGCTTCCGCCGCACAGAATCATAACATCAATTTTATCCTTCCAGTCTGCCATGTCCTTTACGTTGCACACCTTGGCTGTCTGGTTCTTAATAACCAATTCATCAGGATTTCTTCTTGTAAATACGGCAACTAATTCCATATCATCGTTCTGGTTGATGGCTGCTTCTACGCCGCGGCCGAGATTTCCGTATCCGTAAATTCCGATTCTCGTCATTTTGTTTTCCTCCTTATTCTATCTCCCTGCATGAGAACTTCTACTCTTTCTCCGAGTTATTCTGGATTTTCATTCTACGCAGACGCGCTCTCGCTCACTTCCGCACATAGCAGACACTAAACTCACTGCGTTCGTTAAGTGCTGATGTGCTCCAATGGTCTGCTTTAGAATTGAAAATCCAGAACAACTCGAATCTACATATAGCCTCTCATGCCCGAAGGTTGAATCAAATTAAAAATTTACAATCGAATCCACTTTAGCATACTTTGTTGCTTTTCACAACAAAATTCCGCCAAATCGTATCTTTTTGTACCTTTTCGTATGTTTTTCGTGGTTATTCTTTGTTTTGTTGTTCGGTTGATGTGGTGGTGCTTGTGGTGGTGTTTGTTGATTTCCTGCCGTACACATAGCCGTAAAAATCGGTGTTGATGACTTCATCGGACATGTAAAGTTTCGTTTCGACTTCCTTGATCTTATCGTCGATGTAGGATTGTGAAACTGTTTTTTCGTCCACATAGTAGGTCACTTCTCCGGTCTTCGTGTTATAGCCAATCTTGTCTGTCTTGAAACTATGGTCAGCGAAGATGACGAGTTCTTCCGAATCGGACAGGATATCATGTCCTGCGAGTATGCGTGAATCGTATGTCACGCCAAGTAAATTCAAGACAGTTGGAAGAACATCCACGCTCGCACAGAGCTTCTTGACATGAACCGGTTCTTCCATCGATGCAGACCAGATGCCAAGGCAGGAATGATGTTTTTCAAATGCATCGTCGGATACATTCTTGCCTGCAAGCGCATCGTAGCCGCTGTCTGTCAGTCCATATGGATAATGGTCCGGTGTCACGATGAACACGGTTTTCTCCAGCTTTCCGGCTTCATCCAGCTTGTTGATCAGATCCTCTAGCGCTTTATCAAGCTCCATCTGTGCCGCAATATACGCCACCGCGTCTTCCGGCAAGTCCATTCCTTCTGTGCATTTTTCTGCTTCCTCACGGTTCTTCAGGCACATGGCATTGTAATCGTAATTATATGGAAGATGCCCACTGAATGTCATAAAATACATCAGAAACGGTTCTTCGTTAATAAACTCCTTGTATACCGCCTCGATCGTATCATAATCGGAATATGTCACATAGCTTGGGATATCCAGGCCATAATCGATTGCCTTGAAATCATATCCCATATTCGCATGTGTCTCACTCCGGTTATAATAATAGAAGTCAAAGTCGTGGTATGCTTTGCTTGTGTAGCCTTTCTCATTCAATGCATTGCCAAGTGCATACGGCTGATATGTATCTGCTGACTTATAAAAGCTCCACTCTGAGGAACACGGATACTGTCCCAGACAGTCTACAAATTCTCCGTCAATCGTACTGTGATACCAGATCGGATTATAGTAATTTTCAAATACAAAACCGTCATTCATAATCTTGTAGAGTGTCGGTGTGCAATTTTCGTAGATACCATATTTGCACAGACTCTCCGCAGTAATGCAGACAACATTATACCCTTCGAACATGCCCGTATATTCGTTCTGCATCGTTGGCGTTTGCTGTGCACAATAAGCGGACAAATTCTTCAACTGCTCGTCCTCGGCTGCCTGATATAGCTTCTTAAAATCGACCGCCGGATCAACCTGTTCTACATACACAGGTGCCGCATCCGTATCGGTTGCCGTAGCTTCCATTGCATCACTTTCGGTTGCCGTCACATCATCTGGCTGCATATCTGTATCATCCAAAGTAAATGTCACATCTTTCTTTCCACCCGTGATCATCGTCTGCGCATCCCGCACAGTCGTCACACATACGCCGAGCTTGTTCATCGAAAGCTCCAGCACATACTGGTTGTGGAACAACTGATACGGCGAATACATCGCGCGTCCCTGCACATTCAGCAGAAGGATGGAAATGGCGCACAGGCAAACCGCACTTGCTACACTTACAAGCCGCATTTTCATCTTCGGCTTGTCAAATTTTATCAGAAATACGCGCAGCAAAACAAGTGCGATCACCGGCAACATAAACAGCAACATCCATCCAATATTCTGGCGAATCTTCTCAAACATCACGACCTTGAAATCCATCGCGTTTCCGGCGCCGCCAACAGACACCAGACTCAAGAATGTCCCAAATATCCGGAAATAGATGAGCTGCACGATATCATACACGCAGAACACGGTAAGACCGACATATGCAATGATCTCATTTCCGATGCGCGGCAGCCATACAGTGAGTGCCGCTAAGAAAAGCCCCAACGTGGCACCGAACAAAACCGGATAGATGCTCGTGCTTTCGAGTTTATGGTAAATTGCCAGATGAAACAGCACTTCCAGATAGATGCCCGTGCCCGCAAAAAATGGGATGCGCCAATATGAAAATGCACGCTTCTCCTTCTTTAATTTTATTGTCTGTATCTGATTTTTCATTGTAATCCTCCAAATCTCACATACGCGCTATCAATCGCGCATTTTATTATATATGATTTTTCCTTGTTTTTCACTATCTTTTATTTTATAATTTAAAGTTAGTGTTTACGAAAAATAAGGAGGTACCCTATGGCTGAAGCATATTCAAATTTTGCTGCTGTCTACGATGCGCTCATGGACAACATTCCCTATGACGCATGGGCAGACTATCTGCACGGCCTGCTTGTGGAATATGATATTGCAAGCGGCATTCTGGCAGAGCTTGGCTGTGGAACCGGAAATATAACCGAGCGTATGGCAGATTTCGGATACGACATGATCGGTATCGACAACTCCCCTGCCATGCTGGATATTGCAAATGAAAAGCGGGAACAAAATCATTCTTCATCGCTCTACCTGTGTCAGGACATGCGCGAGTTTGAGTTATACGGAACCGTTGCAGCCATCGTAAGTCTCTGCGACAGCGTCAATTATATTACTGAACCGGAAGAGCTTACGCATGTATTCTCGCTCGTCAATAACTACCTTGATCCGGACGGACTTTTCATCTTCGACTTCCATACCGAGCATTATTACCGGGATGTCGTAGCCGAAGCGACGATCGCCGAAGATCGGGATGATATCAGCTTTATCTGGGATAATTATTATGATGAAGAGGAAGCGATCAACGAGCTTGCGTTAAGCCTGTTCGTAAAGGAACCTTCGGATTCCGACGATAACCTGTTCCGCAAATATGAGGAATTACATGTGCAAAAAGGGTACACACTAAAGCAGATGAAACAGATGGTAACCGATTCCGGTCTTACCCTGCTTGCCGCCTATGATGCATTTACACATGAGCCGGCGGACGAGGAATGTGAACGTATTTATATCATCGCGAAAGAAACACGAAACAAGAATTCAAAGAAACAATATATACAGTAATTTTGTATACCACTGCATCAATCATAAATAGCAAAACATGCAAGTATATATACAAAATTCAAGCACTCATTTTAAGGAGGATACATTTATGGCAGATACAATGATTCGTGGCATGGCAGCGAACAAGCAGGTTCGTTTCTTCGCCTGCAACTCTACCGATACTGTGGAAAAAGCAAGAATTACACATCATACCAGCCCGGTTGTTACGAACGCACTCGGCAGACTGTTGACCGGAGGCGTGCTGATGGGTGCCATGTGTAAAAATGATACCGACAAATTAACACTCCGTATCCAGTGTCAGGGGCCGATCTCCGGTATGCTTGTCACTGCCGATGCAAACGGACATGTCAAGGGATATGTCAGTGAACCGGAGGTTATGCTTCCTGCAAACGATGTCGCAAAAGCAGTGGATCTTGGTGTCTTAAGCGTCATCAAAGATATCGGTCTGAAGGAGCCGTATGTCGGCGACACTCATCTGGTAAGCGGCGAGATTGCAGAGGATCTGACCTACTATTTTGCAACAAGTGACCAGATTCCAAGCTCTGTGGCTCTGGGCGTGTTGTTCAACGACGATACATCCGTAGCGAATGCCGGTGGATTTATCATCCAGCTGATGCCATTTGCTGAGGACGCATTGATTGACGAGCTGGAGAAACGGCTGAAAGGATTTTCTTTCACTGCTCTTCTCAAGCAGGGCATGTCTGTGGAAGCTATCGTACGGAAATTGTTTGAAGGCTATGATGTCGAGCTGACCGATTCCATGCCTTGTGCGTATGTCTGCGATTGCAGCAAGGAGCGTGTCGAGCAGGCAGTTATCAGTCTTGGCAGAAAAGAGCTTGGCGCTATGATTGCTGACAACAAGCCAATTGAAGTTGTGTGCGACTTCTGTCACACGAAATATACATTCTCACCGGATGAGCTGTTGAATATCCTGAAGAATAAATAATCCGCTTATCCGATATAGATTTGCATCACCTAAACAAAACAGATGGTACAAGCTGTGATATGAAATAATACATCAAACATGATCACAAGGAGGTTGGTAATATGGAACGAATCGATTTACATGTACATTCCAATGCGTCCGACGGTTCTCTGACACCGACAGAGGTTGCCGACGAAGCAATGCGGATGGGACTTTCCGCGATTGCCCTGACCGATCACGACACGGTCGATGGCGTGGCAGAAATCTTAGACTATACAAAGGACAAGCCTTTGGAGGTAGTGCCGGGCATCGAACTGTCCTGCTACTATAACAATCGTGAGATTCATATTCTGGGCTTCTATATGGACTATGAAAACCCGGAGCTTCAAAAAGAGCTTGCCGTATTAAAGGAAGCACGTGAGGGAAGAAATGAGAAAATGGTAGCGATGATGCAGGCAGATGGTCTCCCTGTCACGATGGAGAAGCTGCTTCACGGCAACCCGGACAGCGTCATCACACGGGCACATTTCGCAAGAGTTCTCGTCGAGGAAGGTGTCTGCAAAGACAAGGATACCGCGTTCCGCAAATACATCGGCATCGGCTGTAAATATTACCTGCCGAAGCCACAGGTTACGTGTGAGACTGCTATGCGTATCTTAACGACTTATGGCAAAGCGGCATTTCTGGCACATCCTCTGCTCTATCATCTTGGTTACGCACAGATTGATGAGCTGTTAGCATATCTGAAGTCCCTTGGTTTAAAAGGACTTGAGGCATTCCACTCTTCGAACAACCGCTTTGAAAGTGAGAAGCTCCGCTCGCTGGCTGCCAAATACGGACTGGCAATCTCCGGCGGCTCGGATTTCCATGGGGTTGTGAAACCGAATATACAGATGGGAATCGGACGTGGAAATATGAATATTCCAAAAGAACTGTTGGATATAATTAAAACTTTATAAGTTTTCTCCGCGAAAAAAAGGAACCCAAACCGGGTTCCTTTTTCTATATGTTTACAGTTTCATGATTCCGAGTGTCTGCAGCAAAAGCAGGATCAGGAAGATTGGAGCGATAACCTTTACCATAGCAGTATAAAGCCGTTTTCTTCCCATCTTACAACCGCTCTTTTCTACTTCTTCGATCACAGTCTTCGGTTTGATGACCCATCCAACGAGAATACAGGTTGCAAGTGCTACGATCGGCATCAGCAGATTGTTACTGATGTAATCCATGATATCTAAGATCTGCGCCGTTGAACCATTCGGAAGCTTGAACTCAAAGTACAGCTTGTTGTATCCGAGGCAGACAATGATACCAACGATCAGTGCGAAGATTCCCTCGATTGTGCCGGCCTTTGTTCTGCTTGTATGGAATGCATCCATAATACATGATACAACTGCCTCCATGACGGATACCGCACTTGTAATTGCAGCGAACAATACCATTGCAAAAAAGATTGTACCGATTATATTTCCGGCAACACCCATTGCAGCAAATACCTTTGGCAAAGATACAAACATCAGACTTGGTCCGGATGACATACCCTCTGTTCCCATAAATGCATACACAGCCGGAATGATCATCGCACCTGCAAGGAACGCAACAACCGTATCAAAAATCTCAATCTGATTAATTGATTTTCCAAGGTTTGCATCATCCTTCACATACGAACCATATGTAATCATGATACCCATTGCCACAGACAAGCTGAAGAACAACTGTCCGAGTGCATCGATCAGAACCGTAAATAACTTTCCGATTGTCAGTCCCTCAAAATTAGGAACAATATATATCTTAAATCCCTGCAGACCGGTTACTACTTCACCTGCATCATTTGTATTTTTCAATGTTAATGAGAATATTGCAATTCCCAAAATCATGACAAGCAGGATCGGCATGATAATCTTCGATGTAGACTCAATTCCTTTATTGACACCACGAAATACAATAAATGCAGATACCGCAAGGAAGATCACAAATGTAATAATCGGTTCCCACTGTGACGTGATGAATCCGGTAAAGAATCCATCCTGTGCAGCGTCGGCTCCATGTCCTGTCAAAAATACGAAGAAATATTTTACTACCCAGCCACCGATTGTGCAGTAATACGGCATGATGATAACTGGTATAATACTCGCAATAGCACCTAAGAATCCCCATTTATCATGAAGCTTCGTATATGCCGTGAGCGGGCTCTGTTTCGTCTTTCGACCGATCGCAATCTCCGTAGTCAGCAGCGTGTAGCCAAATGTCAATGCCAGAATGATATAGACGACTAAGAATAATCCGCCTCCATCCTTGGCTGCCAGATACGGAAACCGCCAGATATTTCCAAGACCAACCGCACTACCTGCCGCCGCAAGTACGAATCCGATTGATCCACCAAATGAGTGTCGCTTCTTTTCTTCCATCCTTTTTCCCTCTCTTTTTTCGTTCTCGATTCACAACACATACCCTCTTATAAAGAATTCTGTATCATGCATCTTGTCCGTTATTTGCTGTCTGATTTCATTTTGTTGTCCTATAAACAGCAGATAAGAGCCATTTTATCATAGATTCATTTTTAAATCCACATCTATTTGATAAAAACAGCAAAAATGGGCAGATATATGTGTGATACATACATCTGCCCGTACTTATGATTGTTATAATCTTGCAATTTATTTTACCTGATTGGCTTCATGGATGGTTCTATTTTCATAATCAACCGCATTCTGTAAGGTTGTCCGGCTGATTGCCGCAAGTGCCTCCCGTGTCAGAAAGCCCTGATGGGACGTAATGATAACATTGGGGAATGAAAGCAATCTGGCTGTGATAGAATGCTGTAACAGTTCGTCCTCCCGGTTCTCAAATACATTGTCTCCCTCTTCTTCGTATACATCCAGACCGACACCGAAGAATTTGCCCTGCCGGATACCCTGAATCAATTCTTCCGAATCGACAAGCGCACCGCGGGATGTATTGACTAAGATCACATCATCCTTCATCTGTGCAATCGTATCCTTGTTGATCATGTGATAAGTCTCATCTGTGAGCGGGCAATGCAGGGAAATCAGATCACTCTGTTTCAGCACGTCTGCAAGTGACATATATTCCACGAATTCCAGCTCTTTATTCGGGTACATATCATACGCGATCACGCGCATACCAAATCCACGACAGATCCGGCACATTGCTGCACCAATCTTTCCAGTCCCGATGATGCCTGCGGTCTTCCCATGAAAATTCACTCCGGTTAATCCAACTAAGCTGAAATTATTTTCCCGCACCTTGATGTAGCTTTTGTGTACATGGCGGTTGACCGCAAGCGCCAGTGTAATCGCAAGCTCCGCAACGGCTTCCGGAGAATATCCCGGCACACGAAGCACCGTAATGCCAAGTTCATTTGCCTTTTCCAAATCTATATTATTAAACCCGGCGCAGCGAAGCAGCACCAGTTTGATGTTTATCTCCGCAAGCTTCTCCAGTACAGGCGCACTTAAATCCGAGTTTACAAATGCACAGATTGCATCGCAGCCCTGTGCGAGGGATACAGTCTTCGGAGAGATATCAACTTCGTGGTAGATGATCTCGATGTCCGGGAAATGGGTGAGTTCTTTCTCGAAGGATTCCACGTCGTAGGCTGCTGCGTCGTAAAATAGTATCTTCATAATATGTGTCTCCTTTCGTTGTTTTACAAATCAAACATTTACGAATCCTACTATACTGACCGAGTTTCACAGAATCTACATATTGTTTCATTTGTAATTATTTAATTGTAACAATGAATCATACACACATATTATATCCAATTTTCCCTTGATTATCACGTATTACTGCAGCCGGATACTGATTTCGCCGGTTGAGAGATTTTCGCGGGTACCATCCTCGTACTCGACAAGGAGATGGCACATGTCGTCGATATCAAGGGCGGTTGCCTTGCGCTCGCCATCCTTTGTCACGACACGGATACCTTTTCCTAGAACCAGACTGCGCTTCTTGTATTCCGCGATGAATTCTTTCTTCGCAAAGTTTTTGTAGTAATAGAAATAACGGTTCAGTGTCTCTGCCAAAATCTTATTCTTGATGTCACCGCTTTGCTCCTGCAGGACAGAACCGGCGATGTTCTCCAGTTCTTTGCCGAATCCTTCCGTCGGCATATACAGATTGATTCCGATTCCGACGATCACGTATTCCGGGTCTCAGTTTTCCATCTGAAATGCTGCCTGCGTCAGGATGCCCCATACCTTGTGCGAATCGATGAAGATA
>ERZ1035027.1643-NODE-1643-length-10019-cov-9.445905_pt1 | contig 10019 bp, 10 predicted proteins | sample MGYA00520604_ERZ1035027 | MGnify/ENA primary metagenome ERZ1035027 (study PRJEB33766, sample SAMN09781743) | gut metagenome | biome: gut microbiome | host: Homo sapiens | place: Madagascar | study: EMG produced TPA metagenomics assembly of the PRJNA485056 data...
GGTTGGCTGGACTCAGAGGCGGTGAACAATGTCATCCTGGTCTATATCGGAAAACAGGGTGCCAACAAGACCACCTGGTTCAATCATCTCCTTCCGCCGGAGCTGAAGCAGTACTTCTACACGAAGACCAATGCCAAGCGAATGACGAAGGATGACCTCATCGCCCTCTCGCAGTACGCCCTCATCTGCTGCGAGGAGCTGGATACGATGTCGGCATCAGAGATGAACCAGCTGAAGGCTGCGGTGACGATGCAGTATATCAACGAGCGAGCTGCCTATGCCCACTATGCCGAGCAGCGCAAGCACATCAACAGTTTCTGCGGTACGGGCAACAATCCCGAGTTTCTGAACGATCCTACGGGTACCCGCCGCTGGCTGCCTTTCGAGGTAGAGAGCATCGTCTCTCCTCGCCTGCATCCCTTCAATCATCCCGGCATCTATGCCCAGGCTTACGCTCTCTACAAGAGCGGCTACCGCTACTGGTTTACGGATGAAGAGATAGAGCGGCAGAACCGGCACAACAGCAAATTCGAGACGCCACGCCTCGAACAGGAACTGGTGGATCTCTACTTCCGGAAGCCTTCGGAGGGAGAGACTGGGGAGTTTGTGTCCGTAGCCCGGGCGATGCAGATCATCGGCTGCAACATCACTCAGAAGCTGAGCAGTCAGAAGATTGGCAAGGCATTCAGCGACCTGGATTTCAAGAAGTCCCGCACCAAGCACAGCCGGGGTTTCATCGCCGTCATCCGTACGGCAGAAGAGATCAGGAACTATCAGATTTCCCTGGGTATCGATGCCAGCGACAATCTCCCATTCTGATGACGGGTGACGGCGGTGACACTTGTTTTCTAAAACTTTCCTCACGCGGGCAGGCAGGAAAAATTTTCCAGAAAGCCTCCCGCCCGCCTACGTGAGAGAGATTTCTGGAAAAGCCTGTCACCGGTGTCACCCTGTCACCCGGATGTAAGTCTCACTCCAGCATCCGAAGTAAGTCACTCAGGCATCCTAAGCAAGTCACTTACGGCTCGTAAGTAAGTCACTTAGGCATCCTAAACAAGTCATTTTTAAATTTCAATCAATATGGAACAGAAATGTTATTCCAAGCAAGAGTTAGCTCTTGAGTATTTCCCTGATGCCACTCCCGAAGTGGCAAGTGCCCATCTCAGAAGATGGATCAACCGCTGCAAGCCTCTCCACGATGCTCTGGTGAAGAGCGGCTACACCAAATGGTCGAAGGAATTCAGTCCGATACAGGTAGCCCACATCTTCGACTATCTGGGCGAGCCATAGGAAGAAAATCATTCTTCCGGGCTTATCTTCAGAAAAAGACGTGAAAATCAGTGAGAAAACGTGAGTAAACGTGAGAAACCGTGAATGGCGGATTCTGAATGTTGTATCTTTGCATTGTGATTCAGAAAGAACCACGGGCAATGCGCAGCGCCGATTAACTTTAATAATTTAACCATTTAAACGTTATGATCAGAATTGTCTTATACCAGAACACGAACCAGAAGATTGCCGAAGCTTGCGGCAAATGGTTTCCACGAGTAGTATCCGATGAAACCATCGGACTCGAAGAGCTCGCCGCTCACATGGCTAGCCACAACACCCCTTACAGCAAGGGTGCCATCCTCGGCATGCTTACCGATGCAGCAGCCTGCACCAAGGAGTTGCTCCTCTTGGGTAAAAATGTAAAATTTGCCGACATAGCTATTTTCTCCCTCGGACTGAAGGTGAAGGGCGGTGCACCTACCAAGGAGAACTACAACGTGGGGAAGTACATTTTGGGACTGAAGTTGAGAGCCAGAGCCACTGGCGAGCTCAAGACCGAAAATCTTGACACCTCTATCAAGCTCATCAATCTGGCAGCTCCAGCTACGGAGAATCCGGATGATGCCGGCAAGGACAACCCATCAGGTGGTGGCAGCCAGACCACAGGTGGTGGAGGCAGCCAGACTGGTGGCGGTGGCAACACCGATAACACCCAACAGGGTGGCGGAACCACGGATAGCGGTTCTACAGAAGAAGGCGGCGACAACGTAAATTTTTAGCCGAGAATCGTAAAATCTGAAAGAAGGGAGCCGTATGGCGTCAGGGGCATTCCGAGAGCATCAAGAGGCAGGAATCATCTGCAACAATCATCAAAAGCAAGCTCTGCACGGGTGCCTGGGTTATAGGGGTTCCTTCTTAGGATATCTCCCTGGTTATGAACTTTTTAGTTGAATCAAGTTTTAGTAAATCAAGTTTTAGTAAATCAAGTTTTAGTAAATCATCAGACCATGAGAAAAGAAACCATCAAGAAGATCATCAATCTTATCATCACAGTACTTACCGCCATCGCTTCTGCCGTCTGTGTGCAGAGCTGCAAGGGACTGTAATGAATCCCGCATCAGTATTCAGAAATCGTTATTCAGTAATCATTAACAAGAATTGCCTATGCTCAAGAACAGAAAGATCAATTTAATCGTCATCCACTGCAGTGCCACCCGAGTTACCCAGGACTTCACGGTAGGCGAATTGGAGGCGTGTCATTTAGCCCGTGGTTTCCGTGACATCGGTTATCACTATTACATCACGAAGGACGGAGTGATTTATCCGTGCCGTCCGGAGTCGGAGCCTGGAGCACATGCCCGTCATTACAACGCCCACAGCATCGGCATCTGTTACGAGGGTGGTCTGGATGCCGAAGCCCGTCCTGCCGACACCCGCACGCCAGCCCAGAAGGCAGCGATGAGAGAGCTTCTGAAGAGTCTCTGTACCGACTATCCTGAAGCCGAGATCCTGGGGCATAGAGATCTCCCCGGTGTCCACAAGGAGTGTCCATGTTTCGATGTCAAGAAGTGGCTTTCCAGCATTCATTTCCACATATAATTCTCCATACTCATCTCTCTTTCCTCCCCCAATCTTATGTCCCCGCACATAAGGTTGGGGCATAGGTCAAAAATCTGCGTTATTTGCGAATTGAAAATCGGCGGCCGAAGGGAAATCCGTGAAATCTGCGTGACCTTCATCCGACCGCATTATACTCCTTTTTTGCTCAGCGTTGCCAATTTCTTCTTAAGAAAACAAACGACAATGCCATGAAAAGGATAATAGACAACATGACCATTACCGTCATCATGCTTGTTAGACCACTTTTCTAGTTGATCCTTAACATCTTTCTGCGTCCACGAAACACCTTTTCCTCTTTTGGAGTTTATTCCTTCAATAACTCCTCGTAGAGTCTGCTCCCTATTACGCTTCAAAATTTCATGGTTTAAATTCAACTTTTCGTTGAGTTCCTTATCCCATCTTGCATTGCTTGACAAAATTGTGCCATCAGAGCTATATCTAATACTATCAGTACACTCCTTTTTGAGAGGTGACCACTCGATAACATCGTTACCTTTCCTTACATCACAATGACTTTCTCCACCCCCTATCTGGCCAGGACAGCACATCAGCAGATTTCCATAGCTGAAAACTTCATCAGGATATTTATCACGACAATGCCAATGCTCTATACGATGGTCCTCGGTGGACATTTTATCCCTTACAGGAATTCGACGCTCACAATAGGCACATAAATAGCCCTGCTCACGATACAGAGATTCCTGTAGTGCAGGAATACCGCTGAACTGCACCCCAGGAATATTCTTGTATTTTGTCCACTCCTTGGGTTCTGCTGATTTTCTTATATTCATATTCCTCTAATCTTCAAGAAATAACAACATTGACTCGGCACGTGATAGCTCTGGAATTGTGTCAGAATACTTTTCACGCATTGAGCCCAATTCCGACTTTGCCTCAGCAAACTTCTCCTCATCAATTAAAGTAAAGAGATGTTTCAATTTTTCTTCCACCTCTGCCACACGGGAGCGTTTGCCCATATAAGTCTCTAGAATCGTAGAGGCATCCATACCATAAGTCACAATTGGCTCAGCAGTATAATTACCATTCTGATATTGCAGATGAACCACTTCATTATCATCATTAGTCTCTACACTCGACAACACCATTGGAGCATGAGAAGAAACTATGAACTGAATTTTAGGGAAAGTTCGATGAAGTGATTGCAAAACTACCGACTGTAATTCCGGATGCAGATGCAAATCCACTTCGTCTATCAGCACAACTCCCTGCGTCTCATGACAACACTCCATACCGTATTTCTTGCCATTCAGAATATAACAACGTACAGACAAGTCTGTTACAATATTCACAAGCCTCTTGTAACCATCACTCAAATTTCGTGAGTCAATCTCTCGACCATCAACAAAATGAAAATAGACTGTCTTCTGCAATGGACGTATAGACACATTTCTGATAATATTGCAACCACTATCCCCCAAAGCTTCTCCTATTGCGCACTGCACAACTTCAATTTCGCCAAGCGACTTCTGTCCTTCTTGCAGGATGAGCAATCGATGCATCCAATAATCAAAGAATCCATCCCCCTGCAAACATTCGTAATAACCGAACGAACGAGGCTGGTAATATTTACAGAAGATAGAACGATCTAACTTGCGGCTACTGTGAATGTCTTCTGTTGAGAAAGCAGCGAAAAGTGGTAGGGCTATGCTCCCATCATCTTCTGTTGAAAGATCGTGATATAACGAATGAGTATAATCACGCAAAGGCTTGATGCCAGAAATTGCAGTACGGTTTTTCTTGCCTGTTCGACTCAGAATCATATTTTTAAACTCCGCTAAATCGTAGGATATGTTCACTTGTCGTTCTAAAGACTCTACCCCATCATGCACCTCGCTCATAAAATCATCATTAGAGATTCCAATAAAACGAGTGTTACTATCGGAAAAACCTGAGAAAAATGAGCTCATTGCTATCTTTAGACCACGCAGGATAGAAGTCTTACCACAACCGTTCACACCAAACAGTAAGTTTACAGTTGGTTTGAACTGCAAGTGATATTCTCCGAAGCAACGGAAATTATTGAAAGTAATCGACGTTATATTCATATGTCATTTCTAATTGATACTTGCCTACAAAAGTACGACTAAAAAAGCAATTTGCCAAATATTTCTCTTATTATTTACGCTCAACTATTACTTTTTCTGCAAAAACATATTTATCCACCCTCATTTCACACTTTCTTTTCATCTGTAATTACATATTCCCGTACGTCATCCTGCCGACACCCGCACGCCAGCCCAGAAGGCTGCGATGAGAGAGCTTCTGAAGAGCCTCTGTACCGACTATCCTGAAGCCGAGATCCTGGGTCATAGAGATCTCCCCGGTGTCCACAAGGAGTGTCCATGTTTTAATGTCAAGAAGTGGCTTTCCAGCATTCATTTCCACATATAATTCTCCATACTCATCTCATATACTTTCATTTCCACTCCCCAATCTTATGTCCCGCATAAGGTTGGGGCTTTTTCGTATAAATCAAGAAAATGCAGCCATTTATGCGATTTTCTGCCATCAAGATTTGCCCATCTTCTACATTTTTATTAAATTTGCACGAAAAAGCATAAAATATACAGGAATATGAATGACAAGATAGCTAATATTGATGCTCATATCATAGATGATATCAGAACCATCATCACAAAGGCAAGAAGCAAGGCGTATCAATCTATCAACGAAGCCTTGATACGCTCAAACTGGGAAATTGGCAAACGTATTGTTGAAGAAGAGCAGCTTGGCAAGCAGCGTGCTGATTATGGAATACAGCTCATCAAGTCCATATCTCAGCAGTTGACGACTGAGTTCGGCTCCGGCTATGGTGTTCGTAACCTTGCCTATTTCAAGCAATTATACCAATATTTTCCTGATTGGGAGATTTTGCACGCGCGCGTGCAAAATCTTACTTGGACTCATCTAAAGAGTATTCTAAGAGTTACAGATGCAGAAGCTCGTCTATGGTATTTAAAGGAATCGTCAGAGCAAATGTGGAGCACAAGAACCCTCGACCGCAATGTTGCCTCACAATACTATTATCGACTCCTGCAAACCAGCAATGAGCACAAAGATGAGGTAGAGAACGAGATGAAAACCCTTACAAAAGGATACGCAGACTCACCTGCCATGTTCATCAAGTCGCCAATGGTGACAGAATTCTTGGGCTTATCCCGAGACATGAGCTTCTCGGAAAGCGAACTGGAGAGTGCAATCATCACCCATCTTCAGAAATTTCTGATGGAGATGGGCAAAGGCTATGCCTTCGTAGAGCGACAGCAGCACATCATCACCGATACCCAGGACTACTACATAGACCTGGTATTCTACAATTACCTGATGAAATGCTTCGTACTGATCGACCTGAAGACGACCAAAATCACCCATCAGGACGTTGGACAAATGGATATGTATGTGAGAATGTATGATGAACTGAAGCGCACGGAAGGAGACAATCCGACCATCGGCATACTGCTCTGTTCGGAAACCAGCCAGGACATTGCAAGATTTTCCATCCTGCACGACAGCAAGCAATTATTCGCTTCTAAATATCTCACCTATCTCCCTACAGAGCAACAGCTTAAGGAAGAGATAGAAAAACAGAAAGAGCTATTCAGACTACAACATATCAGATAAGGCAAAGGAATGTTATAATAATAAAATATATATTAAGTTCTATTCTATGTTTCCTGAGATTGTGGACGCAGTACGACCACAATCTCAAGACCTTGAAAATACAAATAAGCCATAACGCCCTGATTGCTGGAAGTAATGAGATAATAATTATTGAGAGGGTGTGTCATAGGCCACATCCAATACGCCCTGGGCTAGTAGTTGCTTTTGACCAATGCGTTCAGGGATTCATCCGCAACTTACGATGAATACAATGAATCTGAGTAAATCCGTGAAATCTGTGGGAGATATGCGGAAGGGAGAAAGCATTAAAACTTGTAAAAAACGGGCATTATCTGAGTTTTTTGTTTTACCTTTGTACCTTCAATGACAGTTAGAGACAATAAAGATTAAATAATATGGAAAATAAAAGCAAAAGAATAGAAGAGATCTTCAAACAGGATCTGAGTATGTACCTTACTGGCAGACAGCGTGTTGACGAGCAGCTTCCGGATGCTCCAGACATCGAGGAACAGTGGGCTAAGATAGGCGAAAGCTATCTGCCAGACGCCATGCGCGAGTTCAGCAAATACCCTACCGTGGCTCTGGGATGGATTATGTTCGTGGGCATGGCCATCGCCAAATACTGGGACGAAGACTGGGAACTGTATGGCAAGGTAGATAATCTTTATGAATACCTCAGAGACCGCATTGATTTCGACCACATGGATGACTATATTCTCGACCAGGTTCTGCTGCTCGACGAGAACGAGCACAAGGCTACTTCTACCATCGTTGCAGAGTGTGCCGCACGCACCTATACTCTGCTCATCCACCAGGGATATGAACCTGGTACAGAGGCTGCTTTCCGTGGTTTCATTGCAGCTTTACATCAAATGTATCTGATGGGTGCTGCCATGGAACTGAAGAGACAGGGTTATCACATGACTCAGCTGCAGTAATTAAAAAACATTAAAAAAGATTTTGTTATATGAAATAATAGTTGTACCTTTGCAGTCGATTTTCGGATAACGAAGCAAAAATCACATTAATTCATATAACAAAACTTTTTAAATGAAGGCAATAGCAATTAAGTCGAGTTTGTTTTCTTGCTTGAAGAGTTACAACAAGAAAACATTCATGTCTGACCTCATGGCAGGTATCATCGTTGGTATCGTAGCCCTGCCTCTGGCCATCGCATTCGGTATCGCTTCTGGCGTGACACCCGAGAAGGGTATCATCACAGCCATCGTAGCGGGTCTCATCATCTCCATCTTCGGCGGAAGCAAAGTGCAGATCGGCGGACCTACAGGAGCATTCATCGTCATCATCTACGGCATCATCCAGAAGTATGGATTCGAGGGATTGACCATCGCAACGCTGATGGCAGGTCTCTTCCTGGTGCTCTTCGGTCTGCTCCGACTCGGTACCATCATCAAGTACATCCCTTATCCTATCGTGGTAGGTTTCACCAGCGGTATCGCCGTAACCATCTTCACCACTCAGATCAAGGATCTCTTCGGTTTGACATTGGCTTCCAATCCTTCTGACTTCCTGGAGAAATGGGGTGTCTATTTCCAGAGTTTCGACACCATCGACCCTTGGTGTGCCCTCATCGGTGTGGTTAGCGTGGTGGTCATCGCCATCACTCCTAAGTTCAGCAAGAAGATTCCGGGATCGCTCATCGCCATCATCCTGATGACCGTTGTGGCGCTGCTGCTCAAGCAGTTTGCCGGCGTAGAGAGCATCGAGACCATCGGCGACCGTTTCTCTATCAGCAACGAGTTGCCTGCTGCCCAGGTTCCTGAGATGAACTGGGAGACCATCAAGAGTCTGGTATCTCCTGCCATCACCATCGCCATCCTCGGCGCCATCGAGAGTCTGCTCTCTGCTACCGTTGCCGACGGTGTCATCAGCGACCACCACGATTCTAATACAGAGTTGATTGCCCAGGGTCTGGCGAACATCGCTTCCCCACTCTTCGGCGGTATTCCGGCTACCGGTGCCATCGCCCGCACAATGACCAATATCAACAACGGCGGTAAGACTCCTGTCGCAGGTATCATCCACGCTGTGGTACTGTTGCTCATCTTCCTCTTCCTGATGCCGCTCGCCAAGTATATTCCTATGGCTTGTCTGGCAGGTGTACTGGTTGTGGTTTCATACGGTATGAGCGGCTGGAGAAGTTTCCTGGCATTGATGAAGAATCCTAAGAGCGACGTTACCGTGCTCCTGATTACCTTCTTCCTGACCATCATCTTCGACCTGACCGTTGCCATCGAGGTGGGTCTGATCATCGCCTGTCTGCTCTTCATGAAGCGAATGAGCGAGACCACTGATGTGACGGCAGTTACTGAGGATGAGATTGATTTGAACAAGGAATATGATTTCCTCTCTACCAACCTGGAGCACTATACGATTCCTAAGGGTGTAGAGGTATATGAGATCAACGGTCCTTTCTTCTTCGGAGCAGGTAATAAATTTGAGGAAGTGATGGCAGCCTTCGGTGACCGTCCATTGGTTCGCGTCATCCGCATGCGTAAGGTTCCATTCGTGGATTCTACCGGTATCCACAACCTCACCAACCTCTGCGAGATGAGTCAGAAGGAGGATATCCAGGTGGTTCTCTCCGGTGTCTGCGAAAAGGTAAACGCCCAGTTGGAGAAGGCTGGCTTCTACAATATGCTCGGCAAAGAGAACATCACTGATCATATCAGCAAGGCGCTGAAGCGGGCTGAAGAGATCATTGAGGCTAAAAAATAATGCTTTGATTTAATGTTAAGTGTTAAATGATTGGGATAGCCATATCATATACAAAAAAAAGATGCATTGCGGATTGTTCGGCAATGCATCTTTTTTTTATTCTTTACTGAAGTTTCGCATATGGTTCAAGTACTCCATAAAGTTCAGCCAAGTCTCTATCTATCATAATTTGATTTCCACGAATAGACATTATTCGACTTTCTACAGGAGTGGTAACTACGACTTTATCATTTTGTAACTGGTCACAAATTTGTGACCAGTTCTCCTTTATCTTGATGTTCTATATTATCTGCCATATTTCTATCTTTATTTTTAAGGTCACAAATTGCGACCTTAAACGTGTTATCAGAGAACGTAGAATCTCACTATATTGATAACCAAACAATGTGCATCTCAATCCCAAGGTGGAATCTATGGTTTGAACTAAAAGAGTATCAAATTGCTCCATAATAGAAAAAAATCCTCCAAAAGGAGTGAGTTTCTCAGATTTTATTTGTATTTTTGCCATGTCATTCAGAGTTTTATTTGTTTTTTAAATGCAACACTAAGATAAGTGAAATTTCTGACATGACATAATCCTGAGCAACTTTTTGTTGCTCAGGCACTTAAAATGTTTAATTTATAATAGTGTTGCGGAATTAAGGACTAAATACAATTATGAAAGCTACAAGAATCATCACAACAGTGTTTATTGCGCTTGCCTCACTTGCAGCCAATGCACAGGAAGGAGCATGGAACGGCGAACT
>ERZ1035027.1644-NODE-1644-length-10016-cov-20.659572_pt1 | contig 10016 bp, 8 predicted proteins | sample MGYA00520604_ERZ1035027 | MGnify/ENA primary metagenome ERZ1035027 (study PRJEB33766, sample SAMN09781743) | gut metagenome | biome: gut microbiome | host: Homo sapiens | place: Madagascar | study: EMG produced TPA metagenomics assembly of the PRJNA485056 data...
ATTTTAAAAGAAAGGAAAAGATAAAAATGAAAAAGATTTTAGCATTGGCTTTCGTTGCAATGATGAGCATCGGAGCCATGGCGCAGACTGCGCAACAGGTACTTGACAAGACCGCTGCCGTTATTGGCAACAAAGGTGGAGCTAGCGCCAACTTCAAGATGAGCAGTTCTAAGTATGGATCAGCAAGCGGCAGTATTGCCATCAAAGGCAACAAGTTTAACGCCCGTACCCCGCAAGCCATCGTCTGGTTCAACGGCAAGACCCAGTGGACTTATCTAAAGAAAACCAACGAGGTGAATGTCAGCAACCCTACACAGGCTCAGCAGATGTCCATGAACCCTTATACCTTTATTAATATATATAAGACAGGTTATAAGTCAACGCTCAAGACAGCAGGCAGTAACTATGTAGTACATCTCGTTGCCAATAACCAGAAACGTTCTGTAGCCGAAATGTATATCACCATCAACAAAAAGACACATATTCCATCAGTTGTCAAGATGAGACAGGGCAATACCTGGAGTACCATCACGGTAAGTAACTTCAGAGCCAAGAACGTTTCTAACAGCACATTCAATTTCAACAGCAAGGAATGTCCAGGAGCTGAAGTCATCGACCTGAGATAATCGCCTGAAATATCGTATAAAGTTTATTTTCAAATAAGATTCCCCGCCACAACACTCCGGTAGCGTGACGGGGAATTACTTTTTCCAAAAGGGTTTTAGTATCAATAATTTCCAAAAGCGAATCATAGACTCTCCCTTTTTGCACAACAAATCTTAAAACAACTATGCAATTGTAAAATATTCAAAAATACTTTGGAATATTTGCAAAAATATTTGGCAGATACAAAAGAATTGCTTATCTTTGCATCAACAAAATATAAAAACAAGTAATTATGAAACAGACAGAAGCCTATCAAAGACTCGTGGAGAAAGGTATCCGACCATCACTCCAGCGTATTGCCATTATGGATTGGCTCATCAAGCATCCCACTCATCCAACTATCGAGGATGTGTACAAAGGATTAGCCGAGAGTATCCCAACATTGAGCAAGACAACCGTTTACAACACACTCAGAATGTTGAGTGAGCACAATGCGGCTCAGATGATCACAATCGATGAACATCGCGTATGTTATGATGGAAATATTAAAAGCCACGTTCATTTCTATTGCAGAAATTGTGGCAAGGTAATTGACTTTTTCGGCGAACCAGCTCCAAAAGTGGAACCAGGAAAGGAAATTGAAGGAAACATCGTATTGGAAGAACAGCTCTACTACAGAGGAATCTGTGCAGAATGCGCTAAAAAAGGCGTAAAATCACCTCTCACAGAGACTGTTCACTAATTCAAAAAACAATAATTATACAACAACATTTAAAACAAAAACATTATGAAGAAAAAGTTTATTTGCACCGTTTGCGGTTACATTTACGAAGGTACAGAAGCACCAGAGAAGTGCCCTATCTGCAAGGCTCCAGCCAGCAAGTTCAAAGAGATGGAAGATGCAGTAGATGACGATATGACATTTGCTACCGTTCACGTTCTCGGTCAGGCATATAAGGATGGCGTTAATGAAGACGTTATCAAGGGTTTGAAGGACCATTTCAATGGTGAGTGTGGCGAGGTAGGTATGTATCTTGCTATGGCACGCCAGGCAGATCGTGAAGGCTATCCTGAAATTGCAGAGGCTTACAAACGTTATGCCTATGAGGAGGCTGATCACGCTTCTCGTTTTGCAGAACTTCTCGGTGAGGTTTTGGGTGATACCAAGAGCAATCTCGAGGCTCGTATTGCAGCAGAGAAGGGTGCTTGTGAGGATAAGTTCCGCATTGCCAAGCTTGCTAAGGAGCAGGGTTCAGATGCGATCCACGATACCGTTCATGAGATGGCTAAGGATGAAGCCCGCCACTGTGCAGGTTTTGCAGGTCTCTACAAGAGATACTTCAAGTAATAGATTTTAAAAGACATAACTTTAAAAATTATAATACGGTTATTTAGTATTGTAAGTCAAGAAAACAGGAAAGCCGATTCTTATATAGTAATATACTTGAATCGGCTTTCTTTATGTGATGATAAATATTGTTACTTTGTTTCAGGAACCAGGAACTTGTCTCCTGTTTGCTTCATAAGTTCCTTGGCATATTTCTCAGGATAGCCAGGACGAACTGGAGTTGCACCTAATCCATAAGGAGTCTTCTCGAAACTGCCATCTTTTTTGGTTGGCTTGATAATCATGTCATTATACTTCACTACCATAAACTGGAAGAGCTGTTGCCAACGCGCCAACATCTGCTGTGCCTTCTCAATACCATAATCATTGAGATACTTGACTGCAGCCTGTGGATTCTGTGCATACAGTTCCTGAGCCTTAGCCTCAACACTTGGCTGTGCAGCAAAATAGCTGTTATCAAGACTGTCACGAACCTCCTTCAAAGTTGGGAACATCTGGCTGTAACGAGGATAAACCATATTGCTGGTCATATTGCACACCCAGTAAGCATTCTTGAAACTGAAGTTTACAGCATCTGCTCCCGGTGTGTTATAACACTCAGGACGAACTGTAGAAGAACAGTAGATTGGTGTGAACGCTACCATATTGGCATCATCATTACCAAACCAAAGAACACCGCCAATCTCTCTAGGCATCCATGAACGCATCTGGCTAACAAAAACAAAACCACTCTGCTGTGTGCTGACTGGACGTTCGTTGAAGCACTGCTTTCCATCCACCTTAAACATCAATGGAGTTGGCCTGTAAGGCATCTGCCAGATACCACCTCCGATATCAGTGCCATCAGCAACAGAAAGAGGTGTACCCTCATAATGGTCACGCATGCAAGCCTCAACATCTGCAACACTCACCTTCTTGTTTGGAACCACCCAGAGAGGCATATCCTTCGCATTAGGATCCTTACCCAAAGCCCAATCAAGATAAGGACTCATATCATAGAAATGATTCAAGAGAGCCCAAGCACGTGCATCGCAGAAACGACGTCCTGAGAAATCAGGCTTAGCATATGCCATTTTCCATGAGAAATCAGCATCCTTGCCCTGATACCATCCCTTACTGCGAGCAAAAGAAACGACATCCTTGGCATACATCACGTTTTTCTTGTCCTTCATATTGAACTTGCCGATGCGACTCTGGTTAGCATGTGCACAAACTGCATTATCTGGAATACGGAGAGCTACCCAAACCACGCCCTTAGAGCCTGGTCCCTTGCCCATCATCTCCATAATCCAAGCTTCGTTAGGATCGCAGATGGTAAAGGTTTCGCCTTCTGAATTATAACCATAGGTATTGGCGAGGGTGGTCATCACCTTGATAGCCTCGCGTGCCGATTTACTGCGCTGGAGAGCTACATAGATGAGTGAACCATAGTCCATGATACCGGTAGAATCCACCATCTCCTCACGTCCACCATAAGTAGTTTCACCGATGGTGACCTGCCATTCATTGATATTGCCAATCACATTATAAGTCTCGGCAGCCTCCGGAATCTCACCATGATATTTATTGGTATCCCAATCATAAATCTTACGCATCTCGCCCTTAGCATGCTTACCGGCAGGAAAATGACAGAGATTTTGGAACATACCATAGTCATCGGCACTATATGAACACATCACAGATCCATCAACCGATGCTTTTTTTCCTACTATAAAGTTGGTACATGCCTCAGCCTCAGAGACACTGCCCAACATAGCCACAGCCATTATGGCTGAAGCAAAAATCTTATTCATAAAATATACCTTAATTTATATATACAAAGTTTATATATACAAAAAGAGAAGAGCATTTGAATTCTTCACTCTTCCCTCTTCATTCTTCACTTATTCGCAAGCCTTGAAACTCATATCCAAGCCCTTCACACTATGTGTCAAGGCACCAACTGAGATGAAATCAACTCCCTGCTCTGCATAATCGCGGATGGTATCGTAAGTGATACCGCCAGAAGACTCAGTCTCATACTTACCTGCGATGATGTCTACTGCCTTCTTGGTATCAGGCACAGAGAAGTTATCGAGCATGATACGATTTACACCACCATGCTTCAATACCTGGTCAAGTTCATCGAAACTGCGAACCTCGATTTCAATCTTCAGGTCGAGGCCCTTCTCCTTCAGATAAGCATAGCAACGGTCGATAGCATTGTCTATGCCGCCAGCGAAATCGATGTGGTTGTCCTTGAGGAGAATCATATCGAAGAGACCGATACGATGGTTCATACCACCACCAATCTTCACAGCCTGCTTCTCCAACATACGGAGACCTGGAGTTGTCTTACGGGTATCAAGGATATGAGTCTTTGTACCCTCAAGACGCTTTACATACTTAGCAGTCATGGTAGCAATGCCACTCATACGCTGCATGATATTGAGCATCAAGCGCTCTGTCTGGAGCAAAGAACGGGTTTTACCCTCTACAATCATTGCAATGTCACCCTTCTTAACATGGGTTCCATCCTGAAGCAACACTTCTACCTTCATGGTAGGATCGAAACGGGCAAATACCTTCTTTGCCATTTCAACACCTGCCAACACGCCATCTTCCTTGATAAGCAAGTGGCTCTTACCCATGGCGTCTTCTGGGATACAACACAAAGTTGTGTGGTCGCCATCACCGATATCCTCAGCAAATGCCAAGTCTATCAACTTGTCTTCTAATTGATCTACGCTTAACATATTATTAATGTTTATGTTTAATGTTTATTGATTACTTTTCCGTTCCACAGGGCACGGAGGATGCCTTCCTCATCGCGTTCCACCCGAATTTCGCCACCTAACCATTCGGTCATCGGCAACTCCTCGCGAAACTCGAAGTAGTTCACCACCCTGTCCTCTAGTATTTCTACCACAGCCTGCTGCAATATCGAGCCATCCGGCAATATCACCTGATGGGCTCCGCATCTTCTCATTTCTGCCATATCTTAAACATCCAGACTAATGACTCGTCATCTGAATAGGTTTATCAGGCATAGGAACCGGTGCACTGGTCGGAGGCGCCAAAGCTCCATCCGGACGTGCAGGAACACTCGGACCTGGTATACGGGTCTTACGAGCAGTATCTACTTTTGCCGAATAAGAAGATGCTGCAGAAGAAGAAACCGGTGCCACCTTTTTAGGATGCATACGGATGAGACGAATCTTATTGACAAACATCAGTTTAAGAGTCGTCAAAGAACCGGCATCAGAACTGAAGCCACCCTCACTCAACATAAAGTACCCCTTTATACATTTGACTCCAAGGCTATCATTATCAGCGAGTTCTACACTATAGTGCTGAGCACTCTGAATATGAATTACAGTCTGTGCCACACTATCGTTCTTGAACTGAACAGCCAGCAAAGCGATACCATCACGCATACCATCCTGGAAGATAAACTGCGATTCGAAATCAAGACGGAACCGGTCACCCTTATGGAAAGCAGTATCAGCTTCAATTTTAAAACTGCGACTGTTGAAGCCCTCATCAGGCGAGAATACCATCGAAGTAGCATCCTTCCAGATATTGGCAGTATCGCCAACAGCAGTAAGATTGTCAAAATCACTATTTCCTGCACTGTTTCCACCCAATGCAACCACCTCTTTATCCAATCTTTCAGCCAAATCCTTATACACATCATGCAGCAATTCAGTATGGCGCATATAATAAACCATCGAACTGTCGAAGTCTGCCGAGGTGACATCATGTTTCTTCAGTACAGCCTCGCGATAAGCCAGACTATTCTTCTCACTACCACCGTCTTCGTTCTGCGCCATAGCAAGAGCGATGTGATAATCGAAGAGAATATCCGTCATCTTTCCTTTAGAGAGCACATCTCTTGGCAGCGAAGGCTTGCACGAAGCGAAGGCTGCACAAAAGGTTACTATCCAACAGAGATAAAGAAAAGCTTTCTTCATGATTACTTGTCCTCCTTATTTTCTTGAGATTGAGACTTTATCTTTTCTTCAGCAGTTTCAATAAAAGAAGAATCTTTAACCTTCTTCTCCTTATCACCACCTCCGAGAGCTTCCAGTTCTTTTCTACAGAAAAGCAAGAGAGAAATGATGCCGACTGATACACAGGAATCTGCAAAATTGAATACAGGATCGAAGAATGTACCATGCTGTCCACCCCAGAAAGGGAACCATTCAGGCCATGTATAGGTGAAGAACGGAAAGCGGAACATATCAACCACCTTGCCCATGAGCACGGGTGCATACCCCTCGCCGAAAGGCACAAGATAAGATACATAATAAGGTGAAGCACCGGTGAAGATAAGTCCGTAGAAGATGGAATCAATCATATTGCCGATTGCACCCGTCAGAACCAGCGCCACCAAAATGATGTATAACAAGCGATAGGTACCACGCTTAATGATGCGATGCAGATAAATGCTCAACGCACAGATGGCTACCAGGCGCAACAGACTTAGCCAGAACTTGCCGATAAACGACATACCCCAAGCCATTCCGTTGTTCTCAACAAATTCGATATAAAACCAATCAGTAACACGAACAGACTCGCCAAGGCAAAAATGGGTCTTGATGTACACCTTGATAATCTGATCGATAACAAGAAGCACAACCACCATTGCCGTGACGAGCCATCCGTATTTAATTTTACTTGTTTTCTCCATTTATTACTTCTTTCTAGCCTCCTTAGAAGCTACACTCAAAGTGGCATGAGGTACAGCACGCAAACGCTCCTTAGGAATCAACTCACCTGTTTCGCGGTCAATACCATAGGTCTTGTTCTGGATACGAACCAAAGCTGCTTCCAATCCCTTGATGAACTTCTGCTGACGCTGAGCCATCTGGATGATTTCTTCCTTGCTTTGTGCTTCACTACCCTCCTCAAGAGCCTTGTAGGTTGGTGATGTATCTACCACATCATTACTGTCTGAGTGGTTCAGCTGAGCCATGCAATCATGATAAGTCTGCTTTGCCACCTTCAATTTCTCATCAATGATAGCGCGGAACTCCTCGAGCTCCTGATCGCTATAACGTAGTTTTTCGTTAGCCATAGATGTTATCTATTATGTTATTTGTTAATGTTTTTAGGGAATAAGGGCTAGAAAGTTAGAAGCAAGCAGTTTGGAAATGCTCCTAACTTCTAACTCCTAACTCCTAACTATTTAATTCTTCTCTACGAGAATGTTCAACTTAAAGTCATCAAACTCGGTCTCAACACCTGCGTTGTCGCCGATTTCGATGCTGTCTGCCAATACCTGACCCTTGATGTAGTCGCCGAATGACTCGATGGCTGCATTGGTCTCTTCGTTGGAAGCCACAGTCACCTTGATGCGGTCGGTAATCTCCAGACCAGTCTCCTTACGGAGGTTCTGGATACGGTTGATCAGCTCACGAGCCATACCCTCCTTCTTCAATTCAGGAGTCAACTCTACCTCAAGCGCTACGGTCAGATTGCCCTCGTTAGATACGAGCCATCCTGGGATATCCTCAGAGATAATCTCCACGTCGGCTACCTCTACCACGGCTTCCTGTCCGTCGATATTCAATGTGATGTTGCCTGCCTTCTCGAAGGCTGCAATCTGGTCCTGATCGAGTGCTGACATCTGGGCAGCAACACCCTTCATCAGCTTGCCGAACTTCTTACCCATCACTCTGAAGTTACACTTCACCTTCTTCACGAGAATGCCCTGACCCTCAATGAAGTTAACCTCCTTCACGTTCACCTCGTTCTTCAACAGTCCGGCTACTGCCTCGATGTGTGCCTTCTGTACATCATCTACTGCAGGAATCATGATCTGCTGGAGTGGCTGACGCACCTTGATGTTCACCTTGCGGCGCAATGCCAATACCATAGAAGTAATCTTCTGGGCGATGGCCATACGCTCCTCCAGGTCGGCATCGATAGCAGCCTCATCAGCTACAGGGAACTTATCGAGATGTACGCTCTCCAACTCGCCGCCCAAGTCGTGATACAACTCGTCTGCATAGAATGGAGCGAATGGTGCCAGCAGCTTAGCCACTGTCATCAGGCAGGTATAGAGAGTCTGGTAAGCACTCAGCTTATCCTCGCTCATCTCCTTACCCCAGAAACGTTTACGGTTCAGACGAACGTACCAGTTGGAGAGGTCATCGTTGACGAATGCATCGATGAGACGGCCTGCGCGGGTTGGATCATAGCCAGCCAACTCTCTGTCAACGCCCTTGATGAGGGTATTGAGTGAAGAGAGAATCCAGCGGTCAATCTCTGGGCGCTTCTCGAATGGCACCTGAGCAGCCTCAGCATCGAAACCATCTACATTAGCATAGAGGGCGAAGAAGCTGTAGGTATTATATAAGGTACCGAAGAACTTACGACGGGTCTCATCCACACCATTAGGGTCGAACTTGAGGTTGTCCCAAGGCTCGCTGTTGGTCATCATATAGAAACGAACAGGATCGGCACCATACTTGTCAATCATCTCGAATGGGTTAGTCACGTTACCCACGTGCTTACTCATCTTGTTACCCTTGGCATCGAGAACGAGACCAGAAGAGATAACGTTCTTGAAGGCTACGCTATCGAATACCATGGTAGCGATGGCGTGCAGAGTGAAGAACCATCCACGGGTCTGATCCACGCCCTCGTTGATGAAGTCGGCTGGATAGAACTTAGGAGGAATAGCATATCCCTCGTAGGTGCTGTGGATGAGTGCATCGCGGTCTGCCTCTGTGCCACGGGCCATCTCACCCTCGAATGGGTAGTGGAGCTGGGCGTAAGGCATTGAACCTGAATCGAACCAAACGTCGATCAGGTCGCTCTCACGATACATTGGCTTGCCCTCCTCGTTTACCAATACAATCTTGTCAACGTATGGACGGTGGAGGTCAATCTTATCATAGTTCTCCTGACTGTAGTCGCCAGGAACGAAACCATTCTCCTTCAATGGGTTGCTCTGCATGATGCCAGCTGCCACTGACTTCTCGATTTCAGCATAGAGTTCCTCCAAGCTGCCGATGCACTTCTCGCCACGGTTCTCATCACGCCAGATTGGCAATGGAGTCCCCCAGAAGCGGGAACGTGAAAGGTTCCAGTCGTTCAGGTTTTCGAGCCAGTTGCCGAAACGGCCAGTACCGGTGCTCTCAGGCTGCCAGTTGATGGTCTTGTTGAGTTCTACCATGCGCTCCTTGCGGGCTGTATCCTTGATAAACCAGCTATCCAATGGATAATAGAGGATAGGCTTGTCGGTACGCCAGCAGTGAGGATAGTTGTGCACGTGCTTCTCGCTCTTGAAAGCCTTGCCCTCCTGCTTCAACTCGTAGCAGAGTACGATGTTCAGGTCTTCAGCCTTATCAGAAGCCTTCTTGTCCCAAACACCATCCACATTAAACTGTGGGTCGTAGGCATTCTTCACGTAGTCGCCTGCGTGATGAGCGTATGCCTCCTTGTTGACACAAGCGTTCACGAAGTTGTCATCGAGGTCTTCGATGAGATAGAACTTACCCTGGAGGTCAACCATTGGGCGGGTCTCACCCTTCTTATTAATAAGGTAGAGAGCAGGGATATTGGCATCCTTAGCCACCTTGGCATCATCGGCACCGAATGTAGGAGCGATGTGCACGATACCAGTACCGTCATCGGTAGTAACGTAGTCGCCGAGGATTACACGGAAAGCCTCGCTATCCATCTCAACGAACTGATCGCGACCATCCTCTGAAGCGAACACCTTCTCAGGATGAGCAGCAGCATATTCTGTTACGAAAGCCGGTGCGAAGAGATCAACCTTCTCGCATGGCTTTACCCATGGCAGGAGCTGCTCGTAGTGCATGCCTTCGAGGTCGGTACCCTTCATGTGGTCGATAATGCGCCAAGGGCACTGCTTCTTCTCCTTGTCGAATGGAAGGAGATCGCCCTCCTTGCACTCCTGGTCAGCCTTCAGATATGAACCTACCAGCGCCTCAGCCATCACGAGTGTCATAGGCTCGCCATTGTAGAGGTTGTAGGTCTCGATGGCTACATAGTCAATCTTAGGACCCACACAGAGAGCCACGTTTGATGGCAAAGTCCAAGGTGTAGT
>ERZ1035027.1646-NODE-1646-length-9999-cov-4.919348_pt1 | contig 9999 bp, 7 predicted proteins | sample MGYA00520604_ERZ1035027 | MGnify/ENA primary metagenome ERZ1035027 (study PRJEB33766, sample SAMN09781743) | gut metagenome | biome: gut microbiome | host: Homo sapiens | place: Madagascar | study: EMG produced TPA metagenomics assembly of the PRJNA485056 data set...
CCATAGCCAAGTGGCGGAACATTCGTTCGACCGCATTGTTATGCATCTCGACACGACCATCCTGCAAGAACACCTTGAAGACCTTCTCGTCATCAAGTACATAGTTGACCGCTCGCTGAACCATTGCGCCATAAGAAGAATCAAGCTTGATCTTCTTCAACAACTTCATCAACTTGCCAACTATTGATGCACTCCACATTGTACTTAAACTTATCTTCCTTACTTTCACGACTGCGAACCACGATTCTTGACTCGTCATTCTGGGTATAGACACACTGACGGATACGCTCAAGCATCACAGGTCCCAGGCGTTCACGAAGATAAGTCATGAAATCTTCGTACAACATAGAGATACGCTCGTTTGCCTTGTCAAGTTCCTCCGACAAGTCTGTATTACCTTGCTCAATCTGCTGTTTGAGCAAGCCTACAAGCCGTCTGGACTTGGCAAGGTCATTGCTAGTTTTAGTCAACATTGACTTATCAAACTGTTTTGAGTACGGATGCAAAGGTAATATATTTATAGATACCGCCATACGGTCTAACGGTGATTTACCGACGATACTGAAGATTAATAATGGAGTGAATGGGTATCACCGGAACACGCATCTACGATTCTAATTACGGCTTTCACCAAATACTTACTAAGTATCTAATAGCCTCAATATTTTCTGAAATAATGATATTGCAGATAAATGAATCCTCTTATATGAACTTCTAATCCCTTCAAAAGACAGAAACACAACAAAGGCGTTCAGAATTGCTTCATCAATTTCTTTGCTAAACAAAAATTCTGAAAATTGAAATTTCTTTATGCATATGATACATACAAAAACAGTATAGGCCACATTCAAAAGAAATTCTACAGAACCAGCATCATAAATATATATAATTAATTCTGCAATTCTTTTTTTAAACCTTTTCCCTTCGGTATGAGTAACGAATGGAGTTTTACAGATTACCCGCTTTATATAAGAAGGACAATATACTAGAATAAATGAACTCATTACTAATATAACAAAATACTCAGTAGGTTTACAAATCAGTCCCGGAGCAGCTTTATTTGTTAGAGAAATAACAATATATACAGGAAGCATAGCCGAGATAACAGATACAACACTCACGATAAGCAATGCCATAAATGGCAAGTTTAATGAAGTAAATAGATAAATTACACTAATCGGAGTTTTCATTGCCCTAAACAGGGCCGTCTTCCAAGGCACTTTTTTGACATTATGTGACTCCTGTTGCGGATATAAATATATAAACATCATTATTAAAGCTAACCCCAAAAAGATAATGATGAAAAATACTTCTACTGGCAAAAAAGTAAATATACAAAACGATATGCCACCTAAAAATAAAATTAAGAATAACACAAGCTTAAGCCAACTATTGAAGGACAGTTCTGGCAACAAACTTTTTGCTTCGGATATTCTCCTTTCATTCTTACAGACATAATGAGTAAGACTTAAAGATCTCACGATTACAGCCCCCTTACACTTTTCTGCCATAAAGGAAAAAGGATATTCACAAATGCTACCATCTCCAAAGAAAACGACAACAGATTCACTGGGGTAATCTATAGAACCATCTTCCATACTTATAAGTTTTCTCCTTTTTACACTACATTTTCTTGAAGATAGTTTTGATGATTTGGCTAGTAACCTATCAACGATAGGATATACTATTTTCTTTTCAAGACCTAGATTTCTATAATCAACTATCTTACTCCATGCTACTATTAACAATAAGTATAAGAAAACTAATATAAAGCCTATACCAAACAACATTTTTAACCCTTCATTCCAAATAAGATAATAAACCAATATTGAGAATGACAGCCAGAAAAATGTAAGAGCTAAAAATACCCAACTACGGAGAAATCTATATTTTACATACATTACTACAACTTTCCCAGAAAGAAATCGTTCATCTATTTTATAAGGATGTTTATTTCTATTTAGCATTATTATCCAAAACTTTATTTTAGGACCTACCAAGCAGCCCAGCCAACACAATCTGGCACAGCCTGTTTTGGCATCCCGTAATCTCCAACTAAATACCCCAATTAATCGAATTGAATTCTTGAAGCATTTTCGCTCCACACTCGGGCTCTACAGATCTTATAAACATGATTCTACCCAAAAGCCAATATCTATACATGTCTTGATCAGGGTGCCTATAAGCAATATGACTAGCTACACCAAACTTTTTACAACAATATAGTTCCTTCCAGACATCCTTGCGATATTTTTTCGGAACATGCACTCCATCAGTTATAGTCAATCCGGTAACCATTTGCCTATCACAGGAGAAACTTATTTTCGTTTTTTTCTTGTTAGGACGAAAATGATGAGTATAAACTATTTTATAGATATCACGTATCGTTGGCATAATGCTGCCAGAATTACCAGAAAGGGTTATGTCATCAGCATATCTGCTATAAATACAATTACACTTACTGGCAAGTTCAACGAAAGCATCATCCATTGATCGCACAATCAAATTAGAAAGCATCGGACTCGTCGGTGCACCCTGAGGAAGCCTATAATTATATGTGCAGATTTTAGCTAGAACATCTACCACCTCTTCCTCATATCCAAATTTAGAGAAATACTTCCATACCGAATCATATTTTATCGAATCAAAGAAATTCTGTATATCAACATTTATCAGCCATTTACTTCTAGCATGTCTCCTAGCATTAGTGACAATATTTCTAGTGTCATCGTTATCCTTAGGAATAAAACCTTCTGCACAATGAGAAACAGAAGACAAATCTTTAAGAAGTATATTCTCGTAAATCCACCTCTGTACCCTCTTCAAATCAGAATAAGGAGCACTTATAATTCTAACGCCACCAGCTTTCTTCCTTATACAATAGTTTTTATAACAACCTAGATTCAATAAAAACATTTCCATTCTCCCCTTCTGGATATCAGGGAAGAATGAGAAAAAGTGCAACTTGTCAAAAATAACAGGAACATTATGGCTATGTAAGTTACCTGCATAGGTCAAACATTCTGATATATATTGCTGTGAATGCCCTTCTAGCTCAGCTTGTTCTGAAAAAAGAGACTCCCAAGTTTGTTCCATAAAATTATTACGTTAGTTGCTCACAAAGTGAGCATATCGAACTTCGATGTTCGATATACTTAGTATAATGATATTTTAAATCAAGCATGTCCAAAAGACATACGAATATGCTAATCCCATATTCAGCTAATAATTTTACTTCACGCCCCTGAAAGTCTCTGGTATGTAAATATTATCTTTTTCATCCCAAATCCGAAATTCTTGCATTCCTTCATCTCTCAATAGCTTATATCTTTTTATTGCATCTTTATATTCATTCAACGCCAATGAAGTTGGCTTGTGCTTACTATCCCATATTTTCTTATCAATCCCTTCTTGCCATAGACGATCCATTTCCACTAATGAAATACCCATGGTATTGTAAATGAAAGCTTCGCTTTTTCTCCTGATCAAACATATCAAGATAAAGACAAGATTGAAATTACTCTTTGTAAACAACAATCTGAAATCTACGTATTCACTTCCATCAACAAAGATTTTCTTTAGGCACGACAACCATCTGTAAACAGAAGTCCTGTCAGTATAAGCCCGTTCTATTTTCAGGAGATTATTTCGAGGCACCAAAGGATTCCAGTTTCTACCTTGATATTGGTTATCAGACCATAATACAGGAATCGTATTGTTTGGCGACGAATGCTGCATCAACACCAGGCTTTGGGTATTTTTGTAACCAAGAGGACAACCTTTATATAATTGTTCTCCATACTTATAGCACATTTCGCGAACTGCCTTAGTCTTGAAATAACTCCCAAAGACCTTTTTGTGAGGATCAAATCCTTTACAATGCAAGTCTCCTAAGATAATAGCCCCAGATATATCTTGAGAAATCTTAGAATAGCCATTATCCATCACAATTGCAGCAATAACATAAAGCCTCCCTGAACTTGCATCACTCAACACCTCTGGACGCACTATTTTTTCTTCAAGAGATAATGCTGTTACTACTGATCCACCACTACCTATAAAATCATCCACATAAACAACAATATCTTTCTGAGTCTTCCATTCCTGAGAGTTTCTATAAGAAATAAAAGCCTCCACACTTGAATGAAAATTCATACTCTGTAGATCATTTTTTTTCATCAAGCCATGAATCCAGTATGAAATGGCTGCGCCACTTTTCCCTGGTTTACCAAGAGGAACTATATGTTTTGTCCTATCTTTAGGTAACTTCATTACCTGCTCATAAAGCCGTCCTTTTACATCTTCATCACGCAAGAAGACCACTTGCTCCAACAATAGAACTGCCAATTCAACATCTTCATCATCAAAGTTAAATAGCCACCTAATAACATCGTATGGTGTTATCTGATTATAAAAACGGACGGAAACAATATCCTCTATTCTTTTTTCAATTTCTTTTGAAAGTGTCTGCATAAGCATTTATCTAACCTGCATATTTCATACTTACCTGTTATGCGCATGGGGCAAAGGCTATTTTGCAGGAAGTACGTAGATAGTCATGTAAATTTACATTTTGAGAATCAAAGATGTCCTTATCGGTGTTAATCTTCACGTTTCTCAGCCACTTGGTGGCCATGCTCCTCCAACAGTTTGCCAGTATTGAAGCAAACCGTTTCCGCACCACCTTTATTATAATTATATACGTCGATTAATAGTACTTTCATTTTTCTATAAAGTATTACTGATATGCATAGGCTGTATCTCATCAAAAGAGTTATCATGGTAGCAGTACGCTCCTGATAAATCATATCTTTGTCCTATGCTTTGATAAGTTCCTTTCTGAATTATATATTTCTCACCAAGCGAATAGAAGACTAAAGCAAGGTTATTATCTGAAAGATATTGATCCAAATACTCCTTTCTCATGACTAATCCATTCATTTTGCCGATAGAAAAGTTTCTTGCCACAATTGTATTATCACTTTTAGCTCTGATAACACCACGCTCTGCGGTATATAAGTTTAATGCTTCCATTACAAGGTGATTCGGCATACTTACTTCTTTCAAATACATTTCCGTTTCATCCAACCCAATCCATTCTTCCTGTAATTGGGCTTCGTATGAAAGATTGATTTTAAAGGTTGCTCCTTTACCAGGATTTTCCCAATCATCAACATCACGAAGAGTTCGCTTATAAGTTTCAGCCCAAGGGTATTCGTTCCAAAGATAATCTATGCTACCATTCCTGCGTTCAGGCATCCATCGTCCATAGAAATTCTGCATAGCAGCCCATCTCCAAAAAATCTCAAGTTCCTTATACTTGATAAAAGCTGCATTAGAGAACAAAAACAAATCCTTTACTGTGCCTTCTTCTGCATCAAGCCTATAACCATCATAGCACGTCAACACTATCCATTCAGAGCCAGCAGTATCTTTCATCATTAGCCTCGGTTTCTGAATAGGATGATTCTCAGAAAGCCACTGTTCATTAGTTACCATTTCCACATTCTCCAATTCGTCTGTTTGAAACGAAGTGTAAGCCTGCGTATCAGAAGCATTCAATATGGTTGGATCTATTCTTGAATATTCTCTTGTATGCCATGGATAAGGAGTTGGCTCTATGTCGTTTTCTGTCGGAGAATACAAATAGTTACAACCATCTGCAACCTTGAAATGGTCGCTCAATAATGCATCAGCCTTGTACAAAGCCAACCAAAGATATTTCTTTCCAAAACGCTCTGTCAGGTTATTGTACCTTCCTTCGGAATAAACATTGTCATCCAATTTACCTAAGTCATCATTCCAGCGGAAATCATGCTTGGCTATATTGGCAACCATCAATATGATATCTGCAAGTAGCAGAGTCTTAACGTGAGCACCTTCTTTTTTCAAAAAAACATCACTGTGTGCACGACTATTTGTTCCTATGATATATCTTCGAAAATCAGAAAATCCATAAAGCGTCTCATACATTTTCCAGGAACCTTCACTTTCACCAAAATACTTTTTAGTTATGCTTTCTGCTTTATCAACAACCAAATCATAAGGATTTTCTGAAGCAAAAGGTGGTTGAATTGCTCCAAAAAAAGCATTTGTTCCATTCAGCTCATCGGCTAAAGCCAAAGTCAGCATTGTCCATTGGCGCACCAATATATCTTCAGGTGCTTTATAGTCTTGGTAAAAGAACCGCAAAATCAAATCAGCAATCTTAGCAGCTTCGGTTGCATCACGTTTCCTAAGCAAGTATCCATAGATGGCACATGTGATGACTTGTACAACGTATGGATCATTGCAATCAAAGAATTCGTTTAGTGCGAAAAGAGCCATTTGCGGTTTATTGCTGAAAATTTCAACCAACTTTCTCATAACAACTCCCCTTACATACGGATGAGGAGAGGTACACATCCAACAAAGCAAAATAACAATCTTACTCCATCCTTCATCTGTATCTTCACGTGGAATTATGGAAATAAAGTCAGCAAACCATTGAGCATCTAACCGATGAGAATATTCCTTGTTCACCATAGTTGACCAAGCCTTGTCACGATGAGCCATATCCGCACTCTTTAGTACATGATGGGCAACCATAAAGACCTCTAACGTTAAGTCTTGCAGAAAGTCATGCAGAATTCTTACACTAAAGATACTGTTGTTTTGCATCCATTTGAGGATTGCCTGATTGTTCTTTCCGTGATAGCGCAAACTGGCAAGTATCAAATGATGCATTTTTGTCGCAATCTTCCGTTCAAGCAATTGAGGTGTAAGTTCCCATTCAGACAACAAGGCTATAATGAAACGACGATAGCTTGCATACTCCCTACGAGTACCTTTCTCAAGTATAAAATCTACTTTGGCTTCATCAGTCATTTTGTTATGCATAAAGATATCTGCCATCAGAAAATCACCCATTTTCTGGTATCCAAACATAAGCCGTTCACCCTGTTGCCCCGTAGATAACATCAAGTTCTCCTTCAATATCCAGTTCAACAGATTGTTCGACCACGTTCTGTTTCTGCATATTTGATCAGCATAATGCCTTGCTTTCTGACGGGAAATATCACTACATTGATTGTAGTACAGCGAGTAATTGGCAAATTTCATGAGTGCATTTTCTGTCACATTGCGATGAGAATCCTCATCCACGCCTTTTGAAACCATGTCATTACGGTATTTGATATATTGATGGAAAAGGTCAGAATAAGTAAAGTTGTCCATCATATATCGCAGATCATGACTTGCAACAACGCAAAACATGGTCAGAAACAGAGGTTCGCTAAATTCCGCAAAATATCTCTTTTGAATATTACTATCAGTATCGTCTATCTGATAATGAGCAAAATACTTTTGTATAGCTTCTTGCGTATTATCTTCAAACCCTCTGAGTTCTATTATGCTGCATGGAATGCTCAAATCGAAATCTTCATCATCACGATAGGTAATCAGTAGTTTGAGTCTGTCATACAGTTTGAGCAAGGTTTCCATTCTCTTCATCGCCACGTTCCAAAAGTTCTCTGTAGCTCCCTCATTCAAGGCATCTATAATGATAAGGGCATTGGAATTCTCTTCCATCATCTTGCCGTTGAGTTTTTGAAGAGCATTCTCACCTATGCCCATCATACTACATAATTGAGATTCAAAATCTTGGTCTTCAGAAAATCTACTGCCAAACAACAGATAAACATTCATCTCTTTGCAAAGCCTTTCTGCTGTTGCACAAACATAGTGCGTCTTTCCCATTCCAGCTTTGCCTTTGAACAACACAATTTGTTTTTGGCTTCTATGCCACTCCTCTATGAGTTCCGAAAATTTTATGTAGTTGTCTTGAAAGAATTTTAAGGTGAATGAGGTGAAATTCTTTTCTTTATGTGAATTATGCCAATTATATAGAATTTTCTGCAGATTGTCATAATCTCCTTTTTGATACTCATTTAAGCTTTCACTAAAATCAAAATTGTAGCCTAAGGCATCAGACTCTATTTTCCTCAACTTTTCTTCTAAATCAATACTCTGCCTTCTCTGTGCAAACAAATCCAACTCACCATCCAACGTGGCATTACTTACATGCAAATCTCTATTATACCTCAACGCAGCATACCCTACAGCCTTTTCCACTTGCCTTTGGCTTGTACCTCTACCACAAGGCGAAAAGTCCTCACTTTGCCAATCCTTGGAAACAACCACATTGTGGTTTTCAAATCGGGTAGCAAGGCTTTTGATTGAAGCATACCCCAAACTGCCGCCAAGTTGGTTGACGGTTATTCCTATCACCGAGCCCTTTTCATTGAGCACTGGTGACCCAGAAAATCCTTTATAAGAAGTAAAAGCCAGAGAATCTGTTCTTACTACTGTTGTATCATAGTCTTCCTTTCTGTTACCGAGTCTGTCCTGCACCTCCATGCTAATGATATCGGAACAGTTGCCAAACTCCTTCGGATAACCAACTATGGTAAGCTGTCTGTCCTCATTAAACTCCGCAGCCAACAACTTTAAGTGATCCTCTTGCTGATAATCCTTGCATCTTAGCAACACAACATCCACATTGACACCTTCTTCCGCAATATACTCCACATCACAAAGCACCTGTTTATCAGTAGAGATAATGACGGGGACACCATTTACTGCATTTTGCGCAACAATGTGTCGAGCCGTAACCAATGTATTAGGAGCGATAAAGAAAGCTGTTCCTCTTTCTGTGTCACATTTTACAGGCACAACAGAAGCATAAATAGCCTTTCGTATATCAATAGGATACTTCATACTCATTTGCATTAGCTGTTATTGAATAATGTAGCTTATCTTTCAAAGATTCGTTACTGGCAAGCGACTTCAATATATCATTTTCTCTATTGTATCTGATTTCCCGATGTGATAAATCTTCAGGAAGTGGAGCAATGATAATACGAGACAAGGCTTGGTAACTTGGTCTGGCATTTGCACCTCCTGTTACAAAATAACGTACGCTATCTGCAATACTTACCAATTCTTTAGATGTACTATGCGCACTTCCATGATGCGATATTTTGATGGCATCAAACAATACAGGCTTTGGGATATCTTTATAAACATCCCCGATTTTTTTCACTACCTGGTCAGGATTAGCATCTCCCATAAACAAGATTCGATGACCTTCATGCTCCCATATAAATGCAATGGAGGCTTCATTTGCCGGAGACAATCCCTTCATTTTTTCATCCGCATAAAACTTCAAGGTATTCTTATCAAGAACCTTAGAAGATACAGGCTCCTCATCTAGTCCTTCATTATCTTCTTGTTCCATTATACGCATCAATGATTCGTATATGGTTTCCTCCTTTTTATAATCTTCTTTTTTCTGCTTGTATAACGTTTTCCAAAATAGCAATCTATATTTCTGATCCAAGTCATCCAAAGCTTTCTTGGCTGGGGAAAGAAAGATGAACCTTCCCATATCATTTTCCAAATCAATAGCCAAAGAATTTTCAGTGATATACTCTCTTCTCCATGCCCTTTTCCAATTTTCGTTTTTTAATATCAATTCTGCAAGAGACATAGAAGTTTCAGCATTTATCTTCTGCTCCAGCATATCCACCACGACAGGTAAATGACCGTAAACTCGCTTCATATTCTCCACCATCTTCTCATCCCATTCTTGCAAATCATCAGATGTCCGCTGATGGCAATTATAAAAGATATGATTGATGGTTAGATTAGGCTTGGTTTTAAGCATCTCTATCAAACCATTGATATGATCATTATCTATATGTGTAACGATCAGATAGTCAATATAACTATGAAAATCATTCACGATATAGTCATTAACTTCTTGAGTATAGAGGCCACAATCTACCATGATATGTATTTCCTTGTCGTCATTCTTTAACAACAAAGTAATGCAATCACCAGAACCTACCGAAAAAGTTTTGAATTTTACTTGCATATAATTATTCCTTTAAAATGAATTGTCATATTACAATAGTTCGTTAATAATTCAATAATGTGCTAAGCAGCTATACGCTGTAA
>ERZ1035027.1648-NODE-1648-length-9991-cov-12.168680_pt1 | contig 9991 bp, 7 predicted proteins | sample MGYA00520604_ERZ1035027 | MGnify/ENA primary metagenome ERZ1035027 (study PRJEB33766, sample SAMN09781743) | gut metagenome | biome: gut microbiome | host: Homo sapiens | place: Madagascar | study: EMG produced TPA metagenomics assembly of the PRJNA485056 data set...
CGCGGGCGAGTTCGCCTTCAACCTGCTGGATAAGGACGGCAAGCTCGTCCAGACCACCACCAACGATGCCGAGGGCAACGTGACCTTTAAAGCGCTGAGCCTTGACACCATCGGTGAGTACACCTACACTATCTGCGAGGTCGACGGCGACATGGGCGGCGTCACCTACGACGGCAGCAAGTACACCGTGACCTTCAAGGTATACGACGCCAAGAACGGCACGCTGGCCGCTACCGAACCGGTCTACAGCCTGAATAACGAGACTGTTACCAAAGTAGAATTTACCAACCACTACACCGCTGAACTGCCCGAAGATGCCAGCTTCGGCCTGACCGCCAACAAGACCTTGACCGGCCGCAGCATGATCGACGGCGAGTTCTTCTTTACGTTGGAGGACGAGGGCGGCAACATTGTCGCCACCGCCCGCAACGATGCCGAGGGTAACATCGTGTTCCCGAAGGTCGGCCTGAAAACCGTGCAGGAAGCCTACACTGCCCTGCTGGCCGCTGCCGAACCTGTGCAGCCTGCTGCAGAGCCCACCCCCGCTGAGGACGAGCAGCCCGTCAAGATTGAGGACGGCGAGCAGGCCCCCCTGGAGACCGCTGTGGCCGCCAACAGCTTGGAGGGCACCCCCGCTGTTGTGACCGACGCCGAACCCGAAACTGACCCTGAAAACGAACCCGAAACTGAACCCGAAACCGAACCCGAAACTGAACCCGCGCCCACCGTGGATACCGATGCTGTGCAGGCCCTGCTGACCCGCTGGTATACCATCCGCGAGTACGCCCAGGGCAAGGACGGCGTGACCTACGACGCCAACACCTACATGGTCCGTGTGCCGCTGGTCGACAAGGACGGCACCGGTACGCTGACTGTTGACAAGGACAACATCCAGTTCTTTGCCGCAAACGGCGAGACCCCGCTGGACAACAACGCTGTCGTGTTCAACAACTCCTACGCAGCCGAGGGCGTTGATCTGACCGTGACCGCCCAGAAGCAGCTGACCGGCCGCAGCATGGCGGATGGCGAGTTCAGCTTCCGCCTGAGCTGCAATGACGATCCTGCCAACGAGCAGACCGTGACCAGCGACGCCAACGGCCGCATCGCCTTTGCCCTGCACTACGATGACAAGGACGGCACCGGCACCCAGGAGACCCACACCTACACTGTGACCGAGGTGCGCGGCGACAATGACACCATCACCTACGATGACACCGCCTACACCTTTACCGTGGAGGTCATCGACGATGGCACCGGCCACCTGACCACCAAGGTCACCCAGCCCGAGGCAATGGTCTTCCGCAACGTGTACACCCCCAAGGCCACCAGCATTACGCTGGCGGGCAACAAGGTGCTGAACGGCCGCGCCCAGAAAGCCGGCGAGTTCACCTTTGAGTTGTGCGACGCCAACGGCGCGGTGATTGCCACCGCCGCCAACGGCGAGAATGGCTACTTTGCCTTCCCCGCCCTGAGCTACGACGAGGCTGGTGAGTACACCTACACCGTGCGCGAGAAGGACACCGGCGTTGGCCGCGTGACCTACGACAAGACCGTGTACAGCGTGACCGTGCAGGTACGGGACGAGGATGGCCAGCTGAAGGCAGACATCATCCTGCCCGCCTCCGGCCTGACCTTTACCAACACCTACACGCCGGAGCCGGCCCAGACGCCTGCCCCGACCCCGAAACCGACTACTTCCCCCGCACCGGCAGCAACGGCGGCTCCCACGCCCGCTCCGGCGCGCATCCCCCAGACGGCAGACAGCTTCCCGCTGGCTTTGCTGATCGGCCTGCTGGCCGTCAGCGGCGGCGCACTGGCTGTGCTGCTCACCGCACGCAAGCGCGGCAAGAAGTAACGACACTTCCGGCATAATTTCCTCAAACCGGAACACCCCCGCATCCCAGACAGCGCAAGCTGCAGGATGCGGGGGTGTTCTGTTTATTGTTTGTTTACTGTTTAGGCGAATGGCGTTTTTTACGCCTGCGTAGGATAAGGACCACCACCAGCAGGATGATGACAGCGGCCCCGATATACAGCGTATTCACCGCTGTCAAGTTGATATTGTCAATCCGTATATTGCCACTGTATGCTTGATATTACCATTCATTGCATCTGCGCCCCATACAGCATTTCCTGAAGTGCTTTGGCATTTGCTTCAAAGTCAACAGAATACAAACTACGCCCTCCCATGCCCTTCATACTTCCATAGGTATTTGCCAGTGGTATGGTAGCCTGTTCTGTTTTTTTCCCTAAAAACTGAGGCATATTCAGAACCAAGCTGAAAATTTCCCCATTGGTCAGATTTGTTTGTATGAGCGGTAAAATCGTATCTAGCAAATCATTTATCTCTCGTAAGCTTAAATCACTAACCTGATCCAGCGCCGCCTGAATGACTGTGCGCTGCCTACCGATTCGAAACCAATCACTGTCAATCTTTCGGCATCGCGCATAATAAAGTGCTGTTGCTCCGTTTAAGTGATTTTCTCCTACAGAGACGTGCTGAATGTGGTTCTTTTCAGATTCTGCCTTGTTAATGTAATCTGCTTCCGCCTGCGTCAGCGCAACATTTACACCGCCAAGGGCATTGATTCCATCTACAAACGTGTTGAAATTCACGCGGATATAATGGGTCACATCTACCTTAAAACATTCCTGAATTTCTTCCATCATCAGGTTTGCCCCACCATACCGGAATGTATGCGTCAGCCAATCATATTGTCCCTTGTATTCTCCCTCCAGAATCGGAACACCTATGCCTCGCTCGAAGCTGACCAAGTGCATAGTGCCAGAAGCTTTATTAAGCGATAAAAGCAGGCATGCATCTCCGCGTGCATTTGTATTGAATTCTGCGGTGCGTTCATCGGTGCCAATCAATAAGATGTTAAATACGTCTGAGTCAGAGAACACATTTCCCGTAGCTGCGATAGCCTCCATCTCCTTCAGCTTAGCAATCTCTTCCTGCATGGCCTGATCTTCCGCATCTTCCGCCCCTGCGTCAGATATTTCATCCTGCAAATCATTTTCTTTCTGCTCTGTGTAGGAAGGCGCAACCTCAATAGGGTTCGATGCAAACGCATCAGACGGACGATCCAATTTATTCAGTTTTGAAACAGCAAACCAATATACTATCAGAAATGTAGCCAGCAGAATAAACAAAAACGATAAAATCACTCGTGTTATAATTTTTTTCTTGTTATGCCTTTTTTCTTCCGGCATATCACCCGATTGTATTTCCCTTTTCATGGTGTTTTTTCCTGTGTCCTTTCTTAACTTATTGCGCTTTTGCTGCCAATTTTGTCCCACTCCGAATATCTTCCATGCTTTTGCTCGTTTTAAACAAATTCATCTATCTTCCGGAAACACACTGCCACATATAAAACATGTACCAATCGACGGAAAAATACCGGGTTCATCCGTTTCCATCAGTGCTCCCCATATCCATACTTTTCATTATGGGCATAGTAATACCCACCATCTTTTTTGTTGATATTATTTCGAACAACACCCAAAATCTTGCTACCACTTTTTTCAAGTTGTGCAACAACCTCCTGTGCTTGTCTGTAGTGGATCGAGTTTTTCCCGATCACAAGAATACTCCCATCGCAGCTCGGCGCAATCACAGCGGCATCAATGACTCTTCCAAGAGGCGGCGTATCTACAATCACATACTGATAAACTTTTCGTGTTTCGGCGAGAAGTGTCTTGAAATATTTGCCGCTAAGCAGTTCCACCGGATTTGGGGGGTATTTTCCAGCAAAAATAATCTGAAAATTAGGGTATTGTGTGGAATAAATGGCGTCTCCCAGTTTCACCATACCTGTTAAGACTTCGCTCAAGCCAATTGCTTTTTTAGCATTTGTGTTTCGGCCTGCCATAACGGATTTTCGCATATCTGCATCAATCAGCAGGACGCGTTTCCCGAGTTCAGATAAACTCCGTGCAAGCTGTAAGGATACCGTGGTCTTTCCTTCATTTTCGTTGCAGCTCGTAACAGCAATCACCTGTATATCCTGCCCGCAGAACTGTAAATTTGTGCGAAGGACCTTGAACGCTTCCTGCGTAAAAAAGTCATCTTCCCCTGGGAGCTTCAGTGTTATATCTTCCATTACTTTGCCCTCCGCTTTTTCCTGCTTTTTTCCTGTCCGTATACACTGTAGGCTTTGTAATACCCGTACTGGCGGCTCCTTTTTTCATCAGCGTTGGGAATATCACCAAGAACGCTCAAGCCCAAGTATCGTTCGATATCTTCTTCCGTGCGAATACGGTCATCCAGTAAATAAATGATAAGATATACGGAATAAACCAGCACCGCAGCTATCATTCCTACCAACAGATAAGTCATCTTTCGCGTGGTATTACACGGTTTGGCATTCAACGTTCCATATTCATACAGATTAACCTGCTGGAATCCCATTGCTTCCGTAATCTGTTCCTTTCCAATCTCGCAGATAGCATCCACGATTTGTTTGGCATTTTCAGGAGAATCACTTTTCACTGTTACTTCCAGGATGCGCGTATTCTCTGGGTTGGACGTAGTAACGCATTTGCTGAGCGTTTCATAGTCCGTTTCCAGACTCAGCTCTTGAATAACCTTATCCAGAGCAGAATGACTTTTCAACAAATAGTCACAGTCACTGACCACTTTCAACGCCAGTGAGAAATCAGAATCAGAGTCCCCCGTTGAAGTAGCTTCACTTTGGCGGAGAATGTATAGTGTAGCTGTGGAAGAATAGGCTGGGACAAATGTCATTTGCCTGATGATGAGCAATCCTCCAGCTGCCACAATAGCGGCAAGGATCATTATCCAAAGACGGTGAACGAAGATGTTCCACAGGTCTATTATCGTTACGACTTTGACATTTGCATTAGCATTTGTAGTCAATCCAACTCCTCCTGTACACTTTCCTTATACATAAGCTTTTTTCCGTTATTGCAAAATAAAGCACTCGCATAATTCTGCCCATATCTTTTTTGAACGATTTGGTAACATTGGGACAATTGCGGAGGCCTTTTCCGAACATCATGACCGTCCGAACAAATCAAATCTACCAGTCTATTTTTCAGTAAATAGCTACTCTGCCGCTGTGTCAGATACCCAAATCCGCCCAAGACAGATTGGGTATCCACTTGCATGAGAACCCCCTTTTCACGAAAGGAATGAATCAGATTTTTGTGCCGCCAAAGTGTCCGATACCGCTCCACATGAGCAAGCACCGGCCGATAGCCAGCACTTAAAAGTTGTTCCAAAGCACCGGAAATCTTCTGTGTTTCCACCGCCTCCAAAAAATCTACTAGAACATACTGGGTTCCGTTCAGTGTATGACATTTTCCGCTGTTCAGCCAGGAAACGCAGTCCCTACTATATCGCAACTCATTTCCTCGGTATAACTCCATATCCGGGTACTTCTGTTGAATATATGTTTCCAGCTTTCGATACGCAACTTCGGTTCTATTTTTGTTGTCACCAAAATACCCCGGGTGAAAATGTGGTGTCACACAAAAGATCCGGACTCCGTCTGCGTAGGAAGCATCCACTATTTCCTGCATTTCAACTTCCGTTTTTGCTCCATCGTCCACACCGTATAAGGCATGAATATGGATATCTGTGAAAAACATAGATCATTCCTTTCACCTAATCATCCGGCTCACAACATACGTACAACTCTTGATGATACGGCCTGCTTTGTTCAATTCATTTTCGTCTGAGGTCATAAAAATTACCCGTTCGTCTTTTTCTTTTGGTTACCAGGGAGTACATCCCGAAGTGCTACTGCATCCATCATCAATTTTGCGTTTGGACGCAGCGGACGAATCAGTGCGGGCAGCAAAATCGTTGTTGCAGCTTGCGTGATCAGCGAGGCCGCAGCGGCCCCAGAAGCTCCCCATAGTGGTATCAACACAAGATTCAGTATGACATTAATCACAGCCGCACTGATATACAAATATTTCAAGTATTTCTGCTTATTTTCGCACACCATCCATGCGTTTCTGGCAACACCGAGGTGGGAAAAAGCCGTATACCAAACCACAATGCGCAGAGGCTCAACTGCTGGCAAATAAGTTTTCCCATAGAGTATCAAAACAAATGGCTTTGCCGCAAGGCAGATTATTGTGGACACAAACAGAGATACATAAAAAACAATTGCATAGAGCTGGCGATTCTTCCGTTCATAACGCAGATGATCTTTCTGAAAGCTTTGCACTATTTCCGGGTAAAGCGAGTCAATGATTGCAGAGAGAATAAAAGCCCATGAAACGCTGACAGTCGAAGCAAGCGAGTAATGCCCCACGGCATCTGCGCCAAGCATTTGTTTGAGCATCAACTTATCTGTACAGGCATAGATAGAAACCATCAACCCGGCTATAATAAAGCTGTTACTACTTTGAAGAAGCTCCTTTGCCTTTTTCAGTGAGCAATGAAACTTTGTTCCACCATTTTTGAAGTAGGCAATCAGTAAAAATACTGCGAGTATGATGTAATCCAATGTACTTGCAATGGCGAACCACTCCACACTTTTCCCCAGCGCAAGCAAAACAATTTTGTATATAGACATTACCGCATACGAAATGAGTTCTGCAATAGCAGAATACTTGGACTGCAGTCTGGCTTGAAACCAGTAGTTGAGTGTATCAAACACCTGAAAAACGAGGCCAATATTGTACAGCGCTACGACTACAACGGTGAGATGTTCCCCTCTGTCCACAACACTGACAATACCAATGATTGCCAATGCAGACAGCAGACTGGAGACAGCCCGTAGCAACAGGGCTGTTCCGATTGTTTCGCCCTGCTGGCTCGGGTGGTCCACAAAGTTCTTAACGATAACACTGTTGATGCCAAGCGTACAGAGCGAGGCAAAGAATGTCGCATATGCCGCTGCGTAATTGATCAGGCCGTAATTGCTTGGGCCAAGATAGCGCGCCGCAAAAATACCAACGACAAAGGCCAGCAGCTTGTTCGCCACTTTGCCGCCGATGATCCACCCGGCATTTTTAACGACTTTATTCTTTCTGAGCGACTGCAGCAAAATTTTCAAACTCCTTCACCACTTTAGCTGGAACACCGGCCACCAGTGTATCCGCTGGCACATCTTTAGAAACACAGGCACACGCCGCGATCATGCTTCCATCTCCAATGCTTGTATTTAATAGGAAGGTGGCTCGACCGCCGATCCACACACCGCTGCCTACCGTAATATGATAGGATTCGCCTTTCCCTGCCCGTCTGCTATGGTCGCACATCTGATGTCCACCTGTCAGGAAGGTAACATCCGGAGCAATATCGCAGTTATCTCCGATTGTTACTATCCCATTCCCATGGACGGTGAGGTTGCATCCAATCCAACAATTCGCGCCAATGCGGAGCGTCCCCGTATTATGAATCGGCCCGACAATTTTGGTATTTTCTCCAATCTCATAGCCGATGGAACGAAGAAGTTTTTTCTTTGCAGAAAAGTACCGGGTCCCGGCCAAAACATGATTGACTATATAAATCACAATTCGTTTTTTGATAGACATCAACATCATTTTCTATACCAGTCTTCCCGCAGCGGCCTTGCCGGGCTGCATGGGCCCTCTGCAAACAGCCGCGAAGTGTCAGTACCATTCAAAAGAGCCTGCGATAGCTGCAAAAATCGATTTGCTGCCATTTCCGCATTCCACAATTCTGTGATCGTCTGATAGGCCACTTTTCCAAAGCTATTCTGCATGGCCGTATTTTCAAGAAGTCTCTGTACCTTTTTATAAAGTTCTTGAATATCACCGGAGTGATAAATACTTCCATTGACACCATCCTTTACAAGGTAAGGTGTAGCCCCGGCCGCATCGCTGGCAACAACTGCGCAGCCACTATTCATAGCCTCATTTAATACAGCTCCCCAACCCTCTTGTCGGTCACTGGTAAATAAGAGAATCCCCGCTTTTTCCATATGGCGGCGCACAGCCTGCGGAGACATAGTGCCAAGGAATCGTATATTAGATTTCCTCAGTCCTTCTTCTGATACCCGTCGCTTGAGCTGCTGCTCCATCTCGCCGGTTCCTATCATTTCTATCTCAAACTGATATCCTGCCTTGTGGAGTTGCTTTGCAACCTCAATCACTTCATCTGGATGTTTCCAATCAAGAAATCGTCCGCACCATAAAATAGTCGCTTTTTCTTTGCGGTCAATCAAATTATCAATATTGGGATACCGTATGGTTTCAGGAAAGTAGCCCCATTTGTAACACCGATCATGGAAAAGGCCAAACTTTGCATAATCTCCTGCAGTAAAGGCGCTGGCACAAAGCATATATGCCTTACGCCATGGCGGATTGCAAACATGCCAATGAATCAATCGTTTTGGATATTTGAGAATTGAATTTTCTGTTTTTAAAATGCGCTCGGAATATCGAAAAAACAATTTGGCTTTTTTGCTGTATTCTTTTGTCCACCGCTCCGGAAAGGATCCCGTAATCAAGACATCCAAATCATTTAATTGCTTTTGAACTTCTTGATTCTCCAACGAGTAAATATATGGCCGCACCAAATCGTTTTCCCAGCCAAGGTTCTTTCTCTCCACATCCATCTCTTTGTGTACCACAAAACAATAGTTGTGGTTTGTCAATTCATAAAGAGCATCGGATAATGGGACTTGATGATGCGTAAAGTAATTACTACAAAAAAGAATTCTCATGTGGATATCACACGCCCTTTTTCAAAGCAGACAAAATATTTTCATAAAGTTCAACATATTCCTGATACACCGTGTCTTTGTCAAAGTGCGTCATTTTCTTAAAATCTACTCGCCCGTTTTTATTCACCACATTTCTCACGGCATTCTCTAACGCCTGCAGATTTCCCTGCGGAACCAAGTACCCATTTCCAGGTGCCACTGTTTCTGGACAGCCGTCTGTCATGTATACCACAACAGGCGTACCGCACGCTTGCGCCTCTACCGTCGTCAGGCCAAAGGTTTCCTCGTAGGTAGGATTCACAAATACATCCGCAGCAGAATACCACTGTGCCAGTTCTGTTTGATTTGTTGTGCGCAGAAGTCCAAGCACATTGGAGGGAATATCCGGCAGTTGCTTTTCAGTTAGGCCAATTAAAACCACCTGATAGTCAGCGCCTAGCCGATCAGCAAGCGTCAGCAAATCCGGCAGTCCCTTGCGCGTATTCCATACGTTGGCTACCCCAAGAGCAATTTTTTTATCCTTCAAGTGGTACTTTTCCCGCAAACTACTGGACCGAGGACAGAAAATCGTGCGGTCAATCCCGTTAGGGATAACGTTTCTCGGATAGTCCCGAAGGAACGACCGGGAGACTTGGTTTGCAAGCCATTGCGAAGGCGTTGTGATGGTCAAGTTTTTTACACTGGTAAAAGCGTTCTTTTTACGTAGGAAGTTGCGCCTTACATCGCCCTTCCAATAGCATTGCGGATACCGGTATAGCAGTTTGCAATCCCGGCACTCCGCCTGCCATTGCATGCACTTCACTTGCGAGAAATGTGTGCAATGTCCCGTAAATGCCCAGCAGTCATGCAAAGTCCAAACCACAGGGATATTTGCTTTCTTCAAAAAATGAAACAGCATTTCATAATTCACATAGAAGCCGTGCAGCGTATGCAAATGGATCAAATCGGGCTGAAATGCCCGGATCTCTCGAATCAGCTTTCGGGTCGCAGCATACGAATACAAACCCGCATGGTCTGTAAATCGTGACGCAACGTTATGAAAATAATATCCAAGCTTTCCGGACACTCTCACCACATCCGCATTGTCAAAGCATGCCCCCGTACCATATAAAACCTTTACATCATTGCCATACTTTTTCAGCAGATTCATAATATCAGCGATGATCTTCCCAGTGCTGCCGGTTCCATACACTAAATTGACAAACAACACTTTCATACTTCTCATCTCCGATATTGTGTGGCAATAAACATCCACCAGCCGAGTTGGTGGTTTTTCATATGCGGGCATAGCCCTCTGTTCATCGCAACACGTCAAACGT
>ERZ1035027.1656-NODE-1656-length-9933-cov-11.641830_pt1 | contig 9933 bp, 9 predicted proteins | sample MGYA00520604_ERZ1035027 | MGnify/ENA primary metagenome ERZ1035027 (study PRJEB33766, sample SAMN09781743) | gut metagenome | biome: gut microbiome | host: Homo sapiens | place: Madagascar | study: EMG produced TPA metagenomics assembly of the PRJNA485056 data set...
TACCCACATACAGGTCACCATACCGTGATGCCTGCTGGAAAAACTCCACATGACCAGAATGCAGCAGGTCATAACAACCGCTCACAAAAACTTTCTTTGCCATAAACTTTATGAAAAGTTAATGGTTTACAGTTAATAGCCAACTGTAAACTATAAACCATAATATATTAATTATAAATTAAAATCGTAAATTCGTATTTGAAATCTTTCGTTCATCCAGCGGTACCATTCCGCACAACATGGCGAGATGATTCCCAATCGAGTTCCTTCTGCAATTTTCTAGAGTCGATGGCATAACGCATATCGTGACCCTTTCGGTCGGTTACGTAAGTAATAAGATCCTTATTTCAGCCACTTCCTGTCATTATCCTCAAACCAGTCAGCGAGAGCTTCCTCGAAACTCCACTTAAACGATAACCGCAGTTTTTCAACTTCTCACCACAGATATTAGTCGAAATCTGGAGTTTCTTTACTCTCGCAGGACAGATACCCATAGGTGAACCAAGAAGCATGGCAGCTCTTGCCATAGGCATGATAACCCAGTTAGGAATATCAGGCACAAACTGAGTCAAACCTGTTACCTTCTTCATTGCCTCAACGATATGCTGAATGGTATAAGCAGGCTCAAAGCAACAGTTATACAACTCTACACCATGCTCATGATATTCCAGACGATACAGCATGAAGCGAACCAACTCCTTTACATAGATGCAAGCCTTGATGGTATCCTTTCTGCCAGGATAAGCAAACTTATGACCACGGATTGCCCAATACAATCTGGTGAAGTTACCATTCCCCCTCAGAATACCACACCAAGGTGAACAATGGTAAGCAGGCGATTTTATGCGCCAGAAATTGAAAAAATAGATTACCTTTGCAATTTGAAAAGCAGAACTGAAATCTTTGTACCGATTGGTTAGCTTAGAACAATATTTCTAATTCGCCTTACATTTTGTTTTTCGTACTCATCGAGTAACTCATAACCTGCATCATTCTGATGCGAATAAAGCTTATCAAAATAATCTATTACAGCAAAGGGAGCACCTGCATCACTCGCCTTTCGTCCATAAGGCGTATCAGCATTATACTCCATTCGCATCAAAAGGCTATCAATACCGACAATTTCTCTAGTTTCAACATTTCGTTCCTGTGCCAAGGCATATTTATAACAGACATTGAAAAGTCCCAAATACTTGACAACTTGATACCTCAACGTATTAAACACGAATTTTGCAGCATACCTTACAGCTTCATCTACACCCATGGAGTTTATATAATAATTCACAGATCCAACAAAACCTTGCTTCAAAAAGACCGAAACAAGATTAGTCATTAGACAATATCGGTCTCGTTGAAATTCAATAAGTTTTAAAAGTTCCCCCTGCTGAGGTAAAATAGATTTTATTTTATCAAATATAACCTCCAAACCACTTTTCTTAATATATTTTGATCCATTATAAGATGAAATAAAACTACGCATTTCCTCCTTTTCTTGTTCTGTCATTCTTTTTACTGACTGAAACAAATAGTACTTGTCCTTTGGCGCAATCGTCTTATATACATCCAATATTTGAATTGGTAATTCTCCGCTATTTGCCATGTCAGCAATCCATTTTTTTCAGAGATTTCTCGTTCTGTTAGATAGCAATTATCTATAAAAGGAATATCAACTGATGTCTTTGGAGTATTACTGTCAAAGAACTTATGTCCTAGCTCATCTGTCGCTTCATTTTTTATGGTTAAGAATTCTTTATCAAAAACAAACACACGCCCCATATAATGGTGAATAAACCTTCCAGCCCGCCCTTCAATATTTTTGGCATCGAAAGGTTTCAGTTCTTTCCTACCTTTTTTATGAGATAAAACAACCATGTTTTTTGCAGTTGTATTCACCCCTTCTGTAATTGTTGTTGTTGAGATTAAGACTTTAAGGACACCATTGTTGAACAAATCTATTATTTCGTTTTGAATATATTTTGGCACAAGCCCATGATGCACCCCTATGCCTTTTTTCAATGCCATGGTTACAATCCATTGCGCCCCCTTCTTATTTTTAAACAAGTTTTCTAAATGTTGCAAGAACATACCCATGTTTTCAGACTCAACATCAGGTAGTAAATCATCTGCTAAAAGTTCCCTTGCATAATTCTCTACTTGAGCTTTTGTTGCTGTATAAACTATAACATTTTCATTATTATTAACCAAAGAGCACACTAATTCCTTAAAACGTTCTTTTTTGCTTACTGAGGTAAAATTTATTATAGTTTGGGTATCTGGTAATTTTATTTTCTTCGACGATTTCAACTCTACCTCTTGTTTTCCTACGATTTCTAATGTCCCATAATCAACAAAAGACATGCCACCCCAATGAAGAAACCTTTCTATGGAAGACTCTGGATTATTCTCGTCAATTTTGATATATGGGCCAGTTAATAAGCAATCTCTACTGCACTCCATACCAATTTGAGTCGCAATTCGATAAGCAACATCCCTTTCATTTTCTCTTTGTTCATCATCTACCAAATACTCATTATCAATTTTATAAACTTCGTCAACGAAAAAGAAATCGAACTTTAGTTCTTGATGCTTATCCATAAAAGACAAGAATCGTTCTGGAGTATAAATAAACAAGTTATGATGTTCCTGAAGTTCAGTATCACTCAGGGTATGTACTTTATATCCTTGTTTAACCCATTGATAAGAAGTACTATTATATATCTTCAAGAGATTTTCAGAAAGCAACGCTATTGTTGGAAATATAAAGCAAACATTATCATATTGCATCTTTCGCAGAATTTCATAAATCAAGAAAGTCTTACCAAACGATGTTGATGCAGACAAGAAGTAACGATTACTTTTGCCATTTTCAAATCTATTTAAGACATTCATTTGATACTTATGCAATTGCACATCATCCGCAACACATAATGATGCCTCTCCAACAAGTACCGGCAAATCCTTGATATGGAAATCCACTTCAGACTGTTCTAAGTCATGCTGAAATTTACTCAACATAACATAGTATTGAGGAACTCCAGCTTCATTTGCTATATATCTAAGGAAATGCAAATCGGAACTTGATAACTCATTGTCTTTTATCGAGTCAAAGTACACACAGACTTTTTGCACCAAATCTGCATCTACATTTTCTCCTCGCCTCTTTGCATATATTAGCTTAATTATATTACTTGCTGATTTGATAATATCCATTTTCTTACTTGATCTTTAATATCTTTTGCTACGCTCACAGGTAGCAAGATGAAAAACAACGAATATTCTAAAGAAAAATTTATGTTTAACTGAGTGAATCTATTATTTGTATAGTCAACTACACTCTTTATAATTTCATCATAAGACTTGCCTTCATCATTAAAAACCACGAGCATCGGATACACAAAAGACATTCCATTATTACGTGCTACCTCTGCCAAGTTAACTGTAGGGTTATTCCTAAAAGCATCTAGTATTGGAGAAATTGACACTTTAGAATTTACAAATGTCTCAAAATCCTCCATTGCGATAAAATTTTTATTTAAGTAATCATCAGAAAGACTAATGTTTATTTTTTCTAGAATTTGATTTACACCAGTCCTAAAAGACTTATGAAATTTCACTTCTCCAAACCAGAGTTCTATACTTCCATCTGATTTTAGCAACATTTGATAAGTATCAAATCCTTTTGTTTCTGAACTTTCTAAAGGATTATAAAAATGTCCTCTTGATATAAAAGTTTCTGCACCATAGAAATGTTGCAGCATAAGAAAAAGTAAGACTTCGCCATAAAATCCATACTTAAGTTGTTGTTCCTCTGTTGCAGCACGATCAAACTTCATTCTACTAATTAAAGCTCTTTTTTGAAGGGTATCTAGCTTAGTTAAATCAATAGAACTCTCATCGAATGAATATTCAATAATACCATTATAAATAATCTTAGACAAGTCGCCATCAGAAGTCAACACTTGATAACATTTGTCTGACAATGTTGAAACTGTAATCTTAGGAATTGAACTTCCTGTATTGGGCAATGAATATTTTAATCCTATACAATGCTCCATTAAACTTTTTAGTGAATCTCTCATCTTTAGATTTGATTAATTATAAACATAAGTTTTTCTTGTAAAGCAAAATAAATCAAGTCATACTCTTCATCACTTCAAATGATTTTCTTCTTTCCACCACGTATGATTTGAAGAAGCATCGGATTGACTCTCACTAATTCCATACCAGTATGTTTAGCCAATCTCTTTGCATAATCTGCAACCGCAGAGGCATCAAACATTGTTTTGCCAAAACTGGCAACATTGTCCATCCAATTTATTTCAGCCCCTTCCTGTCATTATCCTCGAACCAGTCAGCGAGAGCTTCCTCAAAGCTCCACTTAAACTGATAACCGCAGTTCTTCAACTTCTCACCACAGATATTAGTAGAAATCTGGAGTTTCTTCACTCTCGCAGGACAGATACCCATTGGCGAGCCAAGAAGCATGGCAGCTCTTGCCATAGGCATGATAACCCAGTTAGGAATATCAGGCACAAACTGAGTCAATCCAGTTACCTTCTTCATAGCCTCAACAATATGCAGAATAGTATAAGCAGGCTCGAAGCAACAGTTATACAACTCAACACCATGCTCATGATGCTCCAGACGATAAAGCATGAAGCGCACCAACTCCTTTACATAGATACAAGCCTTGATGGTATCCTTTCTGCCAGGGTAAGCAAACTTATGACCACGGATAGCCCAATACAATCTGGTGAAGTTACCATTCTCACCCTTTCCGAATACCACACCAAGACGAACGATGGTGAGCTGAAGATTCTATGCGCCCGAAATTGAAAAATAGATTACCTTTGCAAATTGAAAAGCAGAACTGAAATCTTGGTACCGTTTGCAGCGATACAAGCGGTACCGATTGCAGTGATAGCATGGTACAGATACTGCGCTATCGCCAAGTATTAACTTTACCCTTTGTTTCAAATATCTGATGAACGGAAGAACTTTCCGTTGATAATATTTTATCTACCAATATAGATTTCACGATTATTTATGCTTAAGCCTAAATATTAAAACCACCATTCACAGGTTTAATCCTACCGATATACCAATTTACTTCTTCCACACCAATTTTATCTGAAATGTACAATCCGTATAGAATAACAGTTCTCCAGTCATTTCGACCATACATAGTCAAACAATAATTATATCGATTACTCAAATAATCCTTCAATGCTGCCTTACTTTTAAAATTAGTACAAGCTAGCGTATCTGCTACAAACCGATGAGACTCTTTCATTAGCCTCCTCAACAGTTTGATATGCTCTACCTGCTTCTCTATTTGTGTCTTAAGTGAACTATCTTTAGGAAATTGAGAACAATCCAAAGAGTAATACCAAGAAAACTTATGAGTAAGAACATTCACATGGATATTAACGATTAGAAATACAATTCCATTTGGAAAATCGACATAATAAGGATGTAAAAATTCATCATATGGTTTTGCTCTTTTCTTATTATTACATACACCACACGTTGGTACAAGATTCAAACGGCACAGAGACAATGGTTTATATTGAGATTTTGGCATCTGATGATCCAATTGACTTGGAGGATTTATGCCACATAATGGACAAAGATCTACACCATTGAAGAGTTCTTCTCGAATATAATACAGCTCTTGCCCCTCATACGTTTTAGAACCATACATATTATGAATCAAATCTCCTTCATCACAAGTAAAACGATTGAGAACAGATGAAGCAATACTACCCTTGTTTTGATCATACAGTTTAATCACATACTGCATTTTAGGCTTAATCGTATCATCCAATCGATTGCCACTCGCACGAATGATTTTATCAATATCTTGCAAAGCCGAATCCAAAGCTGGCTTACCCAATCTCCACATATTTATTCCTCCTCATCTTCAAATAAGCTAACCAAATAAGCACTCATACTAAAACTCAATTCCTCACACCCCAATCGATTTTTAAAGCGAGTCAAGACTTCACGAATGGTTTTCAACTCATTACAATGCCATTTATCATATAATTCGCTTACGACATCATGATAATGGGTAATATCCGATGTCAAGTTAAACACCATAGAATTGATAAGTCCGAAACTCTCTCCGTAGACTTCTGATTTCGGATGCAGAATCGTAGTCTCTCCATTTCTTCGATCCATGATATATACATTTTTCGAAAATGTTTCTTGTAAAATAACAGGAGAATGAGTGGAAACCAACATAACAGAATGTCTGAGATGAATAATTTTACGAAACTCACTCATCATAAAAGATAAGAATGGTGGATGTAGATGATTCTCTGGTTCATCAAATAAAATAATACTATTATCTTCTGCATATGCTATCAGATGAACCAGGGCATGAAGAAAGAACTTAACGCCTGTAGACAGACATTTGTAATTCTCTAACATTTCGTTTTCAACCAAGGAAATATTTATCCACTGAATACTTACATATAATGAGGGAAGTACTATCTTGCTATCATCTATGATTTGCTCCAAGATCTCATATTTTTTCTGATTTCCAACAACCAACTTCAATGCACGAGAGAACTCACATGCCAACTCATCTATTGTTTTGAGTTTAATATCATTAACACGCAATCCTTTATTGAGAACATCTTCATTCCGTTCTTCTTTTTTTTGTTTCAAATATCCTGCAATTTTGTCTTCAACCTCTTTCTTTACATCTCTCAAACCACAAAACACGAAACGCCCCGAGTTGTTCTCCATTCCCTCTGAAATCAGACGAAGATCTGAAAGCGTTACTCCTGGCATAACAAAATTATCAAAGGCACTATATGAAAACATGAGCAACTTATTGATACCAACATCATTTGGCTCGACAGAAACATCTTTAAGTTTTCCTCTTTCATTAGGAGCTTCAAACAAGACTTTTGCCAGCTGATACAGAGCTGTACTTTTACCACACCCATTGTGACCAATAAAAGCAATAACGCCAGAAGGAAGATAATCACAATCATCAGCATGTTTTACACCAGAGAAATCCAAATCTATTTTTTGATGAATATATTTAAGATTGACTGTCAGTTTCTCATGCTCCCAATCATGATATGTTCCATTGCTTTGCAAAATGCTTCGGCCTTTCTTGAGGACAAAAGAATCCATACTTGCATTTCGCAAAAGAGATTTGTCGAAACCAGGTTCATCCTTGAAGTTACGATATCGATACTCATCAGCAGAAAGAATCATCCGCATATCACGTACAAAACTATCCCGTTGCGTAGATGTCAAATATTCATATAGTCCAAGATATAATTCTAAAGAAAAAGAAATTGCACAATAATCATTGGGTAACTTTTCAAAAGGATTAGTCAATTTACCAGCTTTTATTTCATTAGCCAACAACCGACTTTCACCCTCACACTGTCCTTTCTTTAAGATATTTACACTTCCGAGATAGGTATTCTTTGTCTTAGTCAACAGTTTTGTTGCATGAAGATGATACGTTGTATAGTAACTATAATCATTCCAATCATCCATTTCCAAATAGAAATCCGCATCTGTACCAGGAAGATCTGTGGCATCTTGATAACAAACATCAATAAGTTTTATCTTCATATTTTTCAAAAATTACAATTCCAATAAAAGTTTTTGGGTTTTAACATTATTGACATAGCGATACGACTGAGGAACCCTAAAGTTCTCACCAAAAATATCAGCTATCAGATAATCTTTTGAAAAGCGATGTACTCCTTTAATTACAATGGCAAATCCATACGAACAATTATTAAAATAAGATATGAAATCCTTCTTTGAGATACATCCCACCTTATTATATTCATCCCATAGTTTATTAGGATTTTCACAGATTACTTTGTCCACCAAAAAGTAGCCGATAAGTTTTTTTATCGGGTGAGAAGAATATACATATACTCTTTCCACATTCACATCAAAGATTTGTCTTCTAAACTCAACTTTCTTACTACCGTGCATGATAGCATTGGCATATTGAGGTTTGATAGACATCAGTGCATACTTCTTCTGATAAGGCTTATTAAAATAATACTCATACTTATTGTCATTATACACCGACTTCACTCTATCCGCGATTTTAAAACCAAACTTATGAAACAAAGGTTTGAATTCATCCACATGCTCTTCGGAGACAGTAATCAGCGGCTTATTATCCTTAAGAATTTCAATTGCTCTTTCTATAAGATAACTACCACATCCTTGGTTACGATATTCACTGGCGACACGCAATGTACAAATTTTCTTTTCATCCATAGCATTCTTAAGAATAGCCAATCCTACAATTATATCCAGATTTTTATCCTTTAACACAACTATGTTTCTTTTACCATGCACCACCTCTCGAAATACCATATCCAACCATTCCTCAAAAAAAGGATAATTGCATTCCAAACCTGATAGGAAATCCTTAATTTGACGAAATAAAGCGACACGGTCTTCAAAATTCATTGAAGACTGTATCAAAAAAGAAACAATATTATTTTTCATAATTTATTCAAATCAACTGTCAAACCAACATAAATCGCAAAGCCGATAAAACCAATGGCAAAGTACCCCCACACTGGTATGAAAGAGCCGTAGTAAATTAGCTGTTTTACAAGTTCCCAATTAATCCACTTATCGTATGCAAGCAACACGCTACATACAATGTTAGCTACAACAGCAAATATAATTTGCTTATTACCGATATGTTCCTTTACAAAAGTTGTGAAAAAAGAATAGTTTGCAATTCCCGATGACTTGAGAAAGATTATCATGTATTTATCTTCGTCTATCGTTTCTATGCCATTGAGATACTTGTTAAATCCAATAGTCTCTAACCTCCTTACATTTTTCAATTTACCAGAATCTATATAACTAATATCAAAATTATCTGGTACGCAATGGAATAAGAATACAGAAGAAACAGGGCAAACACGAAGTCCATGCTCTTCTTTATACTTATATACACACTCCGGTAGATTTCTTGTTTCATTTACCTTAAAGTCAAAGATAAATGTTTTTTTATTAATTCCTGCATGAACAACTGCCAAATCATAACAATTCAATTTCACCAAGAATCTAACATAAACAGAAGCTGCATCTTCTTGAGGTGTTTTAACATGAAGTTTTATGAGTCCTTCCTCTCCCATAATATCAAGATCTACAGACACAATAGCTAACTGTTCCCGATTTTCAAATGAGATAACATAACCTTTATGGAAGTCTCGGTCAATAGGCTGCTGACTAGTCATTGTATCATTGAAAATCAACTTGCAATTATCAGCAACAGCTAATTGATCGTGCAAACTATATTTGCCAATAATATTTTTAGCAAACGGAACTGCAAGAAACACATCAAACTCATCTGGAAGATTTTCTTTCTTAATTTCTACACCCATTTCCAAAAATGCATGTTTCCCCTTTAACTTCCAAGTACAAATTTGGAAACGCTCTATAGAGAGAGCATTTTTGCTTAGTATAAAATATGTATTATCCATAATTTTACTTTTAATCTCTAAATATCATTGGCACAAAAGAGATTATTTAATACGTATACCGCAGCCATCCGGATCCCTTCACGACCTTCATTCTCATAATGAGCTCTAATGTCAGGAAGCAGAAAGCAAGGATTACAACTAACAGAAGAGAACAATTCTCCCATCCGAATAACTGCTTCGGAATCTTCTTGAAGCAATCGTGAATAACATAAAATGATGGTACCGATTGCAAAGATAGTATGGTACCAATTGCACCGCTACACCTGGTCCCAATACAGCACTATAGCCACCTTCTGAATCCCCACCTACCCCTACTCCATACGGTCCCAGCCCGCACAACCTGGCGAGGGCTTTGATGCCCCGCCAACCTTAGAGCGAAGCGGTTCCGAGCACCGGAGGGCGGTTACATCCTCTCTCTTCGGGCAAGAGAGAG
>ERZ1035027.1657-NODE-1657-length-9930-cov-9.150481_pt1 | contig 9930 bp, 6 predicted proteins | sample MGYA00520604_ERZ1035027 | MGnify/ENA primary metagenome ERZ1035027 (study PRJEB33766, sample SAMN09781743) | gut metagenome | biome: gut microbiome | host: Homo sapiens | place: Madagascar | study: EMG produced TPA metagenomics assembly of the PRJNA485056 data set...
TCGGACTGAATATCCTCCGGCGTGCGGATGGTTTTCTGGCCGTCTACCGTTGTGGTACACTCAATGCGGTGCCAGCCCAGCTTGCGTGCGCAGTATTCAGCGGCGGCGCGGGAACGGGCCAGGTATTCGGTATCGCGTTCCTGAATATCTTTTTTGCTTTCATCGCCGTGGTAGCGCTGCGCAATCAGGCGCTGGCTGACATCGGGATCAACCGCAAGGTATACAACCGCATCCGGCGCAGGCAGGCCGAGCTTTTTGTACTCGAACTCAAACAGCCATTCCAGAAAACCATCCCAGTGCATCGGCGGCAGTTTGGAACATTGGTGAACAGCGTTGGAGGTGGTGTAACGGTCAGAGATGATTAGCCCATTCTGGCGGTAGACATTGCCCCACTTGGTTTTGTAGCTGGCAAAGCGGTCAACAGCATAAAACGTTGAAGCTGCATAAGCGTTCACGTCATCCGGGCGCTGGCCGAACTCGCCGGAAAGATACATCTTGACCAGTGCGGAGGACGGACTGTCATAATCTGGGAAGCTGATTTTCAGCGGGTCATACCCTTTGCTATGCAAATTCTGGCAGGCAAGTTCTGCCTGTGTGCCCTTGCCGGAACCATCCAGGCCTTCAAAAATAATCAGTTTACCCATGGTTTTCAGCCTCCTGTTTCAGTGTTGCATATTTATCACGCACGGCGTTCTGCTTGCCGCAGCACATACCGCCCTCCGGGCAGGGACCCGCCAGGCAGCGGGGACCAGCTGCGGCAAAAACATGCGGCGCAAGCGGGTATACAAGGCGCAGCATTTCATCGGCAACGGCGCGGATCTCCCACTGGGCACGGTTGCAGCAGCGCAGGTTGAAAAAGTTGTTCAGGCTGCGGCAGTTCATGGTCATTACCATTTTGGTCTCGCAGGCGTTGGGCAATACAAAGCGGGCATCCTCATTGGCCATTTTGCTGGCTTTGGCGCGGGCGGTCTTTTCCGGCATGCCCTGCTCCATCAAGGTGTGGGTATGCTTTTCTTCCAGTGCTTTGACCAGCTCCAGGTAGTGTTTGGCATCGGCGTTCATTGCATCAATAAAAGCCGCTTTGGCCGCAGGGTCAGCCTCAATTTCCGGGGGAATCACATAACGGAAATCTTCCAGCCGCACATAGCGCTGGCTCTGCACACTGAAACTTGCAATGCGGTGGCGGGTGACCTGTGCCAGAAAGGTGCGGGAAACGCCCTCAATGCCAAAGGTAAAGCTGGCATGTTCAATGGGGCTGGCGTGGCCGAAGTCATTCAGCTTTTGCAAAAAGGCTGCGGTCTTTTCCGGTGTTAGGCCATCCAGCAGGGTTTCGATATGTGCATCAGAATAGCACAGCTTGGCGGCTGCGGCAATGGTCTTTTCGGGGTCATTGGTGTGGGCGATCAATGTTACAAGCATGGGCCCGTTCCCTCTTTTCCTTTTTTATCAGTGGTTTATTCTTCGCTGGTCAGCTTGGTCAGCGGGGCGTAATTGGCCATTGTTTTTTTGATGCCAACGCGGTCAAACTGGATTTCTACAATACAGTCCCCCGCAACCGGCGTTACTTTCAGCACCTTGCCGCGGCCAAACACCTTGTGGTCCACAAGGTCCCCGGCTGCAAAGTTGGCGGCCTTTTTGCGTGCGGGTGCGGCGGGCGCAGTGGTAACGCCACCACCCGCCGGAGCAACCGGAGCACCGGAATGATGGTTGACGCGGCTACTGCCATACCCGGCGCCAAAGCTACTGCTTTGGACCGTGTGGCGGCCGCCGGGGTAGTTCGGGCTTTCGTGCCCGCCGGAAGCAAACCCACTTTGGAAGCCGCCGGCATACTTGCTGCCAAAGCCGCCGCGGTTGTATTCACTGTTCAGATACCCGCGGGAAGCCCCGGAGTATCCGCTGCGCCCGCCGGGAACATTGGTGCTGTAGCTGCCGTACCCGGCGCCAAAACCGCCGCTGTAAGCAAGCTCTGGGCTTTCGGTTTCGTCCATCACATTGGGGTCAATCTCATCCAAAAAGCAGGAAGGCGGGTTGCGGCGCGTCTGGCCGAAAATCATACGGCTGCGGGAGGAAGAAAGATACAGCTCTTTCTTGGCGCGGGTAATACCGACATAGCACAGGCGGCGCTCCTCTTCCATTTCTTCCTCGCTGTAGCGAGCAAGGTCACCGGGGAAAACGCCATCCTCCATACCAATGATAAACACATACGGGAATTCAAGGCCCTTGGCGCTGTGCATCGTCATCAGGGTAACGGAATCAGCATCTTCATCATAGGAATCAAGGTCTGCAATCAGGGCAACTTCTTCCAAGAAACCGGAAAGGGTTGCGTCTTCCCCGTTCTGCTCCGCATAAGTCTTTACGGAAGAAATCAACTGGCCCAAGTTTTCCAGCCGGGTCTCGCCCTCTTCTTTCTGCGCTTTCAGCATGGCTTCGTATCCGGTCTTGCGGATCACTTCACCAGCAAATTCATCCAGCGGAAGGGTGACGGAAAGATCACACAGTTCACGGTACATGGAGTAAAACGCGTTCAGCGCGCTGGCGGCACGGCCCAGTGCGGGATAAGAAGAAACCTCCCGGATGATCTCCATCATCGGCACGCCGTTGGCAGCGGCCAGTTCCCCGATCTTATCAATGGTGGTGGCACCAATCTTTCGTGCAGGTTCATTGATGATGCGGCGCAGGCGCACGTCGTCCCGCGGGTTGACCACAACGGCCATGTAAGAGTTGATATCCTTGACTTCCTTGCGGTCAAAGAAGCGTTGGCCACCCACAATGCGGTACGGGATACCGGCACGGGCAAAATAAGTTTCGATGGGGTTGGACTGCGCATTCATGCGGTACAAAACGGCATGGTCTTTTAAGGAAGCACCGTTTTTCAGGTTCTGGCCAATAACCTCGGCCACATGGCAGGCCTCATCCTGTTCCGAAGCAGCCGTATAATGGTGAACTTTGTCACCATCGCCGTTCTGGGTCCACAGGGTCTTGCCCTTGCGGCCGTTGTTGTTTTTGATAACGCTGTTAGCCGCGTTCAGAATGTTGGAGGTAGAACGGTAATTCTGCTCCAGGCGGATGGTTTTAGCCCCGGCAAAAACTTTTTCAAAGTTCAGGATGTTTTCAATGGTAGCGCCGCGGAACTTGTAAATACTCTGGTCGTCATCGCCAACAACGCATACATTGTTGGAACCACCGGCCAGCAGGCGCACCAGGTGGAACTGGGCCACGCTGGTATCCTGGTATTCGTCCACCACGACATAGCGGAACTTCTGCTGGTAGTATTCCCGCGCTTCGGCATCGGTTTTCAGCATCTGCACGGTATGGAAAATCAGATCGTCAAAGTCCATGGCACCAGCCGTGCGCAGCCGGTTGGAATAGGCGGTATAGATTTTGGAAATCAGAGCAGCCTTGGTATCGCGCGGCGCTTCGGCGGCAACGTCTTTGGCGGAAAGAAGTTTATCTTTGTAACCGCTGATCTGGGAGATGGCTGATTTGACCGGCAGGAACTTGTCATCGATCATCAGCTCTTTGTAGATCTGCTTGATGACGCGCTGCTGGTCATCAGAATCGTAAATTGTAAAGCTTTTGGGGAAGCCGATGCGCTCGGCATCGCGGCGCAGGATCCGTACACAGGCAGAGTGGAAAGTGGAGGCAAATACATCCCCGCCCATGGTATCGCCCAGCATGGCTTTCAGGCGTTCTTTCAGCTCTCCGGCGGCTTTATTGGTAAAGGTAATGGCCAGCACATTCCACGGGCGGGCCGGGGCAACGCTCATCAGCGGCATCAGGGACTGCGGAACCGGCTGGCCGCACATGATGGCGGTGCGCAGCTGCTCCAGATCACTCTGCGCAACCGGGCGGCTGACCTCTTTGGAGCCATAGGCGCGGCCAAAACGGATGATATTGGCAATGCGGTTGACCAGAACGGTGGTTTTGCCGGAGCCTGCACCTGCCAGGATCAGCAGCGGGCCTTCGGTGGTAAACACAGCCTGCTGCTGCACCGGGTTCAGCTTAGTAAAGCAGGAAGCGATATAGCGGTCCCGCAGGGCCAGAAATTCAGTGGTAATGGTATCGGGCATAATGAACCTGTCCTTATATTATATGGCAGAACCAGCCCGGAACCATGCAGGGCTGGGAATTTTGGCAAACGCTGTATAGTATAGCACACTTTTGCCGGATAGAAAAGTAGGCTGGCGGAGGTATCCGCAGAAAATCATACTTTTTACAACCTGCACAAAAGCTGCGCTTTAATTGGAAAAACCTTCTGGGGATTGCAGTCGGTTATGCCACGCTCTGGGGGTGGCATCGCGGAAACCGGCTGTCAGGTATTGGCCCAGCGTTAAGCTGGCTGCGGTTCCGCGTGCCACACAGTTGATGGGGTCTGGTGCGATGGCAACATCCACATGCAGCTCCCCGGCAATGTAACCAGCCAGGCCACGCAGCATGGAGCCGCCGCCAGTCAGCAGAATGCCGTTCTTGGCAACATCAGCGGCCAGTTCCGGCGGGGTGCTTTCCAATACATTGCGGGCAGTGGCGGCAATGCGGGCGGCCAGTTCCTGCACGGGCAGGTACAGGTCCCGCGTATAGACAAGGCGGCGGGCGGGCAGGTTGGTCTCCCAGGAATGACCACGGATCTCCATTACACCCTCAAACTCGCTTTTGGTGCAGCAGGCAACCTGCTTTTTCAGCGCTTCGGCGGTTAGAGGGCCGATGGCAATGTTGAATTTTTCCTGAACATACTGGGCAATGCACTGGTCAAAAGCGTTGCCGGCGACCGGCAGGCTGGCGGCGCGCACCCGCCCACCCATGCTGATTACGGCGATATCCGTGGAGCCGCCGCCGATATCAATCACCATGCAGCCCATGGGTTTGCGGATATCCAGCCCTGCGCCAAGGGCGGCGGCGACAGGCTCATCCACAAGGAAAACCTGCCGTGCCCCGGCTGCCATGACGGCTTCTACCACGGCGTCAGCTTCAATGCCGGTAATGGCTGCCGGAACGCAGACCGATACGCGCGGCTTGATGATGCGCGAACGGCATACCTCATTGATAAACCGCACGATTAGTTCGTTTGTCATGCGGTGGTCCTGAATAATACCGTCCCGCAAAGGGCGGATGATATCAATATAAGAAGGCACACGCCCCACCATGCGCAGGGCTTTGTCCCCCACTGCCAGAATGGTGCTGCTGCGGGTATCAACAGCACCAATGCTGGGCTGATGGAACACAACTCCCTGTTCCTGTGTGGCAATGATAATGGAAGTTGTGCCAAGATCAAGGCCGATATCATATTGCTTCATGTTTATCTGGTACTCCTTGCTGCCAGAAGCAGCACTTTGTTATCTATTGTGAATTGCCATCAACCATCCGGCAGATAAAAGTTATTTGCTTTCTTTTGGTGTTCCGGCGGCACCGTGGCTTTTGGGCATCAGTTCCGTCGCTGCAACACACACGCCGTCCACACTCACAGCGCCACCCTCCAATAGCGCTTTGGCGCAGGCAGAGATGGTGGCACCAGTGGTGATTACATCATCCAGCAACAGCAGCCGCATTCCGGAAAGGTCAACCCCAGTACGGCAGGCGTAAGCATCCTTGACATTGGCAAAGCGCTTTTGCTGGTCCAGCGATTTTTGCGGTAAAACCTGCCGGGTCAGGCACAGCGGCTGAATGACCGGAATGTGCAGGATGCGCCCAAGGCGCTGCGCTAGCAAAAGGGGCATATTTTCCGCGCGGTTCTTCTTTACGCGCGGCGGCACCGGAACAATGGCGCTGTACAGCGAAATGCCGGATAGATTCTCGTATACCGGGCGGTACCCTGGGGCACGGGCGGGCTGTGCGCCAAAAATCAGCACAGCCATCAAATCCGCCAGTTCTCGCGCATACCAGGGGTTGCCGTTCTCCTTGCAAAGCAGGATAGCATGGCGCACACTGTCTGCATAGTAAAAGGCAGCTGCGCAGGTGTTGACGGCGTAAAAGGCGTGCTCCGTTACAGGCAAACGCGGTGGAAGATGCCGCAGACGCTCGGCTTCCGGTATACAGGAACGGCACACGGCGGCTTTCCAGGCGCTTTGCTCAAGTACCGTGCCGCACAGCGGGCAGTGCCGCGGATAGGCAAGGGCCAGCAGCGGTTCCAGAGCCGTTCGCCCACGGTCCAGCCAATCCAGAGATATGCGTTTTCTCTGTTTCATCTGCGTTTTTCAGCCGGAGTGACTGCCTCGCGCAGCAGGTAGCGCAGCCCGCTGTAACGCATGTTCTGGCGCACATTATCCACCATGGCCTGCTCGGTGCGCCGGGTTCCCGCCAGAATGCACAGGCGGCGTGCGCGGGTAACCCCGGTGTACAACAAGTTGCGGTAACAAAGGCGTGCGGGTACATCTGCCACAGGCATAATGACGGCCGGAAATTCAGAACCCTGGCTTTTGTGCACTGTTACGGCGTAAGCGGGTTCCAGCTCGGCAAGCTGGTCAGCACCGTAAATATACTTTCGGTCATCCATCTGTACCGTCACAGCACGGCTTTCGGGGTCAACGGCAGTAATAATACCCATATCCCCGTTATAGGCACCCACACCGGCTTCGGCACCGTCCCGCTCATAGGGAATGTCATAATCGTTTTTGATCTGCATTACCTTGTCGCCACAGCGCAGCACACGGCCGCTTTGCTCCCACATGATCTGCGGCTTATCCGGTGCAGGCGGGTTCAAAATGGCCTGCAGGCGGCGGTTCAGTTCTACGCTCCCGGTGGGGCCAACCTTGGTGGGGCAAAGCACCTGGATGTCCCGCACGGGGTCATAGCCATAACTTTTGGGCAGCCGAGTACTGACCAGGTCGCAGATCAACCTCTGGCAGGCAAGACCGGTGGATTCGATCATGAAAAAGTCATCATCCCGCCCGCCTTTTATGGGCATCTGCCCTTCCACAATGCGGTGGGCGTTCTGTACAATCATGCTTTTCTGCGCCTGGCGGAAGATCTCATTCAGCCGTACGGTGGGCAGAACGTCTGCCTGCAAGATCTCCCCCAGCACACTGCCGGGGCCAACGCTGGGCAGCTGGTCGGCATCACCTACCATAATAATGCGGCAGTGGTAACGCGCGGCGGCCAACAACGCCTGGAACAGCTTGGCATCTACCATACTCATCTCATCCAGAATGATAACGTCAAACGGGAGAAGATTCTTTTCATTATGAATAAAACGCACGCTGCCGGTAGAATAGTCCACTTCCAGCAATCGGTGGATGGTGGAAGCGCTGTGGCCGGTCAGCTCGGTCAGCCGCTTGGCGGCGCGGCCGGTGGGGGCACACAGGGCAACCCGGTCATAAATACCTTCATACAAATTCAGAATCGCTTTGACCGTTGTGGTTTTGCCGGTACCGGGACCGCCGGTCAAAACCATTACGCGGGAAGAGAGTGCTAAGCGGATTGCTTCCCGCTGCAAAGGGGCATATTCAAAACCTTGGGTCAATTCCAAAACGCGGATATCGCTTTCCAGCGTTTTGGGGCTTTCTGTCGGGAATGTGGCAAGCTCCCCCAGCCGCGCAGCAATATCCTGCTCTGCGCTGAGCAGATCTGGCAGGTAAATATATTTCGTTCCGTCAAAGGTGCAGGCGCGCATTTCGTCATGCTCCAACAGGCTTTGCAGCCCGGCCTTTACGGCATCCGGCTCAACCCGGATAAAGCGCGCAGTGCTTTCGATCAGCTTATCTGCGGGCAGGCAGGTGTGGCCGTTGTTGGCGTTGTGGCGCAAAGCGTACAAAAGCCCGGCGGCAATGCGCAGGTCGCTGCCCTGTCCTACCTGCAGCTGGGCGGCAATACCATCAACCTGGCTGAATTTCAGGTTCAGCGGCTCCCCGCACAGCATGTAGGGGTTCTTTTTCAGTGCTTCTACCGTGGCGGGGCCAAACGCGCGGTAGGCAGTAACAGCCATCTGGGCGGAAAGCCCAAACTTGGCCATCCAGGCAACCACTTCCCGCACACCGTACATACGGCGGAACTCGTTGGAGATGGCGGCGGCCTTTTGCGGGGTGATACCTTTTAGCTCACAGAGTTTGTCCGGCGTTTCGGAGATGACGTTCAATGTATCCGCCCCAAATTTTGCCACAATCTTTTTTGCTGTGGAAGGCCCGATATAGGGCAATACCCCACTGGAAAGGTAGCTCAGCAAAGCCGCGGTATCCTGCGGCAGGCTGGCTTCACAGGTTTCGGCACGGAACTGTTCGCCATAGCTGGGGTGGTTGACCATATAGCCATACGCCGTAATGGACATACCGTTATCCACGCTGCCCACGTTGCCTGCCACCACAATATCGGTGCCACCGGCATCCACTTCAAACACGGCATAACCGGTATCCGGGTTTTCGTATATCACATGCTCAACAACGCCCTCTAATTTGAGCATCTCAGCAGTTTGTGTTGTACTATTTGTCTGTAAAGTATCCGTGCTTGCCACCTCCTTTCTGGCATAAATAGAGATCAATCAAATTCAGTGCATAATTATTTATTTTATATTATAGCCTATTTGAGTCTCTTTGGCAATTTTTTTGACAACTTCCCCTTGTAACTGATATAATAAATGTCCTTTTGCGGTTTTGAAGTGAGTGCAAAAAGAAGGCGCTGGGCAAGGAGGCGAAGCTGGAATAAAATTGCATGGATCGAATTTTCTGGCAGCGGCAAGTCCACAGTGGCGCGGACGCTGAGGTAGGAATACGCGGTGTAAATGCCTTGCAACTTGACTGCGTACAGCATATACCGGGCAGGCAGGTACGCCCGCCGGAAGAAAAGCGGACAGCCGTACCCGCAGGCAAACTGAAAAAATCGCCAGGTTTTTGCGCAGTGCCCGAGGAAGTGCGTGTGATCAAAAAGCAGGGAGAATTGGATGAATTTTACCGGGAAACGGGAATGCGGACAGAGCAGACTTTGCAGCAAAAGCGTTAACATATGTTTACACAGGAGCAAACAACGGGAAAAATAAGAGCGATTTATACATCAATGGTAAAAAATGTTTTGAGAAATTGTTATCACTTGCGGAAGGGGTGCAAACAAAATTGTGTATTTTGCCAAAAATCAAGACATTTCGATGTACGGTTGAAACACACCTGAATTTGTGCTAAAATCATGTTAGCTATCTGTGGCCAAATTGCCGTAAAGCACAACTACTTTACATAAACATGCGTGCTAAGATTTTGCATGTGGGGCAGCTGCGGGCCCCAATTGTAAGAGTGGTGCTTTGCGTCAAAAAGCCGACCGAAGCGGCAGACCTGGCCAACCATCTTTGACTGGAAAACAGGAATTAAGAGATTAGAGAGGTGCCTTTTGTGGATAATGAAGAAAATGAAGTAATTGACCTAACAGAAATTTTAAGTGCGGTTCGCCAGCATCTTCTTGAACTGATTTTTGTAACTTTGGCTGCTGCGCTGGTTGGCTTTACGGCGTCTAAGTTTTTGATGACCCCAAAGTATGATTCTTCTGCCCTGATGATTGTCAATACCCGGCAGGATGTCAACGCCAATGTTACCAGTGACCAGATCAATTCTGCAACCAAGCTGGTTTCTACTTACAGCATTATTATCAAGAGTGATACGGTTCTGCAGCAGGTTATTGATAACCTGGGCCTGAACCTGACTTATGCTCAGCTGAACAAGCGCGTTACCGTAGCAGCTGTGGACGATACCCAGGTTATGAAGATCACTGTGCAGAGCGACAGCCCGGAATGGGCACGGCAGGTGTGTGAACAGATCATTACAGTGGCTCCGGATGTGATCAAAGAGGCTGTTGAAGCGGGTTCCGTCAAAGTGATCTCCAATGCTTCTTTGGCAACGGAGCCGGTTTCCCCCAACATTAAGAAGAACACGATGTTGGCCGCAGCGGTTGGTTTTGTTCTGGTGATTGGTATTATTGTGCTGCAGGTTTTGCTGGACAATAAGATCAACACGGAGGAAGATG
>ERZ1035027.1661-NODE-1661-length-9913-cov-8.036316_pt1 | contig 9913 bp, 9 predicted proteins | sample MGYA00520604_ERZ1035027 | MGnify/ENA primary metagenome ERZ1035027 (study PRJEB33766, sample SAMN09781743) | gut metagenome | biome: gut microbiome | host: Homo sapiens | place: Madagascar | study: EMG produced TPA metagenomics assembly of the PRJNA485056 data set...
ACTAGGATTATAATGCTTTTGAATCTTTGAATTATTAAGAATCATACTTTTTACATAATCATATAAGAAATTATCCTTTTCACATATAACTAATATAAAGTTATCTGATAAGTACATATTTACTTCTTCAATTTTAGCTTCATTACCACTAAGTTCACATGTATTAAGACTTAAAAAGTCATAGTTATCAAATAAATCAAGTTTTATATTTTCATCAAATTCAAGGCAATCATTAAATGTTATTTCATCTATATCTAAAATATCTTTAAGTAATTTTAGTTCACAAGCTGTACTTAAAATAAGATATGGATAAACTTTACTATAAAAGTCTTCTCTAAAATGATCTATTATTTCGGCAGTTTTTAAATTTAATATATACATATTTATCACCCTTTATATTATTAGCTAAATGATAAGTTAAAATTCTGATATAAATAAAAGAGAGTATGCTATACTCTCTTTTATTTTATTAGTTTACATATAGGATTGAGTACCATATTATAAGTTTTCTCAAAAAATTTACATGAAAGTATATATGTAACTAATAATGGACTAATTATAATTATTAAATTTGTAAGAAGACTTTTATTCCATGAAGGTATAAGATAGAATATTATAAGTATAATATAAGTGTGAAAAACATATATATACATAGTTGATTTTCCAATATGAGTAAAAAATGTTTTGCTAGTTGGTATTATATATGATACAAATAAGCTTAATAATATACTGCTAATATAAAGTAATATTCTAGAGATTATGCCTATATAAATACTGATACCAAGCTCTTTATAAGAATGAGATCCATATAAAAATCGATAATCTAAAATATCTTTATTAGCTATAAAAAATGAAACGATTATAAATATAAGTATTCCTAAAATACATATACCTATGTTAACCTTATCAAATATATATTTTATCTTTTCTATATCTGTATAATATCCTAATAAAAAGAAAGGTAAAAAAACTATGGTTCTTGAAAATGATAGTATAGATCCATTTGGTATAAGTCCAATTAAAATTCCTAATATAAAGCTAATAGGCAGTATATATTTAATTTTTATTAGGTATTTAAGTGAACTTCTCCAAAAAAATAAACTTAGTAAAAACCATAAAGTCCATCCTGGATATATTATAGGTAAATTAATATCCCCAGTATATATATATGCTAGTGAATACCATATAATATTTAGGAAAATATATGGTATTAATAAATCCTTTAGAAAAATTTTCTTACTCTTATTTACATTTTTAGATAAGTATCCAGAGATATAAATAAACAAAGGCATATGAAACATATATATAGCCATTAATGTGTCACTAGTGTCTATATATCTCTCTATTAAGTGACCAAATACAACTAGAAATATAAGTACTACTTTTATGTTATCTATAAAATGTCTTTTATTAGTAATAGACATTAATTCACCTCGCTTCAAACTATTTTTTCTAAAAACTCAAAAACGTATTTTGAATATTCATTACCATTTCCTCTTACTATATCTATTGTATCTTCATGCTCAGCACCTTTTATTATTTTTAAATAAGAATTATTGTTTACATTCTTTAAATTATTTATAAAGGATTTTGAGTTTTCTATATCTATTAGTGTATCACTATCACCATGTATACAAAGAGTACTTATAGTAGAGTTTTTATTTATTAGATTTATAGGATTACAAGTATCAGTATTACTTTTATATATATACCTTTTTATTAACCTTTTAGATCTATTTGAATTACATTTATTAAAATTTAAAACTCCAGATATGGATATAAAACCTTTTAAAATAGATGTATTTATTTTATAATCATTTTGCCTTTTTGTATCAAAAGCTAAGTGAGATGATATTTCTGCACCAGCTGAATAACCTCCAACTACTATACCATTATTAGTATCATTATTTTTTATATAATGTCTAAGAGCTTTAAATGCATCTTCTATTTGAATAGGATATCTATAATGTGGTACTAATCTATATCCAACCAATACTACTGTATATCCATGTTTAAAAAAATATTTCCCAACTCCACTATATAAAGATGGACTACCTTGACACCAACCTCCTCCGTGAATAAAAAATATAGTTGGTTTATTACTATTTTGTTTATATACCTTATAATATTGTTTTTTATCACTTCCATACTTTACATTAGTGCATTTTATATTTATATCTTTTGTATATGCATACCTTAACATTCTATATACATTTTTTATTTTCTTCTTAATCATATAATATCATCCACCCTTAATAAAATAACTTAAAACAAAAGACATGAATTAAATAAAACTCATGTCTTTATTATATATTATCGTATTATATATTATGCTAGTTTAGATAAATTATAATGATTCTATAAAACTTATTACATCTTCAATTATCCAATCAGGTGTAGAAGCTCCTGCTGTAACTCCTATTAAATTGAATTTGTTTAATTTATCTATATCTAAATCTTCTTTAGTTTCTATTGCAAAAGTAGGTACTTGTTCTTTACATATATTTACTAGCTTTTGTGTATTAGAACTATGTTTTCCACCTATAACTATCATACAGTCTACATCAACAGATAATTCTTTAGCTGCTTGTTGTCTTGTTTTTGTTGCAGAACAAATAGTATTCTTAAAAGTTATATTATCTAATTTTTTAGATAGTATATTTACTATTTCATTATATAATTCTAAATTTAGTGTAGTTTGGGCTACAAGACAATATTTACTGTTATTATCTAAGTTTAAGCTATTTACATCATCAATAGATTTTACTATAAGTGCTGAATTTTCACACCAACCATTTATACCTATTATTTCAGGATGTTTTTTATCTCCAATTATTATTATTTTATATCCTTTTTCATAAAATTCTTTTACTATATTGTGGATTTTTTTTACAAATGGACATGTTGTATCTATTATATTTAAATTATTAGAATTAGCTTTATCGTAAATATCGCTAGATACACCATGAGATCTTATTATTACACTTTTATCATTAGGAATATCATTAATAGTATCTACAGTTACAAGCCCTTTATCTTCATACCTTTGTACAGCTTGCTTATTATGAATAAGTGGTCCTAAAGCATATATATCAGAATTTAATTCTAATTCATCCCATGCCATTTTCATAGCTCTTTTAACACCAAAGCAAAATCCTGCTTCTTTAGCTATTTTTACTTTCATATTTCATATCTCCCTAAAATTAAAATATTATTATTTAGAGTGTATATAGTAATTTTCTTTTATTACTTCTAATACATTCTGTGATAATCGTTCATTTTCCTCTGAAGTAAGCTTTTGTTTATAGTATTCTTCAAATGAAATTGGTTTATCTATAAATATCGTTACTCTATTAAATAATTTATAATTAGATATTATAGATATAGGTACAACTTGTGCTTTTCCTTTTATGGCAAATAGAGAAAGTCCAGCTTTAGCTTTACCAAATCCAGGTTCTTTAATTCTTGTTCCTTCAGGAAATATACCTAATACATATCCATCTTTTATAGCCTTTAGAATATTTTTTATAGTAGAGATATCTGGTTTTTCTCTATTTATAGGAATAACATTTAATTTTTTTAAAATATATGCTAATGGCTTTATATCAAAAAGTTCTTTTTTAGCAATAGCTGCAACTTGCCTATTTTCTATTGCTGCTGCTAAGAATATAGGATCTAGATTAGATTTGTGATTTGCAGCAATTATTACATTGCCCTCATCAGGTATATTTTCTGCTCCTATAACTTTATATTTGTAAAATATATTTACAAAACATTTAAAAGCTTTTGTTACAAATTTATAAAAACTCACTTTTATCTCCCTTCAATTATTAAAGCTATAAAGTGCCATAAAGCACTTTATAACTTTAATATATTATATGTTTATTTTAGATAGTACAGATTGAACTACTTCATTTATACTCTTTCCTGTAGTATCTATTTCTATAGCATCATCTGCCTTAACAAGTGGTGCAAATTCTCTGTTTGAATCAATTTCATCTCTTTTTATTATATCGCTTATTATTTCTTCAAGGTTTACATCATATCCTTTATTAACTAACTCTTTATATCTTCTTTTTCCTCTTTCTTCTGGTGTTGCTACTAAGAAAAATTTATAATCTGCATTTGGGAATACATAAGAACCGATATCTCTTCCATCTAATATAACAGAACTTACTTTTCCTATATTTCTTTGAACATCTACCATAAGATATCTTACTTCTTTTATTTTTGCTACATTAGAAACATTGTTGCTAACTTCCATTGTTCTTATTTCGTCTTTTAATATTTCTCCATTTAAATATATATTATTATCTTTAAAATCTATTTCACAATCTTTAGCTATTTTTATAACTTCTTCTTCATTATTTATATCTATATTATTTTGAAGGCATTTATATGTTATTGCTCTATACATAGCTCCAGTATCTATATAGTTTATATTTAATTTCTCTGCTATTAATTTTGCTATTGTACTTTTACCTGCTCCTGCTGGTCCATCTACTGCTATTACTAAGTTTTTCATTTTTTATCTCCTATTAGTTATTTATTTATTAAATCTTTTCTTAAGTTTTTTGCATTATTTAAGTAAATATGCTTTATATCAGCTTTAGTTTTTTCAGTATTTATATACATCATAACTCTTATACATTTACTTAAACTTCCTTGTATATGCTTTTCTTCATAATTTAACATAGGTATATCATGTATGTCTAGAATCTCTCTGACAGCTACAGCTGGATATACTGCATCTAAATCTTTTGTCATAGTAAAACACATACTTATAATATCTTCATTATTTAATTCATTTTTTAATATTATTGTTTCTATTAGTTTAGAAGTTTCTTTTAATATTTCTTCTTTATTATTAGAAGTTACAGTTGTTGCACCTCTTATTGCTAATACTTTCATATTAATCACCTATACACTTATTCCAGCAAGATACCCTGTTGAAAAAGCTATTTGTAAATTATATCCGCCAGTTTCAGCGTCTACATCTATTACTTCCCCTGTAAAAAATAGATTTTCTATTAATTTTGACTCCATAGTAGAAGAGTTTATTTCTTTTACAGATACTCCACCACTTGTAACTTGAGAAGCTTTTATACCAATACTTCCATTGCAAGTTAGCTTCATACTTTTTATACACTCTACTATTTTTAATTCATCACTCTTTGATAATTCATTAGCTTTTTTATCAGTTAAATCTAATAAATTGAATATTTCCTTTAAAAAGTTTTGAGGTAGTAATCCTTTTAGATTATTAATTACATTTTTATTAGGATTTTCTCTTATAAGTTTAGATATTTCATCACCAGTAATACTAGGTAAAAAGTCTAAACTTATTTCTAATTCATTTTCATCTATATATTTAGTTATATATGATGAAAATTTTAATACAGCTGGTCCTGTTAAACCAAAATGGGCAAACAACATATCTCCAACTTGACTTATCTTTTTCTTTTTTATCTTACAAGAAATTTCAACATTTCTCATAGAAATACCTTGTAGTTTTTTTATAAAGCTTTCTTTAACTGTAAGAGGTATTAATGCTGGATATATTTTATTTATGGTGTGTCCATATTTTTTTAATATTTCATACATCATACCATCAGATCCTGTGTTTGGATAGCTTTTTCCACCTGTTGATATTATAACCTTATCTGCTAGTATAGTTTGGTTATTTTCTGTTTTAACTCCTATAACAGTATTATTTTCTATTATAAGATCAACAACTTTAGTATTATATAGTATTTTTACTTTATTAGCTTTTAAATCAGATTTTAACGCTTCTATTACTTCTTCTGATTTATCTGATTTTGTATATACTTTATGGTCATTATCAGTTTCAATTTTATATTCTAAATTATTTTCTTCGAAGTATGATAATAAATCTTTGTTAGTAAAGCTATAAAAACTACTATATAAAAACTTTTTATTATTTACAACTTTATCAAAAAAGTCTTCAATATCTCTGTTGTTAGTTATATTACATCTTCCACCACCAGTAAGTAAAAGCTTTCTTCCTAACTCTCCATTTCGTTCTAATAATATAACTTCATGATTAGACTTTGATGCATTAAGAGCAGCCATCATTCCAGATGGGCCACCTCCAACTACTATAATTTTAGACATTTATTTACTCCTATTCTAATGCTGAGTTATTTAATTTCTCATTATTTTTTATATGACTAGTATCATTCATCTTTATTATTACTGGGCCATAATTTCTACACTCTACTATATTAAGAGCTGTATTATCTTGTTTTATTCTATATATATTTTCCATTCCAGAGTTTAAGAATGAAAGTAACATAACTCTCACTGTAACTGAGTGGCTAACTAGTAAAATATGCTTATTATTATATTTTTCATTTAATTCTTTTATAAAGGCATCTACTCTATCTTTTATAATATGAAGAGTTTCACCATTAGGTATATCTGCTAAGTGAGGTTGATTTCTCCAAGTTTCATATGTTTTTGCATGATTTTTCTTTATTTCATCTATTAAAAGACCTTCCCAGTCTCCAAATCCCATTTCTCTTAGAGATTTAGTTTGATTAACCTTAACACCTATTTGATCACCAACAATTTCAGCTGTTTGAACTGCTCTACCTAAATCACTACTATATATATAGTCTATAGGATACTCTTTTATGGCTTTTGCTAACTCAAAAGCTTGTTCTTCTCCTTTTTGAGTTAAATCTGAATTTCCATGACCTTGAGTTTTGCCTAATATATTCCAATTTGTCTGTCCATGTCTTACTATGTAAAAAGTATTTGCCAACCTTATGACCTCCTCAAGTGTATATTATTTATTTTTAACTTTCATCAAAAATTTATTATACCATAAATATGCATTATATAAGAATACCCATAAAGTAATATATATAATAATATTTTTGAGCAACGGATTTATCCGTTGCGGTAGGAAAGATATATCGTTGGCGAAATGAAGTGTTTCGCCGACACGTCGCTCAAGTGAAGCTAATTTTTTATATTAAGAACTTTTAATGGAAAAAATTAATAAAAATATTGATATTGCAATGCTATCTAGTTTTTATTTTCTTATAATATTAATTTAAACAAATTGTAATATTATTTAAAAACTTAACTCTATTACTAAATTATAAAAAAAAGCATCTCTAGATTACTAAAATCTATTGAGATGCTTTTTATTACTATTTAACTTCTACTTTAATATTATCATCTTCTCCATCAATAATAATATTACATCCACTATAAATTTCGCCTGCTATCATCTTTTTAGCAATTATAGTTTCAAGTGTATTACTTATATATCTCTTTAATGGTCTAGCACCGTATACTGGGTCATAACCTTCTTTAGCCATAACTTCTTTAGCTGAATCAGTTACTTCTATACCTATATTTTTATCTTTTAGTCTGTTTCTAAGAGCATTTACAAATATATCTATTATTTGTTTAATTCCTTCTATATCTAAAGGTCTAAACATTATTATATCATCAACCCTATTTAAAAACTCTGGTTTGAATCTATGTTTCATTTCACTCATAACTAAATCCTTAGTTGATTCAGTTATATTTTCTCCAGCTTCTAGTAAATAATGACTTCCTATATTTGATGTCATTATTATAAGAGTATTTTTAAAGTCTACAGTCTTACCTTTATTATCTGTAAGTCTACCATCATCTAGTATTTGTAAGAATATATTAAATACATCTTCATGTGCTTTTTCTATTTCATCAAATAAAATTACAGAGTATGGATGTCTTCTTACAGCTTCTGTTAATTGTCCTCCCTCTTCATATCCTACATATCCTGGAGGTGGTCCTATAAGTCTAGATACAGCATGTTTTTCCATATATTCTGACATATCTATTCTTATTATATTATCTTCACTGTCAAATAAGTTATTAGCTAAAGTTTTAGCAAGTTCTGTTTTACCAACTCCAGTAGGTCCTAGGAATATAAATGAACCGATTGGTTTATTTTCGTCTTTAAGACCTGCACGAGCACGTATTACTGCATTTGATACTGCTGTTACAGCTTCATCTTGACCTATTACCCTTTTGTGAAGCTCATCTTCTAGTTTAAGAAGTTTTTCTCTTTCTCCTTCAACTAATTTAGTAACAGGTATTCCTGTCCATTTAGCAACAATTTGAGATATTTCATTTTCTGTTACTTCTTCTTTTAATAATGCATTATCGTAACTTTCTTGCATTTTTAATTCATGTTCTTTTATTTGTTCCTCTAGCTTTGGTATTACACCGTATTTTATTTCAGCAGCTTTATTTAAATCATATTCTCTTTCAAATTTTTCTACATTTCCTTTAGCTTCATCAAGTTGAGATTTTAAATTCTTAATTTCAAGTATTTGTTTTTTCTCTTTTTCATACTTAGCACTCATCTCATCATTTTTAGATTTAAGCTCTGATATTTCTTTTGCTAATTTCTCTAGTCTATTTTTACTTTTTTCATCATTTTCTTTTAATAAAGCTTCTCTTTCTGTTTCTAGTGTAAATAGTTTTCTTCTTACTGTATCTAATTCTGTAGGAAGAGAATCTATTTCACTCCTAATCATAGCCCCTGCTTCATCTATTAAGTCAATTGCTTTATCTGGTAAGAATCTATCTTGTATATATCTATCTGATAACTTAGCAGCTGCAACTATTGCATTATCATGTATTCTTACTCCGTGATGTATTTCAAATCTTTCTTTAAGACCTCTTAATATAGATATAGTATCAGCTACAGTAGGTTCTTCTGCTATAACTGGTTGGAAACGTCTTTCTAATGCTTTATCTTTTTCTATATATTGTCTATATTCATCAAAAGTTGTAGCTCCTATACAGTTTAACTCTCCACGTGCAAGCATTGGTTTTATAAGGTTACCTGCATCCATAGCACCATCAGTTTTACCAGCACCTACTATTGTGTGTATTTCATCTATAAATAGTATTATCTTTCCATCAGATGATTGTACTTCTTTAAGTACTGCTTTTAATCTTTCTTCAAATTCTCCTCTATATTTAGCTCCAGCAATTAAAGAACCCATATCTAGTGCATATATTATTTTATCCTTTAAACCTTCTGGAACATCTCCACGAACTATTCTTTCTGCTAATCCTTCAACTATAGCAGTTTTACCAACACCAGGCTCTCCTATAAGTACTGGGTTATTTTTAGTTCTTCTTGATAATATTCTTATAACTCTTCTTATTTCTTCATCTCTACCGATAACAGGGTCTAGCTTATTCTTTTTAGCAAGTTCAACTAAGTTAGTTCCATATCTAGCTAATGCTTCATAAGTCCCTTCTGGGTCTTGCGTTTCAACCCTTTGACTACCTCTTACTTGAGATAATACTTTTAAGAAGTCGTTTTTATTTATATTATATTGTTTTAAGATTCTTCCTACTGCATTATTAGATTCCATATCCATAATGGCAAGCATAACATGCTCTACACTTATATAACTATCTTTAAACTCTTTTGATATTTCTTCTGCTTTTATTAAAACTTCATTTATTCTTCTTGTAGCTGTTACTCCTTGAGAACTTATTCCCTCACCATGTATTTGAGGTAATTTTTTTAATTCTAAATCTATACTACTTTTTAAAGCATCTACCGATACATTCATTTTATCAAATATATTAGGAATAAGCCCATCTTCTTGATTTACAAGTGCACTAAATAGATGAATAACATCTAACTGTTGATTATGATTTTTTACAGCTATGCTATAAGCATCATTTAATGACTTTTGAACTCTAACCGTCATTTTTTCTATATCCATAAAATATACCTCCATTGATTTATATATATAAAGACTATTATTTATTATGCTAAAAATTTCAAATAATAAAAGTATTTTCGAATTATTAGCACTCTATTAAGTAGAGTGATAACAACTTTATATAAACTATATACCTC
>ERZ1035027.1679-NODE-1679-length-9845-cov-19.162717_pt1 | contig 9845 bp, 9 predicted proteins | sample MGYA00520604_ERZ1035027 | MGnify/ENA primary metagenome ERZ1035027 (study PRJEB33766, sample SAMN09781743) | gut metagenome | biome: gut microbiome | host: Homo sapiens | place: Madagascar | study: EMG produced TPA metagenomics assembly of the PRJNA485056 data set...
GGAGCCAGGTGAGGCTCATCGCATCGACCAACGCGATATTCGGCGCCGACGAGGCATGCGCGATGCCGCACATCAGCCGCGACGCCATGTACCGGCTCGCCCCCTTGCATTCACCGCCAGTGCATGCTATAAAGTTGTTGGTGGCTCATTAAGCTACCTCCAAGTGCCGGGGGAGTCCCCCGGCTATTTTTTTATTCATTCCATTAGGAGTCCCCATTGGCCAAGGAGCTCAGCATCTTCGTCGACGAGAGCGGCGACCGCGGCGGCAAGGCTCGCTACTATCTGCTCACACTCGTCTTTCACGACCAGGCAGACAGCATCGCCGAGGCGGTCACGGGCTATGAGGCCAAGCTCGCCAGGTCCGACCTCCCCAACATCCCGTTCCACTCCGAGCCCCTCATGAACGGGCACAAGGATTATGAGCTTCTCGGCATCGAGCAGCGCAAGGCCATGCTCGCCTACTTCTCCTCGTTTGTCCGCAGGCTTCCCATCTCTTATACAACGTTCGTCTACCGCCGCAGCCAGTTCGAAGACCCGGCAAGGCTAATGGAGCGCATGGGGCGCGACATCTCCTCCGCCGTGGTTAAACACTTGGACTTCTTCCAGTCCTTCGACGATGTGAAGGTCTATTACGACAACGGTCAGGACATCGTCAAGCAGGCACTCGACCGCTCGGTGGGCAAGGTCCTCTCAAAAGGGGTCGTCCGACGCCGCAAGACCTCGATGACCGACTACCGCCTCGAACAAGTGGCGGATTACCTCTGCACTATCGAACTTGCCTTGGTCAAGTACGAAGCCAAGGAGGACGGTGAGACGTACAACAAGTTCTTCGGTGGCGTCGGCTCTTTCAAGAGGAACTGGCTCAAGCAAGCCCGCAGCAAGCGGATATAGGTGGTTCCGCAGTCTCGCAGGGAGCGGCCATCTCTCCTCCGGCCAGGAGTCCCAAGCGGCACGCTTCGAGCAGCGATGGCGAAACGCAAGCAATGGCGTCGCAGGCGCCTCGCGCGCTACAGTATTCATGTGGTCATCCACTATCGTCTCGGCGTGGTAACTGAAGATTCTAGGCGCTGGCCACACCCCTTTTCCGGGGCGCTAACACCAATGTTTAGCACACAAGGAGTTTGACGAGATGGCTCAGTGAGTATTGAATCTATCCACCCATGCCGCCACGTCGAATAACTCCAGATTGGGGTAACTGACCGTTTCGCCCGTTTCTTTAAGACAGGCCTCGGCGGCGTCGCACAGCGAGCTCGCAAGCGATGCCGCATCAACGCGGAACGTCACGCTCTTAGTCGCGCGCATCCCGCTCTTGGGCGACGGCCAGGAAGAGCAGAGGGCGTTGCACCCATGGAGGACGAGCTCGAACTTGTAGTTGTAGTCGAAGTTCTCGTCTTTCTCTGGAGCATCGACCGGCACATCGTAGTCGCCCGAATGCAACAGGGAGCACCGGAGCTTCCAGCACATCTTCCCATTGAAGATTTGACCTGGAATCGTTTCACCTTCGTTCGAGGGGTCTCCCGAAAACAGGAAGTCGTTTGCCGCCCAGTCATCAAACCACTTCGCATACTGCCGCCCCACCGCTCTCTTCCCGTTATCAAGAACGAGATCGGGGTAGAGACGCTGCCCCATGGCATCGGGAATAGCAAGAGAAGACATGAGGGCCGGGATAAGGCAGTCTTTCTCAACCGCATTTCGAATCGATTCGACGAGTAGCTTCATTTCGATGCCTCAAAAAGTCTATGCGGTCTTATGCGAAGAAACGGCCGATCGGCCATGTGCCGAGCATCGCTCGTGCCCCTTCGTCAAGTGACGCCCTGAGCGCAGAGGCCATGTCCGAGTCTCCGCGCAAGGCTGCTGCGCATGCTTTCGACAGCGCACTATCTGAATTCAGCTGGATTGCCATTAACTCAGATTTCTCCTCGCTAGTAAGATCTCGCTTTCGCGCGGCAATTTGATATCGATTTATCAGAGCTGCCTCTCGATCCGCAAAAGCTTCCAGGGCGCCTACGGTCATCTCGCAGCATTTCAGTAACTCTTCCTTACAGCACGCATCTTGATCGTAGGCTGATAGCATTTCAAGCATCTTATCGTTGACGTAGGCAGAGCTAGCTTCGGTGACTGGATACTGCTTCAACGTGGCGGCAAACACCTCGGCATCGATATTGGCAAGCCTCATATAGTCCTCCATCGTTTGGACGAACAGGGGCGCGACGGCTACGGGGGCATCCCCCTCGCCCCGGAAGAACACCGAGACCGTCAGGTCATCCAGCCGAAGCCCGTCGACCATTCGGTACATATCTTCAGATACTTGGTAAAACACGAGCTTAATCGGGTGGTTCCCCAGAGTGATATATCCGAATCCGTTTTGCCGATCCTTGTAGTGGAGGGGTGCGTTCTCAACCAATCCCTTGTAAATTGTCCCGATGTTTCTTAAATCCTGAGTGGTCAACGCACTGATGTCGAGCTCTGGCTTGTAATGAAGAGCGTCGACAACCCGCTTGATAATCTCCAGCGACTGTAATCGACTCTCAAGGGCGTCGAGGTCGCCTCCGCTCAACTTGCACCCGCGAGCAACGCCGCCTCCGTCTATGGAAAGCGTACCGGTTTGCATCAATGCGCGCATGAGGGCCAACTCTTCCATGCGCTCGACAAGAGTTCCGGTCTCGCTGAGGGTGATTGTATTGGTGGAGAAGCATATGTCGAAACCCCTGAAGAAGACGTGCTCGCCATTCTCATTTTCTCCGGTCATGACCACCGCATTTAGGGAAACATCACCAGAGCTGACGACATGCCGAGACCCAATCGCGACGCCAACTATGTTTTCGAGCTTATTCAAGGGATACAGCTCTCCCCAGGGGCTCTTCCCGTAGATATACAGCCCGTTCCTATATGGAGCCAAGTTTGCGGGCGACTCGCCCTCGAGCAGCTCGATTCCAAACTCGCACTCATCAAAGCAAAGGCCGGCGTCCTTAAATTCCTCGATTGTCTTGGGGGCGATGCCAGCGACTACTCGTTGCTTTGTTCTGTCCTTGACCGCCCTTCTGACAAGCCGCGTCAATTCCGCCGCGTCCGACGGAAGCCGGTCGAAACGCAAAGAGATGCGCTCTTGCTGCTCCGGAATATCGGCCAGAATCTTCTTTAGGTCATAGGGAAGCAAAAGTCTGTAGAAAACCTCCGCTGAACGAGCCTCGCTCCCACAGTAGACGTAAAAGTAGATGCAGCCTCCAGCAATGTTGAGGTAGTGCTTGAGGTCTGAAACTCGAACTTGCTGCTTAGGTCGGTCCGATTTCCTTTTCGAAGTGGTCCCCTTGACCTGAACCGGCAATTGGCCTTCAACGGTCTCAATCGTGAAGGAAGAAGACGAGTAGACTTGCAAGTGCCCGTCGGTGCATTCGGTCTTGTCGTTCTCATCTATATACGCATAGACGCAAGCGACATCGCCGAAAGCCTGCTTGACGGCATTGACCGCGTTCTGCTCGATTTTGCGATTGTCCAAGCTTCTCCTTACTGTTTTAGATCGTCAGCAAACCCTGCTCGAACACGTTCGGGACAGGTACTTGCGGCGCTTCGGCTTACCCTTCTTGTCGACTCCGATGATGACCTCTATTGTCCCGTGCTCGCAATCGACATCCACAACTTCGCCGTAGCCAAAGGCCTTGTGGAAGACCGCGTCTCCCGGCTCCAGGGCGTCGAGCTTCTCTTGCACGACGGCCGGGAACTCGCTCCACTCGGGGTCCGTCATCTCGGGGTAGCCCTTAAGCCACCAGGCGGAACGGCCGCCGATCGCCTTGCTGCCACGGAGAGAAAACTCGAAGCGGGCGCCCTGGTTGGCGAGGCCCACCCTCGCGTCGAGCTCAGCGCCGCCGACGACCCAAAGGCAACCGTTCTTGCCACGGGCATCGATAAGCTCAAGGCCCTCGTCGACCAGGGAGTCGTAGACCAGTCGCGTTTCAAGGGGGCGCCGGCTCTCGGCTTCGCCTCTGGAGGTGAAGCTGCGGCCTCTCGGCTCCCACCGAGATTGAGTATCTTCACGTGCTTCTTCGGCTTGTCGCTCTCGGAGCCGCCGCGAGCGTCCACGATCTCGCTCGTGACCACCATCGCGTTGTCGCGGTCCCTTGTGGTTCCGTCGGGGTTCAGCAGCGAGTCCTGCAGCTTCATCCGGGCATAGTCCTCGGCGGAAAGCGCCGTGTCAAACAGGCCGACGCTCGAGTCGTACTGGTGGCGGTTAAGGCCCGTGTACTCTATGGGGAGCCTCCGCGCGAGTTCGTTGAACGAGTAGAGCATCTTCTTCCGCTGTTTAAGGGGCATCCCTCGGTAAGGTCCATGGCCGTTTAGCAGTGGCTCGGAATGAAACGGTATGCTCGGCAATTCGTACCTGAGGAGGGACTCCTCGTAGCGCGCAACTTTGTCGGATATGGAATCGGCCTGGTCATGGATTACGAGCGTGAGCAAGTAGTAGCGTGCCTTCCCGTCGCGGTCTCCGCTCTCGTCGACGAATATGCTCAGGTCTCGCGCCAATATAACGCCCCTAGATAGAACAAAAGCCGGGGGATAAGCCCCCGGCACTTGGAGGTAGCTGAATCAGCTACCAAAACTTATATATCACGCCTGTGATGGTCTTTCAAGAACCGCTCGAACAGCCACGCGAGCCGACTCCTGATCGCTCCCGTTTTCCTCGAGACAGCAAGATTCTATATTCCCGCCCGATGGTCCCAGTTCTGCCGTCCCGTCATTCCAGTTGCGCTCAGCTTTCGACGTCGCCACGGAACGCGTGCCATCGCCACACGATGTCGGGCATTGTCCTCCACTTGACCTAGCCGCCTCGCGATGAATCGCATGGCCCTAGAGGAAAAAGTCCCTCGCGCCCACGATGCGGACAGGGACGGAAAGAAGGGCGCGGCCCCGGTGAAAGCCTGGAGGCGATACAGCCAGGTCTGGCGGAGCGAGACATAATAACCCGAACGGAACCTCTTTACGGCAGATCCTATCTTGCAGAGCAACGGACTACTTCGCACAGCGACACACGACCCTCGCTATGCTTTACGCGTTATTTACTGCTCGCTATTCGCAATCGCCTGGTCGATAAGTTTGTTGAGTGCTGCGCGCTGCTCGGCGGAGCTGATGGCTCCCACGATTGGATCCCCTACGATGTTGCCATTCTGATCGATGACATACGTTGTCGGGAACGAGAACAAATTTGACGTAAACTTACCGGCCTCGCTATCCGACTTGAACCAGATGTTCTTATATGTCACGCCCTTCTTGCTCAGCACGTCCTTAGCATCTGCAATCGCGTCCTCGTTGCCATCGAGCGTAAAGGAATTGACGCCCACGACCTGACCACCCTTCTCGGCAAGCTCCTTATTCAGGTTCTCAAGATCGCCCAGCTCGCCCACGCACGGCTTGCAAGTGGTAAACCAGAAGTTCATGACGGTGACCTTGTTCTTAGAGAACAGCTCGTCGCTGCTCACGTCGTTGCCATCCAGGTCTTTGCCCGTAAAGCTGGGGAACTTCGTCGCCTCGCTCGAAGCATTGGCGCCAGCCGTCATGCCCGCGGCCGAAGCGTCGACACTCTCGCCTGCACTCGGCGTGTTTCCACAGCCGGGAAACTCCTTCTCCAGGCTCTCGAGCTTGTCCTCGATCTCCTTGATCTGCTGCGCACCGGCCTTGAGCGTCTTAAGCTCATCCGCCGTAAACTCATCCTTGGCACCGTCGATGGTCTTGAGCAGGAAATCGCCGTAATTGCTGCCGTCCTCGATCATCGGCATATCTTTATTGGCGGCAAGAAACACCTTTTCCCATAGTGCGTTGTCACTCGAAAGGATATCGTTCTCCTTCTGCATGAGCTTTGCATACAGCTCGGCGGCCTCGTCGGCATTGGTCGGCTCCTGCGCAATGAGCTCCGCGAGCTTAGGATCGGAGCCCGCAGATTCGCTCGCATTGCCACCAGGTGCCGAACACGCCACAAGACACAAGGCCAGCACCGGCACCATAAACAGGGCCGCAATCTTAGAGAGCTTCATGGTCATTCCTCCGTTTTGTCGAAACTTGTTTTACTTTTTATCGGCGGTCAGGGGGAGCTTTTCTGCCGGTACATCCAGGCCATAGCGATAGCTGATGGCATCGACGGGGCAGGCCCCGATGCACTTTCCACACCGGATGCATTCGGCATGATTGGGTGCGCGGACCACATCGACGTCCATCTGGCAAACCTTTGAACACTTGCCACACGAGACGCATTTGCATGCATCGACCCGAATTCCCAGTAGGGACACCTTATTCATGAGCGCATAGAATGCGCCAAGCGGACAAATCCATTTGCAGAAGGGGCGGTAGAACAAAACGCTCAGCACTACCACGGCAATGAGAACGACAAGTTTCCAGGTAAAGAGCTGCCCCAACGCAGATCGAATGCCGGCATTGGCAATGGCCAGAGGAATGGCGCCCTCGAGCACGCCCTGCGGACAGACGTATTTACAAAAGAACGGGTCGCCCATCCCCAGATCGTTGACCACCAGCGCAGGCAGCACTACCACGGCAAACAGCAGCATGAAGTATTTGATATACGTAAGCGCCTTGAGCCTTTTTGTCGAAAGCTTTTTGCCGGGAATCTTGTGAAGCAGCTCCTGCAGCCAGCCAAACGGACACAGAAAGCCGCATACAAAGCGTCCCAGCAGCACGCCGAGCAAAATGAGCGTACCGGTAACGTAGTAAGAAAAGTTGAACTTGGATGAACCCACCACCGACTGGAACGACCCGATGGGGCACGCACCCGATGCCGCGGGGCACGAATAGCAGTTAAGCCCAGGTACACAAACTGTTTTTCCCGCACCCTGGTAGATGCCACCCTTGGCAAAGTTGGGCAGGTGAATATTGGTAACCAGCGTCGCCGTCGCCTGAATGAACCCTCGAAATCGGGCCAAAACATGCGACGCAGCGTTTTCTCTTTTATCCAATTCCGATACACTCCAAGCACAGCCTAATCGCTTTGGCCAGCACGGCATCCGCCTCGCCACGCATAACGCCAAAGCACACCATGGCAATTCCGACGATCAACAAAGCGACCTGTACCACGGGTTTTACCGCTTTGAACAACCTGACCACTCCTTTCGTTACGCGACCATTGGACCATATCGGCTATAAAATCCGTGTTAAGCGCGATATGGAATGTGCAAGGAGACTGTTATGCGTATTTTGATCGTCGAAGACGAGCGAGCACTGTGCGATGCAATCGCGCGCAGCCTGCGAAACTTGGCGTACAGCGTCGACTGCTGTCACGACGGACAGGAGGCGCTCGACCTACTGAACGTTGAGGCCTTCGACCTCGTGGTACTCGACCTCAACCTTCCCCGTATCGACGGCATGACCGTACTCAGGGAACTTAGGAAAACCGACTGCGAGACCAAGGTACTGATTCTGTCCGCACGTGGCGAAGTATCCGATAAAGTCGCCGGACTCGATGCCGGCGCCAACGATTACCTCACCAAGCCGTTTCATCTGGACGAGCTTGCGGCAAGGATTCGCAGCCTTACCCTCAGACGCTTTACACAAAGCGACATAGTTTTAACCTGCGGAAAGCTCCGCTTTGACACCAAGGCGCGCATCGCTTCCGTGGACAGCGAGGCTTTATCTCTTACGCGCAAGGAAACGGGAATCTTGGAATACCTGATGCTTAATCAGGGGCGTCCGGTAAGTCAAGAGGAGCTTATTGAGCACGTTTGGGATAGCAGCGTGAACAGCTTTAGCAACGCAACCCGCGTTCATATCTCGTCACTCCGCAAAAAGCTACGCATCGCTTTGGGATACGACCCGATTCGCAATCGGATTGGAGAGGGCTACGTTATGGAGGATGGCGAATGAAAGGGCTTTCGCTGCAATGGCGCATAACGATTATGACGGCACTGCTCACGTGTGCGGCATGCGTGCTGACGAACTGCCTGGTCGGCTATACGGGCATGCGCTACATGGATGCCATCGGCAGCGACATCTCGGCCTTTAACGCAACCGGCGAAGATTCGCCCCAGGCGTTCGACCCAACGAAAGCAGCCCTCGATGACAAGGTCACGATCGTCGTAAACGACGCACAGGAGTCTTTTGGCACGACAGCCTGGTGCATCACGGCTGGAGTCACACTCCTTGGCGGCGTGCTGGCATACTTTGTGAGCGGCCGCGCGCTCAAGCCGCTACGGGATTTTGCCGCCCAGGTAGAGCGCGTGCAGCCTGACAACCTAAGCGAAACCAGACTCAGTGAAGATGTGCCCACCGAGCTACAACAGTGCAGCGCCTCTTTCAACGACATGATTGCTCGTCTTGGCGAAGGGTTCTCTGCACAGCGTCAGTTTACCGGCAACGCTGCACACGAGCTGCGCACCCCGCTCGCCCTTATGCAAGCACAGATTGAACTGTTTGTCTCCGAACACCCCACGTCGCAACCCGAAACAGCCGAGCTGCTCGGCCTGCTACAAGAACAAACCGAGCGGATGTCGCGAATGACCAAGGTATTGCTCGAGATGAGTGAGCTCCGCAGCGTTCCCTGCGAGGACGATATTGAGCTTGGCCCCCTGTCCGAAGAAGTCCTCACCGACCTCGCACCGCTTGCCGAGCATAATGACATCGCCCTCAATTGCAGTGGATGCGCTCTGATAATCGGAAGCGACACGCTTCTCTATCGGCTGGTGTTTAACCTGGTCGAAAATGCCATCCGTTACAGCCGCCCTGGCTCGACTGTCAACGTCTCTATCCGCGACAACGACAGCCACGTGTTCCTGCGAGTTGAGGATCAGGGCCCGGGAATACCCAAGCAGTACCGTGAGAGCATCTTCCAGCCGTTCTTTCGCCTGGATAAATCCCGCAGCAGGGCATACGGCGGTGCAGGGCTCGGGCTAGCGCTTGTTTGGGAGATTGCGTCGCTCCATGGCGGCACCGCGGAAGTCGAATCAAGCTCCGAGAACGGAACCGTGATGCTCGTGACCCTTCCAAAACGGATTACAGCGCAATCAGATCGCTAAAATGGCGACACCGCGAGGCGTGGCGCGGGCCTGCAAGATTGCACGGCCTCGCAACCTTTGCTATTGCGATTTTGAATTGCGCCATTCAATGGGAGAAACGCCCGCCGACTGTTTGAATGCTTGAGAAAACGTTGAACAGCGCGTCCAGCCTAGGCGTGTTGCAACCTGCGCAACGGAGCAGCACCCTATGAGCATGGTCTTAGTGCGCTTCATGCGACGCGCCCCGGCGTAATGGCCGACGCCCTGTCCTGTTTCACGAGAAAAAGCCGAGCATAGATGCGATCTGCTTACAAACAGTATGTTCGCGAGTTCGTCAAGGGTGGGCGCGCGGCCCTCGTCAATCATTCGCACGATGAGGGCTTGCGCCTCAAGGACACTCAAATCGGCCTTCGGTGGACCCGAATTGTGAATTATTCCCGCTGGACCCCATTATTCACGTACCGCCGGGTGCTCCGTTGTACCGCCCAGTAGGAACAGACGGGAAAAATGGGCCGTTTCCCCAGGTAGACATGCAAAAAGAAAGCCCTCGAACCAGAGGGTTCGAGAGCTGTTATTCCCACTATTTCGCTGGTGGCTTTGCCCTGCGGCGATGCCGAAACAGCATCAGGCGGTACTCGGCAGCACCAAAACGCGAGTTCAGAAGCCAGTTCCCGCTATTCCCACTCGATGGCGTCGGTTCTGCCGTCCCGTCACTCCAGTTATACCCAGTTTTCGGCATCGACACGGAACGCGTGCCGCCGAATGACGCGATGTCGCGTTTCGTCGGCTTCGGGGACAAAAGCTGGGACAACCTCAAAAACTTTTTTCAAACTCAGGGCTTTGAGTTTTTGTTTTTGT
>ERZ1035027.1684-NODE-1684-length-9834-cov-5.214950_pt1 | contig 9834 bp, 18 predicted proteins | sample MGYA00520604_ERZ1035027 | MGnify/ENA primary metagenome ERZ1035027 (study PRJEB33766, sample SAMN09781743) | gut metagenome | biome: gut microbiome | host: Homo sapiens | place: Madagascar | study: EMG produced TPA metagenomics assembly of the PRJNA485056 data set...
GTTATAGCCGTTGCAGCCTGCGTACTGGTACGGTGCAGGAACCGCAAAAGAAGGAACGGGACGAGGATTGTAATACGCAAACTGACCGCTTACATAAGATTTGAGCGTGTCATTCTGCGCCGCCTGCGATGCCGCCAGCTGCGCCGCAAAGAGCTGCTGGTTCTGCTCGGCAATCTTCGCGTCCTTTGCAGCCAGTTCCTGTGCCGTCAATCTCTGGTCAATGCTGCGGAAGCCGCAGTTCATCGCGTCGATGATGTCGCGCGTGGTGTTCTGCACGGTGTTGCGGGTGTCGCACGCCTGCGTCGCCATGTCATAGCGCACCTGGGCGATTGCAGCGCGGTTTTCGCAGCAGCACTCCTGCGCCTGCATTGCCATGTTGTTCAGCTGCTGCATAAGCGCAGCCTGCTGGTTGCAGCGGGAAAGTTCAGCGTTCGAGAAGCCGGAAGTCACAGCCTGCGTCACACCCGCGAAGCCATTGAGCATGCCCGTATTCATGGCATAGAAGCCGTCGCAGATACCATTGTTCACGACGTCAATCTTTCTTTCGATGTTCGAGAAGTCAGAGGCCAGAACATAGCCGTCAACAACGCCGCCGCTGTTCCCTCCACGATTGCCAAAGCCGTTTCCGTTACCCCAGCCGCAGAAAATCGCGAGGAACAGGATGATGATCCACCAGCCATTATCACCGCCAAAGCCGCCCCATCCGCCACCTGTCATACCGGTAGGCGCAACGGGCATCGTCATGGTCGGAGAGCCGTCATTCAAACTCATATTTTTCATTCCTTTCGTAGATTCAAAAGATTTATCTCAATCGTGGCCACGATTTTGATCGTTCAACTGTTCGGAATTCCCGAACTATTGCAGCAGTTGCCGGAATTGCCCCGCAACCTGCTGCAGCTGATTCAGCTGCTGCTGCGTGATTTTCCCAGACTGTACCAACTTCTCAACCTCCGCCTTCGGATCTCCATGAAAGCTCTGCTTGAATTGCTGGAACTGCTGCACCATATTTTGGAACTGCCCCATCGGGCCTGGCATCTGACCGCCGCTAAGCGCGTTAAACAGTGGATTCATTGTCCGCCTCCTTCATCTTTCGCGGTCTGACGCTTTGGGTGGCCAGCTTCGCCACAAGCTCGTCGAACTCCTTACGCGTCACGTATTCCTCCATCATGCCTTTCCGCGCCGCTGTGGGCGTTATAACAGTCTGTGCGCGCTCCACAAGATCATAGATAGTCATGGTCGGCTTTCCGCTTGCATCGGCTTTTTTGACGTACACAACAGGCGCGTTCATGTCCCAAAGCGTTACCGCGTTGTTGGGTGCGACGATAAAGTCGTTTGCGGCCTGCTCGTTCGGGATCCAGATGATCGACTGATTCTGCGGCTGCTGTGGCTGCGGCTGGTAGGCCGGCATCTGCGGCGCGGGCTGGTACTGCGGACGCATCATTGGCTCCTGCATTGGTTGACTGATTGGTTGGCCGATTGGCTGATTATAAATCGGCTGCTGATACACATACGGCTGTTGTCCAAACATCATGATTCCTCCTTTGCCCAATAAAACAGCGGGATCTCGTTGCCGCTGTCCCACGTATCAAAATAGCTTCCGTCCTCCACGCAGACCACATGGCTTGATAACGCCAGCACATACACACCGCGCGAATGGTCTGCGCAGAAATCCGCGACGGTGTAGCAGTCCGGGCACGTGTTCGGGATCACGTTCCGGGTAAAGCCCTGCTGCCGGAGGTATGCGCTCCACACGCTGTTTGCGCTTGGTAGATCGCCCATGATGAGCCCCTGCAGGCACAGGCTGATATACACCTCGTCCCAGCTCTTCCCGGTCGCCTTTGCGATAGCCCGGACGGTGCAGTCCCCGACCTTCTGCCCGGCGGGATTTGGATTGAAATAAGAAAAGCCCATACCGAACACTCCTTTGATGTGTCCAGTATGGGCTTTTTACTATTTTCCTGTGCCTCAGTTATGCATCAGTTTTGCATCATTTATGCTCAGTTTGGGAGACTTCCGGACGCAGACTTCATCCGTGCCACGATCTCCGGCAGGCGGCGCTGTACCGTGGCGCGGCCAAGATACAATTCTGTCGCCACGTCGACCTGCGGCAGTTTATCCACGAAATAGAGCTGTGCAATTTTCGCGTTTTCCCGGCCAAGATTGGCCTGATAGATTACGGATTCCATGTCCTTCCGCGTCAGGCTGCCCAGCTCCGGTGGCAGCTTGACACGTGCTTGCGGTGCCACGCCGTCCCTCGCTTATTTCTTGCTTGTAAGAACGGCAATGCTGCCCTTGTTCGATACATCGAGATCGAGCGCTGCGGCGACATCACGGATTTTGATATAGTTCGTGCCGTCCTTCAAAATCCGCTCGACGCTGTATTCCTTGCCGTTGACGATCATTTTAGATTTTTCAACCATTTCCCGTTCCTCCTTCGCTTTCGGGCCATCTTCCAGAACCATGACAGTGTGTCCGCTGGATACCAGCACATCACCGCGCAGCAGATAATCGTCGCTTCTCGTGTATTTCTCGTTTAGCAGTTTGACGAAATCACCGGTTGCTTGGAACGCCGTTCCCATGTTGTACGTTGTGCACGCGTTGCCGCTGTAATACTGCGGTGCCAAATTGACACCAGCCGCCTCCGCACAGACGCACATAAGCGCGCTGCAGTCCGTTTCGCACGGCTGCGTGATAGCGGAAATATTCCAGTTCAGAGCCTTCGCTTGCTGCCGGAGGGTGTTTCGCTGATCCTGATCGTAGCCGATATTCCGATTTCGAACAGCCGCTTCACAGGCTTGTGCGGCCCGCTCTGCCTTCTTCTCGTCCTTGTACCGGAGAACAAAAAGCCATCTGCCATCGTACCAGTTAGAGAAATTCAGCTCCTTCCCGTTCTGGTTCCCGGCTTTCTGGTTGTGCGCTCCGGTTTCGCCAAGACTGGCCTGGCCGATCTTGATGCTCATTTCTGCGCATCCTCCTTCGTAGCGTTGTCAATCGCGTCCTGTGCTTTCTGGCTCTGCGTGCCGAAATAGAACGTGATAACAGTCAGGAAGATTGTCAGAAAGTCCTTGCCTGTGATATCTCCGCGCAGGGCGAGGACAGCGAAGATGATCGTCAGGCCGATCGTGACGATGGATTTGACGCTCAGAAGGTTGCCAAGACGTTTGATGATGTTTTCCATTTTTGTGTACCCCTTTCGCTATTCGACTGTTTCATTTTTCTTCGCAAAAACCCGCTTGAAGGCAAGCAGGCCAAGCTCTGTGATGGTCGCCCAGCCGGTAAAGCCGAGCACGTCAGACAGTTCGACCGACGCGCCGAGCTCCGGGCTGTGGATGACTGCAATTAGGACGGCGGCAGTTTTCAGAGCGCAGGCCCAGACAATTACCGCCGTGATGAGCTGGAGCAGATATACAACAATGGTTCGCGCCATTTCGCCCTTGCTCCACTTGCCTTTTACCCGCATATCTGCCTCCTAATTTATTGCGCACTGCTATGTTCGCACTGTGCCTCTAGCTGATGCAGGAACTTTTTCACGTCACCATTCCCGCCAAGATTGACGTATTTCTGCCCGGCAATCAAGCGCTCCGACATTGGCATTTCCTCAGACATGATTGTCAGCCGCAGGATGGATAAATACTGTTCGGCTTGGTGCTTCTGCATCTGATCTAGTTTCTTATCAATTTCCGTGAGGTGCGTATCCTGCGTATCGGATTTGTTTTTTTTCTTCTGCCTCGCGCTGATGACGGCATTTACGACCGATGTCAGAGCCGACGAGCCTAGCACAGCGCAGATAATCATTGTGATGGTTCCAGCATCCATGTCTTTACCTCTCTTTTGTATATTTTGCTCAATATTTGAGCATTTTAATGTACGTGGTTGTATCGTCTGAATAACTGATTGTCGGCAGCGTGGTGCCGCCCAGCACTGCATACAGATCCGGATACGTTGCCTGATCGAAGGTTGAGCCATCACAAGTATGCCACGGGGCGCTCAGCTCTCGCACAGTAACGAGAATGTCACCAACCTTGTAATTAGGCTCTGCAAGCTTGTTGAGAGCGTCATTAACCTTTGGGTCTGCCGGAGCATCCCCAGCGACCCAGATAGTAGCGACAGTTTCATCTTTCAACATGGTAGACTTCAGCAACGGCGTTTCCACTGCTAATGGATCATCGGCGAGAAGTACCCACTGATACCGCAGTAGATTTCCACTGGAATCATACACACCGTATCGAACAGCACCATTTGCAAGATTGTTCGTACCAGCTCTATCCTGCATGCATCATTCCTCCAGTGCTTTAATATACGCGTGACTGCGGTCATCCGGCGAAATAGTAGGAACAGGTTTCGCGGAGATGCTGTAATCACATTTTGCAAATGTTCCTCTACCATCTCCAGATGTTTTCTCTAGCCTGGACGAAGCAGCAACTCCGTTACTCGTTAGTGCAATTGGATATGTAATTATATTAGGACTTGGCATAGCTACGAATCCCTTGCTCGGATCAGTTAGTATGCACAATGCATAGCCTGAAAGGCTCTGCAAATAAATGGAGCAAGCAAAGAGACCGTTGACAAACGTCGCCGAAAAGTCTGTGTATGTATCCGTTTGGCTATTCGTGAACACTGTCCCTTTTGTCCATGTTGCTCCATAATCATCAGAGAAAGCATAGCTATAACCATAGCTTGCAGCTGCGGAGTTCGAAGACCCATTACTCATGATAATAATAAGTCTATGCGTAACATCATCGAACACAGCGTCTGCAAACACTGCCTGGTACTTAGAAGCCACTAAATCTGGCCGAATATCAGCCCAGGAAATACTATGCAGAATTGTAGCGCTTAATTGTAGAGCCGAGGAAGATGTGTAAATAGTAAGTACAGACCCATTTCTGTGCATAGAGATAAATTCACCAGATGTGTAATCGTAGGTGACATCTTTAAGGTAACCGACAGTCGCATCATTCCACGAAGCTCCGCTATCACTGGTCACCAGTATATGACAGTCGTTATTGCTCCAGTCAAATACATTCATGGAATCTGGCGTCACAATTATTTTTAGTCTTTTACCACCTGCCCCATAATAATTCTTTCCGAGTACACATGTGTCCAAGTTCGCGTTTATACTGCATACATACTGGCATAAGTGATTCGAACTGCCAAGGTAATAAGACCAATAAAATGCGAAGTAGTAATGACCATTGTAATACGTTGCTGCAGCAAGCAAGAGAGCAATTCCATCTTTGCTTTGAGACGTTGTAGTGTCATCTAGTAATACAGTGTGCTCTGACCAAGTAACGAGGTCGTCTGACTTGTGAATATGAAGCTGTACTTTATAAGTGGTCGTACCCGCATCGCTGTCAGTAGCCGTAACTTGATCAATATGCAGCGCAAACCATTTGCCGTTTGCAGTAACGATACTACTAAATGTTCCAGTCTCAATTCCGGGCACAGTGAAATTTGCCCACGGAAGATTTGTTGCAGATGCTCGAAGCAATGCATGAAGTTGTGGATAATCCGCTTCTGAAACCAATCGACCATCGCACGGCAGCCACGCAGCAGACAGATCCGTTCGAGAGGTGATAGCAATATCACCAACCTTCGCCGTGCCTTGCGACAGTTTGTTTAGTGCGTCGTTAACTGTAGGATCTTCGGGTTTGCTGCTCCCTGGCCAGATTTTCGCCGCTGTTTCATCCGAAAGCAGATTTGCTTTGTTGAGCGGCGTTCCCTCAACAGTAGGGCTGTCCTCACGCTTCATATATTCGTAGTGGTTCAGCGTGCCATCCTCATTGTAGATGCCATAACGAATAGCACCATTCGCTAGAATCTTTGTCGGTTGCCGATCTTTCATAGCAGTCCTCCTGTTGCGCACTCTGCAGCTCCGGTGTACCGGAACGCGAGTAAGATATTATCAATCAGACCCTCGCACAGCTGCAGAATTCGTTCAATGTCATTCGCCCCTGTGTACGTCAGGTGGCTTATATCCGGCACATCCGGAGAATTTGCCGGATAAACGAGCGCATCGCGTATGTCTTGCACGCTCTGCCGGTATTCTGCGGCCTGTGAGGCCGTTATAATGTCCGTAACAGCCCAATCAGTCTTAGCCGACCACTGGATATTCTTCCCGCAGAGCGGCACCAGGCGGCTTTTCAGGTAGTTCAGAGCGGTGCCGACACGGTTTAGATCTGTCGCGTTATATGAGCCCTTTATACCGGTCAGCCACTCCGCCTGTTCATCCGCAGTCATACCGGCAAAGCCCTTTGCTGCAAGCGCCTTGACGCGGTCTACGTCCGCTTGCGTCCGGTCTGTAATCAACACGCTGATTGGGGTATTCTCGATTGTCCATTTCTCGCTCATGTGCCGACTCCCTTTGCATATAGGCATTTGTTTACATTTCAATCCTCAGAGTTCCAGATGTAACAGGGTTAAAGTTCTCATCTACAAATACGACTGCGTATAAGAACACATCCGCGCCAGTTTCACTATAACTGGGATTGAAATAATTAACACTATTTGTACCACTTATATCCGCTCTGTGTGAACACGACAACACAAGCGGACTATTCTGTATAATTTCAATCTCGGCAGTAGGATGTCCAGCGTCAAGAATAAGTTTGAGCGTTTTTCCTTCTGATGAAATACCTAAGATGTTAACATCATCTTCATTCAGCAGTATAGCCGTTATTTTGACAGTGGTACTTGCAGTACCCCCCCCACCTGCTTTCACCAAGCAAAGTGGGCTACCATTCAAGCTTAAAAGTCCCATATAATTCTCCTTATTGTTTTACTCCGTTTGCATTTAGCCAAGTTAGCAAATCGCCAGTTGGCGGCTCAAGAAATGTGATGGTGCGGTAGCTCGGGGATTCCCAGTTCCATGTAGGTGTAGTTGTACCAAAGCCGATGTTGGCTGTACAAACCAGTGTCTCGCCATAGTTCAAATAGTATGTAACGCCTTTGAAATCTGATACGGACAAGGTTTCATAGCTTAATCCATTAGAAGTAAAGGAAATCTGGAAACTTGCTCCAGTTACATATATGGAGTCAAGCGCGCAATTTTCATTCAACACCCATGTCTCACCAGTCTGTTTCGGTGTAAAAAATTGTTTATTATAAGACAGCGCTTTACCGTCTTTCATGTATATCTTCATAGGATGTCTCCCATTTTTTGTTTAAGCGATAAATACAATGCTTGCAGAATCCTTTGTAGCATTACAAAGAAATTTTCCTTAGTCCGTATTGTACATTTCTATAGCCGAAATAACTGTATCTGCTAGTGGCCACCAGAAAGCCATTTTACCTCGTGCATATGGTGTCATAGTAGTACCTGGAGCAGTTGTAATCTTGAAATTGGACGAAGATGTTCCATCTGAGAGTGGTAGACACTGTGCAATAGCACCACTGGTAAGTGTCATTTTGAGTATAGAAAAATGATCAGACGCGATACAGCGAATCCCAACAACTCCATCAATTGTACGTCCAGCTATTGTAGAGTAAGCTGTAATAGTCTGTTCTGTTCCATTGGCAAAGAGTAGCGCAAATACACTAGCTTTATCAAACTCCTTCATAGTTGTTGGAAAAGATACTTTGTACCCAGTACCCCCCGAGCCTTCCGTTTTCAAAACAAGTGGTGTCCGTTTAATGATAATAGTGACATTATGGTGTATTACCTCCTAATTCATCAGTTTCCAGTACCACCAGATGCAGCAGGTTTCACAAAACTTACACTAGTCGAATCTATACGACATACTTCTACAAGACCATCCGTAGTGCCATACAGCTGACCGATAAATGTCACTCCAGACCCAATTGGTCTGGTACCGCCTGACGTGGTTTGCACTAAAATCAATGTATCTTTCAGCGCATCAGTAATCTCTCCTGCAACACCATTCGGTGTAACGGTTGTATACACACCTTGGCTATTCGTATAGCGAATGATTTTATAGTCATTTGCATAGGTGATAGTGGCCGTTGGAAGTGAAGTACCGCCGCTTCCTTTTAAAATCAATGGATTATTTTCTAATTGTAATAGTCCCATAAAATATCTCCTATTGCATCCGCTTATTTTCCAACTTCATCTGCAAAATACTGCGTGGCGTTTGCCTGCATCCATGTCAGAAGCTCGGCAGATGGTTCCTCACGCAGAACGGAAAGTTTCCCACCTTCGACATCCCAATAGTTTCCTGGGGTATATACACTTTCTTTATCAGTGTCAGAGAAGTATCCAAAACGATACGGCAATCTAGCCATCTGTTTTTACCTCACACATATCGTACAAAGAGACCATTGTACTTCGTTCCTCTGTTAGACAATTTGGCATTACATAGATCCATAAACTCATCTTCTGATTCCGTTACCGGCATACTACGTAAATTTGGATTTTCATTAAACAACCAAATACTCTTTGCATCTTCCGGCATATCAGAGATATAAATCTCGTATGGTTTCGTAGAATCAACTTTTGATGCGACCTGTGCGAACTGTACAAGCAGATTTCCTTTAACCGTAACCGTATATGTCCCGTTTCCGGTTTGGACGGCATCCATGTTCCGGTAAATCTTCGAGTTTCCTGCATTCGCGCTTGCTGCGTTCAATTTGAAAGCCACCGTGTCGCCGTCCTGAACCTCAAACGAGGCTGTAGTATAGTAGGTTTTCCCGCCGTATGTAGCCGAGAAGGATGTGGAGCCATCGCCGCAGCTGTCCACGATCATGATCTTATGTGGTTCTGCGCCATATAGATGCATATTCGGGTTATAGATCATCGTTTCCACCCTCAAATCGGCTGAATAATCGCCCATCCGGTAATTGCAGCAGTCGGAACGCTGTCGCACGTAAATGTCAGGCTGTTCGCCGCCTGCCCGCTGCAGTAGATCTTCGCGCCGTAGTAGGCAGTCTGCGACGCAATAGCCGGTACAACCGTGATAAGCTGATCTGCTTCTGTCGCAGACACGCCCTCTACACTCACCGTCTGTTTTTTCGTGCTGCTGCTCCATCCGGCAACAGTTAGTGTAAATGCGACCTTCGTGATGATATCCACCAGCTCGACCTCCGTAACCTCCGGCAACGGATGGGAATGATCCCCACGCGCATACGTTGAGTCAGAGCCCACAGCACCGTCCCCACTCGCCGCAACCGGCGTTGTCGTCGATGCGCTCGGCACCGCCGGAGTGCCGCTCAGGTCGCTGTATTTCCCTGTAAAGGCTACCGTTTTCAGGTCGGTAAACCATTTTGCAAGCTTGCCGAAGATCACAGACAGCTTTTCACCGGTTTTGATATTTGCACGGGACGTCGCCGCAGTAAATTTTGCTATAGTGCTGGACGCGTCGCCGGTTTTATCAAGTTTATCCCCCACTGCGCCAACTGCAGCGTCGATCTGCGCGCCAGTGTACGCGCTATTGTACTGATCTGCCATATTCCTCTCACTCCTTCATGCACAGAAATTCTTTGCCATCGGATGTAAGCATAGTTTTCGTGGTTCCAGACGGCACAAAGCCGTAATTGTCGTTCCAGCTCCCGTCTGCGCCCTGCGCATAGAGCGAGATTCTGTATTCTCCGTCCCCGGAGGTAAGGAAGTCGTCATACACTTCAAATGTTCTCTGCGTGTTTGCGGGGGTCTGGGAAAAGGACGCAATCAGCGTCCCTTTCCCTCTGCCCCATGCCTCACCGTTCTTTGTTGCCCGGCACTCAAAGGCCTGGTACGCCGTGTCGGAGCTGAAAGAAACAGTAATGCTGTCGTATCCAACCACCGCCGAAACTTTGTTCCCGGTGATGGAGAACGTCAACTGCGGCGCGGCCATTAGGCCACGCTCCATGTGCCAGCGGCATTCCTTACGAATACCTTTACAA
>ERZ1035027.1697-NODE-1697-length-9783-cov-79.489926_pt1 | contig 9783 bp, 16 predicted proteins | sample MGYA00520604_ERZ1035027 | MGnify/ENA primary metagenome ERZ1035027 (study PRJEB33766, sample SAMN09781743) | gut metagenome | biome: gut microbiome | host: Homo sapiens | place: Madagascar | study: EMG produced TPA metagenomics assembly of the PRJNA485056 data...
ATACTTGCACAAATATGGGAGTGTTCTTATGTCGGACTTGTACAGCAACATCCATGCACTCTGCGAAAAAGAGGGCATCAAAGACGGAACCCTTTGTGCCAACATCGGAATTCGCCGTAGTTTTCTTTCCGAACTAAAGGCTGGTCGAACCAAAAGCCTGTCCGCAGAGGTTCTTTCTAAAATTGCAGCTTACTTCAACGTATCAGTAGACTACCTTCTCACTGGCGAACAAAAAGAAAACCCGCCCCAGCAGCCGCAAAGCGAAGTCGATGCAGCAGTGGAGCGGATTAGAAAAAAGCTTGAATCTATGCCGACAGCGCAACGGGAGGCGCTGATGAACCTGATCGAGAAGATGTGAGGGACTGGTTCTGACCCGGTAAAATAAAAACCCCTTGTGCCGGGCTGGTGTAGCTCTGCATAAGGGGTTTTCTGTTATTCCAGGTCTAAGGCTTGCTCCGCTACCGGAATCTTATCAGGGTGCTCCAGCAGCCATGCGATAAACCTGTCAATCTTAGCTCTTTCTTGTTCGCTCATTGTGGCATATCCTCCCGATCAGTAAATACGAATGTTCATTTAATACGATTATACATCTTCCAGTTGTACAGTCAATATAATTTTAACAACTTCGCAAAAATCGAACGTTTTCTTCACATCCGTTACTTTGCATCGGGGAAGCCAAAAATTGCAATGACAATGATTAAGAGCCACATTAAGTTTAAGTTACCCTTTGCTTTGTAACATTCCGTTGAGCATGGAACGAAAGGGGTTATCCGGTAAATCGTCTAGCACATCTGCTTTGACGAGCGCATTTGTGCTGATGCTGTGTGAAACATTGTTTAGCTGCACAATGGCATCGTCTAAGTCCTTTACGGTCGCTCCACGCCGTTCCATTGACTGAAGAAAAGTTTTCACTTCTTCAAGAACGACAGGGTTCTCGGCTTTATAGAATCCATTCGTAAAGTCCATCTTCTTCTCCTTTCACAGTTCCACAAGCTGTCCGTCAATGCGTTCGATGCTATCTGCCGGGTCACGTCCATCGTCTAAGGCGGCCACGGCACGTTCCAGGATGCCTTTTGCTTCGAGGTAAGCATCTTTATCAGCTTCGTACCCAGAAAGGCTCAAGACAAGCTCCAGCGTCCGTCTACGAGCGTATGGAATAATCAGAGCATCTACGGTTCGGTTCATTAGCTTTCCTCCCATGGTTCAGGTGTGTGTGGTTACCCATCGGGAACACTGGCAGGCATTCCATCGATGATCGGCATACGTTCATGGTTCCAGATTACAGTTTCTTTCATTTTATGTTTCCTTTCTATTTGGAATTTTTTGACAATACAGTTATACCACATCTCGCTGTTTCATTGAAACAACGAATTTTTTCAATTATTGTTTCACGTTTTGAACAATATATCAGTTGAATTTCTTTGCTTTTGTATCATTTTGTCGAAAGAGTGGTATTTATGGATGATTATAGAATACGAGTGGCAAAAGCGTTAGAGATGGCAAGAGCAGAATCCGGACTTAGCCAACAGAAGCTTGCGGACAAAATGGGTATAGGCCGAACATCCATTTTTCGTTATGAGCAAGGGACAATGACCCCAGATGCTTCTACTATCATAAAATGGTTTGTGTGCTGCGGTGTTGCGGCCAAGCCGTACATAGACACTTGTTTGCATCCCGGATTATTGGAAAGTCTGGCTGGCGATGCCAGCACCGAGAGAAAGAGAAATGCACTGATAGAGCATATCAAAGAAGCCCATCCGCAAGAAATTGACCTACTGTGCTATCTGATCTATGGCAATCACGGCTCAGATTACCTTGCCGTTCTGTGCGAAATGGTAGCCAACCTTCACACGACTTTGCGTGATCGTGTGTCCGTCTGCCGTACCGTCACAGGTCATTATGAAATGGCACAGGCCACCAAAACCGACCCAGACCCAGACGGAACACAACCCAATATGCAGATTTTGTATCAGGCACAGGACTGTGGGGAAGCTGCGGCGATGAAGCGAAACGATTCTTATACCATCAACGAAGAAAACATTTTGCGCTGATTGTCGAATTATCGCAATTTTTGAAGAACATTTTGTCCACGTTCATCCACTTTTTGTACACCTATCGGCAAAATCTGCCTTGTCATTCCGTCCCCCATAGGCTATGAACCGACAATATTTGCGCATAATAAACAACGAATTAGCGCTAATTTATTGTTTGCGATTAAGCAGCTTGTCAATCTGTCCCCCATAGCATTGAATTAAAAGTTTTTCATCCACTTTTTGTACACGTTAGACAAGACTAATAATTGCAGGAAAGACTTTATTCAGAAAATTGAAGGTTGAGTTATCCACAAGCTGGAATGGGAAAACAAAGAAATTGTTGAAAATTATCGTCATCGCCTATTTAACGATGATATTTAACCTCTTGTTTATTTCTTGTTTAATATATAATATGTAGATGGGGGACGAAATGACAAAGCATGGGGGACGTTTTGACAAGTCATGGGGGACGTTTTGACGACCCTATGGGGGACAAAAAGACAAGTCACGGGGGACAGAATGTATTGACTTGTCCCCCAATCTGTGATATACTGCTTTTAGGCTAGAAAAGGAGGCGAACAGATGCAAAAAATATCCGACAATAACCTTGTCGAGAAAAGCAAATCCCTTGTGTGGGCAAAGTTTAGGGACTACACAGCAGGCGAGCTTCGGTTGCTAGAGGTTTACTTGTCAAGAATAAATCCGAGAGACCCAAACAGCAGCCGTGTGGAGTTCTCGTTGGCAGAGTACAGAGACCTGCTCGGACTGAAAAGCCTTGATGCACGAAGGATTGAGCCGCAAATCAAGCACTTTCTGGGCAATACGGTGTCGATTCCCATTGACAAAGAGAAGGGGACGTTTGAGAGTTTTGTCCTTTTCACAAGGGCAAAGCTGGACTATGTACCAGAAACAAGGTCTTATGTTGTGGCAATCACTTGCAACCCTGATCTTCGCTCCATCTTTTTTGATATTGCTGAAAGCGGGTACGTTCGGTATCGTCTACGATACACGTCACGGATGAAATCACAGTACAGCATCCTGCTTTATTCGATTCTTCGGGACTGGATGAACATGGATGGTAAGCCGCATGAAATCAGCCTGAAAAAGCTGAGAGAACAGCTTGGTGCGATGGAAGCAAGCTACGATATTTACAAGAACCTTCGTAAACGAGTGCTTGATGTTGCAGTAGATGAAATCAATGCCGTGTCGGACATCGTGGTGACCTATGAACCAGTTCTTGTGGCACGAAAGGCTGTGGCAGTCAAGTTCAAGCCCAAAATTAAAGCATCTGAGACGCTGATTGAAGCTCAGGCAAGCGAAGTGTCGACCGAACCTCAAAAAGCCACCAGAAAGCCCCGCAGAAGCGGATACGAGGATTTTGACTGGTCTGTGTGTGACGAGCTGGAAAAGCAAGACTGCATTGACGTGGCAAAAGTGGTTGAGAAGTGGATGAAGAAAGAGCATCCTGAAATCAAGCTGCCGAGACGCAGAGAAGCGGTTTACGAGACGGTAAAGGCAGCGTATAAAGACATCTTATCCTTGAGCAGAACGCCATTTCCAGATAGACCTGTTGGCTATCTGATTAGAAGTATAGACAAAGCGGGTATCGTAGACAAGTATATGCCAGCGTTTTATTCCATTGAAGCGCTTAACAGCAAATAAAGAAAGAGTGATAAAATGGCAAAAATCATAGCTGTCGCCAACCAGAAGGGCGGCACAGGAAAGACTACAACAAGCACCTGTCTTGCTGGTGCGTTGCAGTTGCTTGGAAAGAAGGTCTTGCTGGTGGACTGCGATGCCCAGTGCAACGCAACGGACACCTACGGCGCACAGACAGAGGACGTGTGTACCCTGTTCGATGTGATGACCCGGCAGGGTACGGTAGAAGAAGGAATCCAGCACTGTGAAGCTGGTGACATTCTGCCATCCGACAGCGCATTGAAAGATATTGATGAACAGATGGTTCGGGACATTGGCAAGAACTTCCGGCTACGAGAAGCCCTTGAAAGCGTGTCTGAGCAGTACGATTACATTGTGCTGGACACTCCCCCGCAGCTCGGTCTTGCGCTTGTGAACGCTCTGATCGCCGCCAACAGCATTATCGTTCCCATTACAGCAGACCGCTATGCGCTTGCCGGATTGAGCCAACTTTCGCAGACCATCGGTGACGTTCGTAGATACTTCAACCAGACTTTGAAGATTGAAGGTCTGCTTCTGAACCAGTACAAGAGCCGTGAGAACCTGTCCAAAGAGGTTGTAGAGCAGCTTCCTGTGATTGCAGAAAGCATGGGAACAAAGCTTTTGGACGTAAAGATTAGATCGTCTATGGGCGTTCGCAAGGCACAGGCAGAGCGGCATAGCCTGTTTAGAGGCGACACGGCAAAGAGTACCAGCGCAGAGGATTTCAAGGCGTTGGCAGAGACAATTGTGGAGGGTGATAAAAATGAGACTGATTGATTCTGAAGAGCTCGTAAATTACTATTTGCAGAACCAAGCTGACCAAGCAAGATTTCGCAGTGAAACAGCAAGTGTATGCGATGTTTTAGAAAATGTGATTCGCCATGTAAAATTGATGGATGAAATTCAGCCGAAAGAAACGGCAAAGTGGGAAGTTCATCATCGAGTGGACGAGGATGGAAAACATTGGAATTGGCTCGAATGTTCAAACTGCCATTATAAAATTGCACGCTATCCGAAAATGTACCGTGAGACAAGATTTTGCGCTTGTTGCGGAGCAAAGATGGAGGATGAAGAAGAATGAAGTCAACCAGCAAAAAATCCTCTGGCTTGCTTGGCGGGTTTGATTTCCAGCCTATTTTTTCGGAACAGACATTAAGCCGAAGTGAGCCAAAGGAAGAAGAAGCAAGCCAAACAAAGCCGAACATAGCCGAACAAGAGCAGATGAAGCCCAGTGATGCCACAGACAGCCATGCACAGCCCAATGAAGCGACATTAAGCGATATTAAGCCGAAGCGAGCCAAAGACAGCAAAACACGGCCAAGCAATGCCATAGTCAGCGAAAGCAAGCCGAAGAAGCTGAAACAGGCGAGGGAAGTCCAACGTCTTATCGAACAGGGCGATGTGTCCGGCGCACTGGTAGAAGCTGGTCTGGCAAAGAAAAAAATCCCGATGCCAGTATCGCATCAGGGCGTTGCAAGCGGCGATGGCAAGCGTTCAAAGCGCATTACCATCCTTATGAGCGAGGAGGAACGCAAGTACATCAACCGTGAAGCTAGACGGCACGGAATGACGATTGGACAGTTCGTGTACGCTCTGGCGGTGGCGGCGGCAGACGGGAAGATTGAGTTGGAGGATTTCTTGGATGAATGATAGCGAACGGAGCCTTATTCGATTTGTTTGCGATGGTGATATGAAAAACGCGCAAAAAGCCGTTAAAATCATTTTGAATTCTATATCATCCAAAAAAGATGAGCAGTTCAAAGAAAATATGTTTCGCAAGTTGGAAAGCAAAAGAGAATTTATTGAATTGCCATATAACTTACAGCATCTTTTGACCGCAGAGGATACAGAAGAATTTCCAGAAGCAAGATTTCTTCTTAGGAACGAAGAAAAAAGTATAACTCAGAAAATCGTTGCTATTTATCGAGCATCTGAAAAATTAAATGAAATGGGCATTCCTTATTTGCCAGCATTGATGCTTTATGGGCAAAGCGGATGCGGAAAAACCATGCTGGCTAGGTATATCGCACATAAAGCAAAACTTCCGTTTTTGAGAATTCAATTTTCAAGTCTAGTTGATTCGCACTTAGGGCAAACGCAATCTAACCTTGCAAGAATTTTTGATTATGTGAGAACTGCTCCTTGCGTTCTTTGTTTTGATGAAATAGATGCAGTTGGAATGGCTCGTGGGCAAAAAGATGACGTTGGTGAAATGAACCGTGTGGTTATTGCGATTATGCAGGAAATGGATAGATTGCCGAACAATGTCATTATTATCGGAACGACAAACCGATTTGATAGGCTTGGCCCTGCACTTATAAGAAGATTTCCGTTGCAATACGAATTAAAGCCGTTGTGCCGTGCGGATGCAGAAATACTTTCTAAAAGGTTCTTTGAATATGCAGGAGCACAATATGAAAACATAGCTTATGAAGATAATGTCCCTGCATCTACGGTTATCAAAGAATGTACAGAACGAATTGTAAATCAAGTTCTGAATCAAGAAGATTTTTTGGAGGATTGACGAAATGAAAAAGTTCGTTGCTCTTTTTGAAGGTTGGAATGATAAGCACGACCATGAGTGTATGTGCTATGTTGTTGATGTAAATGATGACTTTGAAAGTATTTTGAGTGTTGAAGAACAGGCAGAAAGGATGGCTCGAAACGAGTATCCTCATTTAACAAAATTTGAAACGCTGTATATCAAGGAATTGATTAAAAGATAAACGTCAAGTTTTATGGATGGTTGACCTATGATTGCTTATAGACCTTGTCGTGGTTCGTTGAAAAATGCTCTAAAAGAAATAAGAGTGTTTTGCAACGAATATCAAATGAAGCAGAGAATCGCAAATGAATGGAACCTAACCTTTGGAAGAAAAGAATTGAATCCAGATAATATCGTAATTTCACAAGACGAATATTCCGATTACAAGAGTGGGTGGCAGAGGGTTCACGATGTTTGCGTCACGAAGATTGGAAACAGGAACCTCGTAGATGAGTTAGGGGCAGTTCAATGTATTGGATACTGTTCGTATGACATTTCAAACGCCCCTAAAATTGGGCAGTGGATAAACGTGAAAAACGAGATGCCAGACGAATACAATCCGTATGTTATTGGATTTAGCCTAGACGAATTTGATGTTGACATTGTTGGATATGAGCAAGCCTTTGGTGAATGGCGAGATAAAAACGGAAAACCTCACAATGTTACATACTGGATGCCGTTGCCTGAACCGCCTGTAAAATATTAAAACAACAAAGGAGAGATATATGGAAAATTTCTATTGGGTCAAAATCCAGTACGATGATTACGAAAAATGCAGACACTTTCAAGCTCCGTTTGTCTTGTTTGCAAACAGCAAGGAAGAAGCAAAAGCAAGAATTGAGCGAGAAGTTCCCGGAAAGTTCTCCGTTGTCAACGTGGTGGAACTCGATAAGAGCCTTGTATTTCATCTATAAGATTTATTTGATATAAAAGAAAAATATGTACTTTGGGAATAAAATAGCCCCTGTGTAGTCACAATGACCGCACAGGGGAGAAAGGAAACACATGGAACAAAAAGTGTTAGGCCATCACGAATCGGAGTGGTGTTTGTATGGAATATGTAGTGAGAATGAGGGCAAGGTGGTTTTTCATACCAGAGACAAAATGCTTCATTATCTTCCGAGCCACTGCAAAGAAATCAGAAGTTTTTATCTCGATAATGTTAGGGATGTTTTTGAAAGCAAAGGAACGAAACTAGGCTGGTTCAAAGATTTGTTCTATGCTGACTTCAAAAATGTCAATCTTGTTGACAGGATTTTTTGGCATATAAACCCGCACTGGTTCAAGGTGAGGTTTCTTTCCAATGGATTAGATTCAAAGCTCACGCCTTGGTACGTGGTGCATGAACTTTCTATGATTGAAGAAAATCGATATTGGGTTGCGGACGATGAAAGCAAGTACACTGCGGATTTCCTTTTTAGGCACATGAACGCCTCTGAATTTGCTGAGTACATGAAAGACAGAGGAATAAAAACAATCAAATGAACGTAAAGAACCCCTGCGTAGTTTTTACCGACCACGCAGGGGTTTGCTTTACTTATCAGCAATGCAATCCCAGTAGAGATACGCCTTGCCGTCTGCGGCATCTGCGTCCTCAAGGAACGCCTTTGCCATGTCAGCGTAGAAGCCCGGAGTGTCAACGGACTGACGCTTTGCGACCTGACAATAGTCTGAGTACATCATATTCATGACTGCCCAGAAATCGTTCGGGTCACAGGTGATGTTGCGCTGCTTGGCAACGTCCTGTGTCTGCTCCAGTGTCCAGTGACAACCTTTAGTGCCGTCAGCATTTACCATGCTATCACACCATTCCTCCGCTTCATCGTGGGTGAGGTGTTTGCGTGGCATCTTGATGGAACGGCTGTCCGCACCACCACGCTCATACTGTCCAGACCGCTTGTCCCAGTCTCCGTTCTGCGAGAAGCCAATCTGCGGCATCTTGCGCCCGTACTCTACGTCAGGGTAGCGGGGGATAGGGTAGGGGGCAATGTAGCGGTTCTCCTCCTGCGGATAGTAAGGATAGCGGTCGTTGCCGTCTTCCAGCTTACGAAGACGGCGTTCCATCTCACGCTCCCTGCGATCGCGCTCTTCCTCAAGGCGGTCACGTTCCGGCTCACGGTCTTTTTCGTGGTCGCGGAGCATCATCATGCGGCGAAAATTAGTCTTGCCCATAATCTATACCTCCTTAGGAAATGGACGCAGGCGCACCGGCGTGGGATCGGCAGAAGCAGCCAAGATACTTGAACGTGCCGGTGCCGGTAGCGGACGTTGCCACACGAGTAGCGTATCGGGTGCGGGTGTGAACGCTCTCGGCCGTCGCCTGAGCGCAGTTGCAGTCGGTCAGAGGGTATGCGGTCGTGCCTGCACCGATGGTAATGACCACAGGGGCGTTGATGGTGGTCGTGTCCGGCAAGCTCTGAGCAACCACGATACAATACTTTTCTCCGTTCTGGTATGCGCCAGCAGGGATGTTGATGGTCAGAGTATCGTCGGCAAACGTGACTGCCTGACTGATGACCAAGTGTGGGCAGAGTTTGCAGCTTGTTTTGCAAGCCATAATGTTTTCCTCCTAAAAAATCAGGGGCAGAGGTGTCTTACCCCTGCCCCGATGGTTCACCCGGTGTTATCGGGGAGTGTGTTGGTTAGCAACAGCCGCAGCAGTTCACGCCAACGTTGGGGTTTGCCACCTGATAAGCGGGAATCGGACGAGGATTAACCCGGTTCAGGATGGTATCGGTCTGCTGGGACATCACGGTGGTCAGAAGCGCATTCTGACGATCCTGAGAAGCGGCGAACTTCAGGCTCTGGTTCTCAGCGGTCAGAGTGGCGATCTTATCCTGCGTAAAGTAGTCCATCATGCTACGGAAGTTGGCGTTGCAGTTGTCCACGATGGCACGGGCGTTGTCTGCGATAGCCTGACGGGTAGCGCAGTCCTGCTGTGCAATGGTGTACTTCAGGTCGCCAATGAGCTGCTTGTTCTCGCAGCAGCAAGATGCAAGCTGCGTCTGGATAGCAGTCTGACCCGCCTGCCGTGCGTTGCCCTCTTGCATGATGGCAAGGTTGATAGCGTTGTCGCCGTTGGACACGCTGCGTTCCAGACCGTTCACGAGCTGTGCGTTCTGGTAGCCAAGCTGACAGATCGCCTGATTAGTACCAGCAAAGCCGCCCGCAACGGCAGCGTTGAGAGTGTTCATCTGTGCGAGCTGGTCATAGCCCAGAGAGCAGATGCCGCTCTGGATGCCCGCCAGAGAACGGGAAGTGTCCTGCTGGTAGAAGCCCTCAGACAGAGCCGCACGAGTATCTGCGCCGCCCTGACCGGTTGCGCCAGTGCCGACCAGATAAGGGATGTAGCTGTTCATGCCGTTGTCACCGCCGTTCCGACCGTAGCCGTTTGTGCCCCAGCCGAAGATGATGGCGAGGATAATAACCGCCCACAGCCCTTCGTTGCCGAAGAATCCGCCGTTGTTATTACCGCCGTCCTGCCCAGCCAGATAGCCAGTTGCAAAATCGTCCATAACAAAACTC
>ERZ1035027.1698-NODE-1698-length-9770-cov-13.239321_pt1 | contig 9770 bp, 9 predicted proteins | sample MGYA00520604_ERZ1035027 | MGnify/ENA primary metagenome ERZ1035027 (study PRJEB33766, sample SAMN09781743) | gut metagenome | biome: gut microbiome | host: Homo sapiens | place: Madagascar | study: EMG produced TPA metagenomics assembly of the PRJNA485056 data set...
TTATAGCGGCGACTTGTGTGCAGAATTTAAAAGCCGTTTGAACGATTTTGAAATTCTATTTGAATAATTTATGACAAGGGTGATGCCATGAAAGATATTAAAGAAAAGCCAGCCGAGCGTATACCGAAAAACAATACTGCGGGGAAAATTCCGAAAGCGGCGCTGAAAAAGGCGTGGACGGAGGCCAAGGAGAAAAGCCGAACCAAGCTGCGGGAAAGCACTTCTACGCAGGGGGATGGCGATTATACCACAGCCAACGACACCGGTGGGATGCTGGCCGACACATCCTATTCAGCTATCAAGAAAAACACCGATTTCACCGCGCAGCAAGGCCGCAAGTTTGCCCGCAAGCAGATTGAAAAGTACCGAGAACGCCGCACCGCAGAGCAGGTCGCAACCACCCACACCGCAAGTGAGCGCGGTGTCAGCCCGAAACAAGCCGAGTGCGGAACGCTGCCCGATGCGGTACAACGCCCGCGTAGTGGGGCAGATTTGACCCGACAGCGGGCAAAAGAAAAAGCCATCACTGCCAAGACCGCGCCGCACGACATTCGCGGTGTGACCCAAGGCCAGCGTCAACTGCGCACCGCCGCAAATGAAACGGTGCGGAACATAACAACCCAAGCGCAAATGCAGACCCGCACCCGCCAAGTGCAGCTTGCCATGCAGAAAGCCGCCAGCAACACCCGCAAGACAGTTGCGGCGGCGCGCTCAGCCATTCGCCACTTTCTTGTCAGTCTGCACAGCTTTGTCGCGGCCATTGCCACAGGCATCAGCGTGGCGCTCAGCATTATTATTGTCATCAGCCTTGTGGCCTTTGTGTCCGGCTCGGCCTATGGCATCTTTTTTGCCGCCAACGCGTCCAGTGCAAATACAATTACCGTGCAACAGGCGGTAGAAACACTGACAGAAGAATACCGCGACAGGCTGGAAGAAATCTCTGATACTGTACAACATGACCGCCAAGACATTACGGCCAACGATGATGTGTACTTCATCCGTTGGCAGGATGTCTTGGCGGTCTTTTCTTCGTATGTTTCAGGTGATGAGCAGGGCTCCCCAGTGGCGGCACTGACAGAGGAACAGGTGGACAAGCTGCGGGAAACTATGTGGGCAATGAATGCAGTGGACTATTCCACCCACCCGGAGACGACTACCATAGACACTACCGATGAGGACGGCAACCCGACTACCACAGAAATCACCGAAACCGTCCTCGTAATCGAACTGACCCACAAAACACCCGACGAGATGGCGGCAGATTATCATTTCACCACCCGCCAGAACACCTATTTGCGACTGCTGCAAGACCCGCAGTATGAAGAACTGTGGGCAGAATTGCTCGGCGGTTTTGCACAGGACGGTGGAGAACTTATGAACCCGGACAGCACTCGCACCCCCACAGGCACCCTGCAATGGCCGCTGCCGGTTGCGGGTACGATTACCTCGCAGTTCGGTCACCGCGTGGACCCCATCACCGGCGAAGTCAGCTCCCACACCGGCACCGATATTGCCTGTGCCGAGGGAACGCCGATCCTCGCCGCCGCAGACGGAACAGTCACCGTTGCCAACGGTCTTGACAGCTGGGGCGGCAGTTACGGCTATTACATCCAAATCGACCACGGCGGCGGGCTGGAAACACTGTACGCCCACTGTTCGTCCATCTGCGTCACCACCGGTCAGCAGGTGCAGGTCGGACAAGTCATCGGCTATGTGGGTCACACCGGGCGGGTTACAGGCAATCATCTGCATCTGGAAGTAAGAATTGATGGTAATCGTGCGGATGCAATGCAATATTTCACACTATAACAATGATGGTTGGTATTACTGCTGGATTCCCGAAACAACCAACAACATTATTATCAATGCAAATGATGCAGCGGTTCAGACCAGTGATTACAAGCTGGAAAGCAAAAACGCTTGGGTTACGGTGACTGATGCAGAAAATGTAGAAATCAGTTACGATGCACAGACTACCGGTGATCTGCCTGAGTATGTGGAAAAGTTCAAGATACCGCCTGAATAAAATACTGCTATTCTATGTGGGAGATAGGGACGACACTAAATATCAAATTGGGGGGGCTGGTTAATATCCACTAGTTGATGTTGTAGATAGATGAAGTCTACGATCCACTAAGAACATATGCTTCAAGAAAGGCGCTTACTACACTGTATGCAATGATCGATAGCAACGAGGAGACATTGATTTCATGCGGTGAAACATTCGGCCAAAGTAACTACTATCTTCAAAACCACAGCGAAATGCGATGTCTGTGATGGTGTCTTGGGTACAGCAGAGCTGCTCTGCTGCACATTCAATTCGATAGTAATTTAGATATTCTATTGGAGTTTTACCGGTTACTTGACGAAACAATCTGCAAAAATATTTTTGGCTCAAATTTGCTTTGCGCGCTAAGTCCTCTAAAGTAAGCGGAGTAGCATAACGGTTGCGGATAAGGGTTAACACCTCTTTGATGGCACGAATTTGACGTGACTGGCACTGCTTTTCTGGCTTGGCCAGTAGATAAAGATGCTGAGTCAGAATTACACCCATCAACTGCCAAAGTAATCCTGTTGTTGTAAATTCATAGCCATTGCTTTCCGTCTCCATTGCCTGAAACAAGTCGCTGACGAGTTTTGCTGCTTTGGTATTTGACCGAAACATACACTCTAGTCGTGTGCCAGATGAACGTAACTCAGCGAGACGGGTACCACATTTGCTCGCGTCCGGCAAAAAGCGTTCCAGATCAAATACGATACATTCGTAGATGCAATTGTTGGGGGAACCGCCATGAATCGCCCCGTCAGGGACTAACAAGCTATCGCCGGCTGTCAAATAATACGGAGTGCCATCAACGAAAAGGTGCAGCGTACCCTGTAACACCATAATCAATTCAAGCTCCATATGCCAATGTAGAGGCATTTCGTAACGGGGGTGGGTTGGGTCAACGTAGTATAGTTCGATTGGAAAATCAAAAGAGCCACGAACTGCACTTTCGTGGCTTGCAAGATATCGCATACAATACCTCCACACAGAAAGTGAATATTATCCGATTATTTCTGAAAATACGTCAAGACAATCATCTTTGCAAGGTGATATAATCTGGAATAGCTAGCAAGATGGGAGAATACGTCATGCGTAAAAATATCTTACGTCGAGTGATAGGCGTTCTGGTTGGTGTTGTTTTGATGGGGTTTGCTATCTCATGGCTGAACCCGTGCAAGTTTGGCACTGACAGTTACACGGCAATGAACATGGCTATTTCGGAAAAGTTGGGGATATCCTTCGGCAACTGGCAGGCGGGGCTGAATGTTCTGCTGTTTTTGGTGGTTTTGGTATGTGGTCGCCGCTATATAGGGGTGGGAACCTTTGCCAACATGTTCTTGGTGGGATATTCCTGCGATTTTTTTACCTGGGTCTGGAACCAGGTATTACCGGCAGATTTTTTCGCAACATTTACCGTTCGGGTGTTGGTAGCAATCCCGGCGCTGTTGCTTTTCATTTTCGCCGCTGCTGTGTATATGGATATGGATTTGGGCACTGCGCCGTATGATGCGCTGTCGTTTATTTTACACGGGGCGATTGGAAAGCGAATACCTTTCAGTGTACTGCGCATATTGTATGACCTGTGTGTGATTATGTTGGGATACTGTTTTGGCGCTCCGTTTGCTGGGGTGACGCTTGCCATGGCTTTTCTTTTGGGACCGGCTGTATCAACAGTTGGTCGCTGGCTGGGAAGAATGACCGGTAACATCCGATGAAAAAATAAGGAGTTTACCAAGGATTTCCATAGACGGTGTTTTTTGTCTGTGAATGATAGCATACTTGAAAACCAGGAATTCTACGCTATACTAATGGTACTATCCCTATTACCTCATGGAAGCGATCTTCCGTCTGGAAGGCCGCGAACTTGCGATTTTTTGATAAAGGAGCCTACTATGAAGATCGATTTTCAAACCAAAGGTCGCCCGTTGCCTCATACCTGGTCCTGCTGCGTGGGAGCAGGCCGAGCCAATGAAGGGCTGCGGGCCGACTGGCAGCAGCACCTGGCCATGGTCAAGAAGGCATGCGGGTTCCGTTACCTGCGCTTTCACGGGTTGTTCCACGATGATATGCATGTTTACACAGTGGAAAACGGCGTGACCCACTATAATTTTCAATATGTGGACAAACTGTTCGATGCCATGCTGGACCTAGGGGTTCGCCCCTTTGTGGAACTGAGCTTCATGCCCGAAGCTCTGTGTTCCAACGACCAGACTCTATTCTGGTGGAAAGCCCGGGTCGCTCCGCCCAATGATTTGGAAAAGTGGGCTGATCTGGTGGAACACACGATTAGGCACTGGTTGGAACGCTACGGAGCTGACGAGGTGCACCAGTGGTACTTTGAGGTGTGGAACGAACCAAATCTGGATGCTTTCTGGTCCGGCACCCGGTCCCAGTATTTTGAATTGTACCGGGTGACGGTGCAGCGCATTAAGGCTATCGATCCTGCACTGCGGGTGGGCGGCCCTGCCACGAGCAATTATGTGCCGGACGCCCGCTTTGATGGCGAGGTAGAGAACATAGCTGAACAGATGACCTTTAAGGTGGATGATTTGGACAGCCTGCAGTGGCATGGCGTTTGGATCGATACTTTTTTGCAATTCTGTGCAGAAAATCATCTGCCGGTGGATTTTGTTTCCTGCCATCCCTATCCGACGGATTTCGCTCTGGATGGCCACGGAGAGAGCAGTGGACGTACCCGCGGTCGGGATTCCTTGTATCAGGATATTCTCTGGCTGAAAGAAGCGGTGGCTCGCAGTGCTTATCCTGATGTGGAACTCTATTTGACCGAGTGGAGTTGCAGTCCTTCTTCCCGGGATTACAGCCACGACTATCTGCCCGCAGCTGCTTATGTGCTGCGCAGCAACCTGCGCTGTGCGGGCATGGTTGATGCCTTGTCCTACTGGACCTTCACCGATGTGTTTGAGGAAGTGGGGGCTGGTCCAAAGGCGTTTCATGGCGGTTTCGGCATGATTAATCTACAGGGCGTCAAGAAGCCGGTGTTTCATGCCTACCGTATCTTGAATGAATTAGGCGATTGGTGTCTGGAGGAGGAAGAGGGCTGTATCGCGACCCGCAAGGGGAATCGTCTGAACATGGCTTTCTATCATTATCCGGATGAAGTTGCCGGCACGGTACCCATGTCGATGTATCCGGATCAGTCTGTTGCCCGGGGCTGCCAGCAGACAGGCAGTGACCGTCGTTACCGGATTTATGTGACCGGTTTAAAGCCTGCTGAGCACTACACCTTGCGGTTGCTCAAGCGGGACAACATTGCCGTTAACTTGTGGAACGCCATGGGAGCGCCCACTTCACCCACTCGCGAACAGGAAGAGGCTCTTCAGTTCCAGGGGGATTTTATGGAGCAAACTGTCTTTACAGTGGGGGATGACGGTACACTGGAAATAGACTTCACGGTTCCGGCTTGGACTATCGGCCAGCTTGTGTGAACCTTGGTCTAAGCAATAAGGAGAAATACAGATGGAACTTTGGTACCGGCAACCTGCTAGGAACTGGTGTGAGGCACTGCCCTGCGGCAATGGCTGTCTGGGCGGCATGGTGTACGGAGATCCGGCGCGAGAACACATTCAGTTGAATGAGGAAACCGTCTGGAGCGGACCGGCGATGCACCGGCTGAATCCCGATGCAAACGCGAACCTGCCCCTGATTAGGAACCGGCTGCAGGCTGGGCGCATTCCTGAAGCGGAAGCACTGGCTGTGCAGAGCTTATCCGGCATGCCGGAGTCCGGGCGGGCGTATCAAACACTGGGGGACCTGTGGTTGAGCTTCGAAGGAATTGATTCCTACAAGGATTACCGCCGGTCACTGGATCTGGAAAACGGTGTGTTGCGGGTGGAGTTTTCCGCCGGGGAAACCCATTATACGCGAGAGGTGTTTGCTAGCGCGCCGGATCATGTGCTGGTGATTCGTCTGCAAGCCCACGGACCGGACAGGATGAAATTCAATGCCCGGCTGACACGGCCGGGATGGCCGGATGTGGCAGGACATTGCGGGGATAACTCTATCCGAATGGCGGGCAGTACGGGAAACGGCGGTGTACACTACTGCGGGATGCTTACGGTTTCGGAGATTGATGGCAGATGCCATACGGTCGGAGAATTTCTCTGTGTAGAGAATGCCCGTAGCATTGTACTGTTGTTTGCGGCGTCTACCGGGTTCCGCGAACACGACCCCGACGCCGCTTGCGAGGAACGACTGCAAAAGGCGGCGGCACGACCGACCGGCGATCTTTATTCACGCCATCGGAAAGAGTACAGGATCTTATATGGTGCGATGAGCCTGTGTCTGGAAAATCAAGGGGAACAGCGCCCCACCGACGAGCGTTTGCAAGCCTACGCGCAAGGTATGCAAGATCCGGGGCTGGAAGCACTCTATTTTGCGTATGGACGCTATTTGTTGCTTTCGGCTTCCCGCCCTGGAAGCTTGCCTGCTACGCTGCAAGGAATTTGGAACGACCAGTTGGACCCGCCTTGGGGATCGCGATACACCATCAACATCAACATTGAGATGAACTACTGGCCTGCGGTGCCCGCAGGCTTGGAAGAATGTGAAAAGCCGCTGTTTGAATTTCTGCAAAGATTGGATTCCGAAGATACCGGAAAACGGACTGCTCGAGAAATGTATGGTTGTCGTGGTTTTGTGGCTCATCACAACACCGATCTGTATGCAGATACTGCGCCTCAGGATCAGTATATTCCTGCCAGTTACTGGGTTATGGGAGCAGCGTGGCTGTGTACCCATATATGGAGACATTACACCTACACACAGGACATCGCCTTACTGGAGCGGTATTACCCTGTGTTGGAGGATTGTGTACGATTTTTTGCGGACTTTTTGCAGCCGGATGAGGAAGGTTACTTGGTGACCAGCCCTTCCGTTTCTCCTGAAAATACCTATATTTTGCCGGACGGTACTAAGGGATGTCTGTGTGAAGGCCCAACCATGGACAATCAGATTTTGCGGGAATTGTTTGGTGGTTTTGGAAAAGCCAGCAAGGTACTGGGGCGAACAGGGGAACTGGTAGAAACCGCGAGATGGCTTTGCAAAAAGTTGCGTCCTACACAAATTGGTGCTGATGGTCGCCTGCTGGAATGGAAACACCCTTATGAAGAGGCAGAGCCGGGGCATCGGCACATCTCTCACCTGTATGGGCTGTATCCCGGGCGTGAAATCACCCCTGACAAACCGGAATTGTTTGCCGCCGCCCGCCGTACTCTGGAAACCCGCTTGGCTTTTGGCGGAGGGCACACCGGCTGGAGCCGTGCATGGATCGTGGGCTTGTGGGCCCGGCTGCGGGACAGTGAAAAGGCACACGAGAATCTCCGGGCTTTGTTGTCTCGGTCCACTTTTCCAAATTTAATGGATAGCCATCCTTGGGGCGAGGATAGTGCGGTGTTTCAGATTGACGGAAATCTGGGAGCGACAGCGGCTATGCTGGAACTGCTGGTAGACAGCAGTGAAACGGAGACCCGGTTACTGCCGGCTTTACCTGCAGCATGGAAAGATGGTGAGGTTAGAGGAGTGCGCTTGTGTGGTGGCGCAATATTAGATATGAGCTGGCATGGTGGCATATTGCAAATGGCAAATTTATATGCTCGGTGTGATTTTGAGCAAACGATTTGTTTAGGTGATCGCAGTGTGCGAATTCAGTTGAAAGCGGGAGAACGCTGCTGCCTGAATGGTCTATTACAGACCAAAGCGGAATAATTGTACACAGGCGGCTCTTTCATCCACGTCGGAGGACTCCACGGTGAAGCCATGAACTGCATGGCAGGCTGACGTTTCTGCGCTTCTTTTACCCACGGAATCAGGCACGCTTTGTCGCGCTCTATTGAGAAATGTTGTAACTCGTAGTCACCGGGGACTTCATCATAGCTGTACCACCCATGCGCAAAGTCACTCCGCCCCTATGGGCAGTCGGCAAAATGTGAAGTTGCAGCCATTTGCGGAAAACAGCGCATCGTTTATGAGGTTCTTTTCTTCATCGCAAAGCCCTTGTAAGGCGTTTGCGCCCAGTTCACTAAAGCATCCGCCGAATCCGCGTATTGTCTGCCGCAGTTCTCCCTGCTGTATTTCAATGCTGTCTGCCTGTGCGGTTTTCTGCGCATTTTCTGTCACCCATTGGCGCATCGGTGTGGTTGAAACAATCATAGATTCCTCCTGTAAAAACGGTCCGGCAAACACCGGACCACAAAATATTCAGTGATTTTTCGTAAGCTTTTGCCACGCGCGGTAATAGCGTCGGCCAAATGGTCAAACAACAAATCGCCGCGCTGCCATTCGGTAATACTGGTGCCGCCATCGGCACAGGGAATCAATCCGATCGGTGCCACATCCTTGCTGTACTGTTCTGCAAAACTGGTGGCAAGGCAGGCGCCGCTTTCCGGGCGGTCCGGGGGTGATGGGTTCCTGCAGCGGCTGCCAGCGGCCCATGCGAAGCATGGAGCAATTTTTCGAGGTTACTGCCGTGTCCTGTGTCAAATCCCCGCGTCCGGCCATATTTGACTGACCAACCATTAAAAAGGAGTGTATCGTTTCTTCCATTTTACCCGCCTCCTCATACTGTGGTGATGAGTGCTTCGCAGTTTCCCTCTATTGCATATGCCCCACTGTTCGCTTCAATCAGGAAACTGTCACCTTTCTTGACGTTCCACTGCTGTTCGCTGCAAGTCAATGTACCCGCTCCCTCTGTAATCAGAATAGAAACGAAAGATTTTCCGTCTGCAGCTCCGGAAAAACCGCCTTTCACTGCATCCACTGTAAAATAGTCGCATTTTGCCAGATGTCCGTCAAAATTGTACTCTGCCGGCGGTGTGCGTAATGTCACGTCCAACGCTTTTTCAATATGCAGCGTTCGCGGCTTTCCATCTGCGCCAATGCGTCCATAGTCATAGACACGGTAGGTCACATTCGAGTTCTGCTGCACCTCGGCCACGACAATGCCCTTGCAGATGGCGTGCAGCGTGCCCGACGGAATAAAGAAGCAGTCGCCCTTGTGCACGGGAACGGCGTTCAGAACCTCCGTCAGCGTGTTGTTTTGGATGCGCTCGACAAACTCCTCTTTGCTGATTTCGTGGTCAAACCCGTAGTACAAGAACGCCCCCGGCTCACAGTCCAGCACATACCACATCTCGGTCTTGCCGTACTGGTGCTCGTTTTTCAGGGCGTAGTCGTTCGACGGGTGTACCTGAATCGATAGATTGTTCTTCGCATCGATGAATTTCGTCAGAATCGGGAACTGTTCAAATTTTGCGCAGTCCGTACCAAGGCAGCAGGGGTGGGCCGCCACATAGTCCGCCAGCGTTGTGCCATCGGCAAGATAGCTCGGGCCGTCCGGGTGGCAGGACAGCACCCACGCTTCGGCTAAGGGGTCAAGGTCGCTCTGCACGCCGAAATCGGTCCGCAGGCGGCTGCCGCCCCACAGGTAGTCCTTGCAGCTCGGCGTTAATTTGAGAATTGCCATACAATCACCCCTCCGTTCCCCAGACTTCGATCTGCGTCAGCGCCGGAAACGGCGATGCATCGGCAGCCTTTTTCAGTTCAAACAATTTCAGGCTCTGCACGGTGCGCGGGGCGATGGCAAACGCCTGCGGAGCGGCGGTTTTGGTCAACTGCAAGACCTCGCGGCTGCCGTCATCAAATTCTACAGTAGCCTGCGTCCAGTAGCTGTCGTGCGGGAAGTCCGCACGCAGCGTCAGCCGCAGCT
>ERZ1035027.1700-NODE-1700-length-9768-cov-6.737053_pt1 | contig 9768 bp, 13 predicted proteins | sample MGYA00520604_ERZ1035027 | MGnify/ENA primary metagenome ERZ1035027 (study PRJEB33766, sample SAMN09781743) | gut metagenome | biome: gut microbiome | host: Homo sapiens | place: Madagascar | study: EMG produced TPA metagenomics assembly of the PRJNA485056 data set...
TGCACGTTTTAGCGTACATCAAGAGCCGCCCCGACCGTGTAGAAAGTTGCATGAATTAAGTTAAATTTAGGGAAAGAAAAAGCGCCCTAGAAAGGACGCTATAAGATTAGATCAATTAACATAGATTTAAGTGCATAACTCTCGAATTTAATACAGCCATATACAAATGGATCATGAAGTGTTACGCCATAGTCGCGTTGAAAAGCCACAACATCGCTCTTTATACTGCTGTCATAATGAGGGCACTTACACGTTGAGTACGTGACGTAGAACCTATCAGAATTTTTGCGGCGGTAAATGTAAGCGTTATCTATTGCGCATACTGGCACATATCCGGCTATATTTTCATATCCCACATAACTAAAGTCATCATACGCAAATTCATTGTTTAACGCCATGTCATAAAAGCGTGTGCCCTTGGTTAGCTTATATAAGGCGGTCTTGCTTTTTTCTTCGATAAAATCCGCGCTTGGCGGCATAATGTGAACTGCAAGTCCTCTGTCCTTATAATATTTGTGATGCTTACCAGCTTTTAGCATCTTTTCAATATCTGCTACAATCCCCAGTCCGGTGAATATATCGTTGTCTATCCGGTTTGCATTAGATAACAACCACATCCGCAACGCCGGAAGTCCGGCTAATTCGCGGTTACGGTTGATAGTTTCGTACGCATTTGCAAACGCGCTGAACTCGTCGCGCATAGATCGCACATGACTTTCCGGTATAAACTCGTCATAGATGCAGTCTGAACAGTCCTGCATATCTACGCCGCGTACTGTGCCTATCGTGCTTAATGCGATACCGTAACCGATAGGTGCCCCGCTTGGGGCGTCTGTTCCGTCGTCTGCCTTTACTCTGTTATAGATGCCGTGTATCTTTTTTTTGATCGGTACGAGTCCGATGTTGCGGTTGTAAGCTTTATTTATCGGCTTAAAAGGGTTGGCACCCTCTCCGGCTTTACCGTCCGAAAGACTTTCTAATTCGTCTTGCGTTCGCCGCATGAGTATAAACTTTTCTCCGTCGTTGTCGTTAAACTCTTTAATACCTACGGCACCGCATAACGCACTGTAAGTCTTACCAGTACCACGCGCGCCAGTGAATATCTGAAAGGGGAATGCGTCGTCTTTGTAATCCCATACATTTAAATATAACTTACTCATTACGCAACCCCCACAAAAAAGGTCTAGCTTGGTAAAAGCTTCTAGCGTGAATAACCAACTTTTTTTTATAATGGGCGTATGATATAAGACTAGCAATTCTTCCGTCATGTATCCCAGTGGCGATAAGAATGTCACTCTTGTCTATTTTTCGTATAGTGTTAGTGCATTCTTTAAGTAAATCGTCCTCTTTAATTGCTTCTGTTCGTTCAGTGAGGCATATAGTGCCGCACACATTTTGTTCTAAATCCATAGCCATATTCTCAATGGTTTTTCTGTCGTTAATATCGCCTATAATTGTGATAATCATTTTAAAGTTCGGGCGGCAATATAGCCGCCCACTCCTTTCTAATAAAATGGGAGTTCTTCTAACTCCGTATCGGGTACATGCATTCAACCGTTCAACTTGTCCTCGATAGCTTTTAAAATATCACTCTGATCTTTTTCGGACAGCTTCGCCCAGCAGATAGAGTAATACTTACCGTCCTTGCCCTTGTTCTGCGGAAAGCTTAAGAAGTCACCGTTCTTACCCTCGACAACTCTCATACCGTAAATGGTGATACCGTTAATCTCTACATCAGCCAGCACATTAGCGTCTTTGCCTACGGTGATTGCTCTCTTGACACAGTAGTTGTCAATCTTTAATTCTTCGATGTTATTGTTGTTCTTTGCGTTCGCGTTTTCGGGTTTTTTCATTTTTAATCTCCTATAATTTCATAATTATTTAGCTTGATTAGTTCGGCGTACTCGTCAGTAATACCGATCGTATAAGTACCGTCAATCATTGCCACGTTGCTAGCTGTCGTAAATGTACAGCCGTTTACGGTTTCTTGGTGTATGCCAACGTTGTCATTATAATATAACTCCATGCCGCCAGCGTCGCGAAAAATAAATCCTATTTTGAAGTTATCTATCGTCTTTAATTCTTTTGCGCCTAGCTTTTTTGATACGCCGGACACTGTACAATGCAGTCCTTTGTGATCTACATAAGCATATTTTTTAGCGCCTAGTGTCTTAAATTCTTTAATAGGTTCCTTATTCTCGTGTTCATATACACCCATAAAATAATCTTTATCACCAACCGACGCAAACGCGCCACGCTTACGCGCAAGGTCGATGATCTCTCTATTTACTTTTTCTATGGCTTCAATATTAGCACCGACCGCTTTTGATGAGTCGGTATCGCAGTATATTGTTGCTTGTCCGGTTAGGTCTAGTAGTTGCTGTAAGTGTCTCCTAGCGTGAGCTGTACACCATACTCCCCACGCGTAATAGAGAAAGCTATTTCTGCTTCGGTAAAACTTCGCCAGCGCTTCGGCGGTGTCCGGTGTGTTTACAATCCATTCACCGTTTTCATTAAGGGTGTTCTCTTGTTTTACTGGGTCAGTATAACTCATCCCAAACACCGAATTAAGCAAATTCTTAATTTTGGAATAGAGGTATGGAGCGTCTCCGGCATCTTCTCCCTTTTCGTCTGCTATTTCGATCTGATTCTTTAATCTGCATTTGTCAGAATAGATACTTTTGATACATTCGACTAGGCAGTCCGGCAGATAGTCATATTTTGCAGTACACATATCCGTTACCGCGAAACTATCCCACGTATACTGTTTTTTAATGATTTTCCAGTCAATATCTGTGACAGTCATTTGTATCCATTCGCACGATAATACGCGCCCATTATCAAGCTTTATGTCTCCGCCATGTTGTAAGCATTTGCTGACAGGTATGTATGGCATTGTAACTGATTCCCTCACCGCCGGATTCTGTAAGACGATCCGAAACAGACAAGCATATTTATTTAAAAGTCCGTCTAGTTCTTCCGGCGTTTCCACATCCCCGTATGGGGTAAACTTATTAATCGGAAACTTAAAAGCACATAAGCAAAACGGATAACTGCTCTGTACGTCGAAACTGTCCGCATTGTGCCACAGTCTGCCACTCATGTATCTGTTAGCGTGAGTATTGCCGCCGCGTCCTGCTTCTTTCAGTAACGTATAGATATACGGGTTTATTTCAGTTTCCTTGAATAGTTGGCGATAATGTCCATCTTTTCTGCAAGCTTTACGGCACATCCTACGCACATATCCGGTTGATGTCATGGGGATGGTTTCTAGGTTGTCATGCTCGTTGATTAAGCGCCGCTCTACCAACTCGTATAAACTTATTACATCGCCAACGCAGTAGCCGACTTCCGTGTCTGTCAATCTTGTCTTGGGTGTACGCTTCTTTTTATAATCAAGATCGCCAGCCGCCTTTGCATGTATTACGCCCAGTTCGTTTTCAACTGCTTTTTCTAGTGCCATGTTAGTCAGTTTATAACTGCACCTAAACTGTACGCCTCTCCCCGTCTGTACGGTGATCGGTTGTCTTGCCTTGCTTGCAAATACGGTAAACCCGTCAAAGTAGCGATTTAGAAAATCCCTCATAAACTGAAATTCGTATCCTAGATTATGCACGTATATTACAAGCTGTTTGTTGCCGTTAAACTGTAATACCTCTTCCAGCCGATCGAAAAACTCGAGCCATTCTTCCCACGTCCTACCTATAATAAGATAGCCGCCTATGCTCATTTGCCAGTGATACATAAAAGCCCGCGGTGCTACAATCCAGTCCGGCGCATGCCCTTTGTATATCGTCGTCGTCTCAATGTCGTATACTCCAAACGTTTGTAGATATTCTTCGCACTTGCGTTTGTTGTTACACTTCATTGCTTTTGTATCCAGTTTCGCATATGGGAAGTCTTTTACCGTGTACACTGTAACATTATCACTACCACCGTCCAGCCTTGGAACGGTTACCAGCCTAGCCATTGTCGGAGTTGTCAAAGGGCGATATGCCAAGATGTTTCCACACGTTTTTTTGCGTCACTTTCTCACCTTGTCGGAAGTCATCAAGTGCACTTTCTAAACGCTCCATTGCTTGTTCATGCGTTAGTCCTTTTTCTCTCGCTCTTTCGTAGTCCTCAACAAGTTGTTCAGAAGAGTACTGCGCCTTACGCAAACTATGAAACGTGCCGCTATTCAGAAACTGATAAAACTCCTTGTTTCCGGCAAAATGTACGCCTTTTTCTTCAAACGTGCTTATTCTTTTCTGCTCAATTTCCCGCTGTCCTTTGACTGTATGACTGGGGCGCGTCAGAAAATACTGCAATCTCTGTATCTCTGCTTTTAATGCGGTGCGGTTTTCGGTCAGTGTAAGCGATTCTGAAAAGTAGCGGCGATTTCTCGCCTTTAAGTAGTCCAGTGCATCCACCGCCGCGCCGTAACTGTTATACACTTCCCCCGTGATCGGGGAAGAATTACGCGATAGATCACGCAGAGAGTTGTTTGCCCTCTTTGCCAGTTTTCGGCGTATCTCTTGTAGCTGTGCGGTGCTGTACTGCTCTCCGTATACATCAGCAGTTAGTGCTTTGTCTTTCCTCGCCATTTACTCACCCTCTTCCAGCCAGTACTCCACAATACCGTGAGTCGCGTTGATCTTGCTGTTATCTGCCCGATATACTGCTACCCCGATGCCATAGTGACCGGAGTACAACTCGCAGATTCCATAGCCAAGCCGCTTAGATATATAGCGGTAGGCGTTTGCGCTGTGGTGATACTTAAGCCCGCAAGATTTCAAAATCTCATGTGCTTTTGCATCATCATAGACGTGTCGTAAGTCCGGCAGTTTGCCCCATGGTCTTGACATATTCTCACCACCTCTCCGACCATGCAGGTATTACTTCTCTACGTGTGCCACCTTGACAAAATCGTTAATATCAATAGCGTACTTGTCGGAGTGCTGGTCTACTGATACCACAACTGCTTTCGGGTCAATCCGGCGAACTTCCTTGGCGATCTTGGTATCAGATAAAGGATCGCAGGACAGAATAGTAGCGGTGATATTCTTCGCTTCTGCTTTCCCGTCCTTTACCTCTACGGTTGCCAGTACTACGGTTGCTGTGTTGATGGTTTTTGTGATTTTCATATTTTTCTACCTCTTTCTTCGCCCTTTTGGCGAGTGGCTAGGGAGCCGTTGCTCACTCCCTGCACCGCTTGACGGTCGCAAGCCTATTTCTATCAATTCTTACACGCTGTTGTTAAAGCTAACATATCCATATTCAGATCATCTAAGTACATGGTTAACGTGCACCACTCTACCACATTGAATGCCCCAGCTTTATACATGCCCTTTAGCATCCCCAACGTGTACATGTATCCGCTTTCTGCAAGTTCCGTTTGGATTAACTCCTTGATCTCGTCTTCGCTCATTTTACCACCTCCACATGACATATGATCTTCACATCATTTGTTAAAGGTTCTGTTCTTGTGATAAAGAACTTACCAGTGTTTCCATATTCGTGCCGTTCGTATTCGTAACCGCTCCGTGTTCTAACCCAACCTTCAATAACTACTCTCCTTATAAACTCCGGCTTTAAGCTGTGTGCGTATTCATCAATCTTTATTATAACCATTGTATCGATCCCCCTTAATGCCATATAAATAACGCTATTCCAAAAATATTGTAAAGTGTTAAATTTTCAAATCTAAATTTTCTAAATTTTTTAACCCCGAACACGTGTAATTTAATTTCAATTTTTTTCATGTTTTTTTTGTTCTCCTTTACTTTGTAGCGTGGCGTACTTGTTCTTAAGAAGAACAGTACTGTGTCGTCTCGCTCCCCCGCATAAGTGTTGAATACATACGTCGCAACGTGTTCGCCTTTTCACGATCGGGGCGTTAAGTGGGGTAGGTCGACCTTGACTTTTTATCGCTTCTCTCGCATCCCACCGTCCTGCTTTCTGCTCTTCTTGATTATAAGTATATTCTCTTTTCATGGAAATGCAATACCGGAATATTGCATAAACTTACATGTAAAAAAAACTGCTTGCTTTTGTGCAATATTACTACTATAATATGCTTATGGGGTTGCTCATAGTCCAGCCGCCGGAAGCGGTAGAGCGTGACTTGGACGGTCATATATCCCTACAAAAAAGAGAGTAGACGGAAATCTACTCTCTTTTACTTTGTCTTATTTGCTTTCCAGTGCGGTCACGCGTCTTTGTAAGTCGGCAATCTCTGCCGCTTGTGCCGCTTGCCTTGTCTCTAACTCCTTGATCTTGGCAATCGTCCAGTCAAGATTCGGCTGGGTACTGTTGTTGTAGGGATATTCGTAACCCCCGATACACGCTCCGTTTGTGTATGGCATACTCTCACCTCCTTAATACACTTGTATTAGATTGTCCGTCTCAAACTCTTCGGCAATCAGTGCGTATAAGTCCATGCTCTTGCGCAAGGCTAACTCTCCCTCTAACATTTGCGCGCTTGTGGTTACACCGATGTTACCGTGTATACGGCTGGTATACGTCCTTGTGCCGCTCTCCGTGTCTGTGCCGTTTGTGCTACTGGTTCCGCTGGACTTGGTGCGGCTGTTAGGTACGTAGTCTCCAGCGTTATAGCCTTGTACATCCGCTTCGTTTGTGCTGGCATCCTGCCCGCTGTTTGACAGCGTGTGTGTGATATTTGGCGTTTCGGTGCTGTCCTCGTGGCGGTCATAGTTTTCTATGGGGTTGTACTCTGCTGTAAACCCTTGCCACAACTTTGCAAAGTTATCCTTGCGGCGTGTAAACCATTCCGTGATCGCCGTTTTTACTTCCGGCGGTACTTGGTAGTACGGGAACAGATCACCGCTCTGCCGGATGATCTGATTTACCATAAGTGTCTTGTCCATTCCCTCCGGCAGTGCCACGCCGTCAAATAACGTCGGGTCATACTGATACATTCCGTACAGTGTCATCCGTGGCTGTAACATCGCCATCCCCCCTCTCTACTAATTCCACACTGATTCCTAAGCCACTGATTGCATTGATCTTTGCAATACCGTCTTTGAGGTTGTCATAGATCACGCTAATCATTGCTTTTGTCTCGTCGTTATTTTGGTTTACCTCGTCGCTGTTGAGCCGCTCGCGCTTGTCATAGTTGGCGTTGGCTATGCCGATCTTTGTTAAAAACTCGTTAATGATCGTCCGCTTACTCTGTAACAGATCATTTACAATATACTGCGTCTTAATATCCTTATACAGCGTGTCAATCTGCTTACCCTTTGTAACGCTCTCGTTTGCAACCACAAGCGGCGCTCCTTGCGTACTCTCTGCATATAAGTCCTTAATCTCCTGCGCGTGTTTCTTGTTGCGCGCTTCAAAGTACATGGTTACATTACTATTCATCAAATTTACGTCAATACTGCGGTCAATCTGTGCCAGCTTTACCGCGTAATGTCTTACAAGGTCATCCAGTCCACCGTAGTCGTCGAATAGCTTAATGATACCGCTGTTTACTCCTATCACTCCATACTTGGGGTTGGTTAGATAGCTGTTAGTAACCACAATCTCTTTCGGGTTCCAGTACATGTTAATCTGTGACACGCTATACGGGGCACATATCCAGCCATACTCCCGCGTATACATGACTGCGATACTTCCCCAGCTAAAAAGCCAGTATCGGAAAAAATTCAAATCCCATTCTTTCGGCAAGCTAAACTTAAAGCGGCTAAAGATTAGTTGATAAAGGTAACGCTTTTCGTACAGAACAGCGCTGTTGTTCTGCCCATTCACAGTACTGGGCTGTTGCAACCAGTACTGCGACATGCTGTTCTGCTCGTAAGTAATCGCCATTTGCATATTATAAAATCACTCCCTCTTTTAATAAATTTACAATCTCGTTCTGCTCGTCCTCTGTGGCGTTTGTGCCGGACAGATTTATCTCCTTAACTCGCACGTATCCCGTAAGCTGTGACAGATTGACGCGCTTGTTTGTAGGATAACCATAAAATTCATTGTAGCCGTTAGCGTCCGCAGATTCTACCCGCTTTATAATAAGGTAGGGTTTGCGGATTCCCATGGCTCCGGCATTGCTACCCAGTGACCCCGACATGGCTACGCTTGCCCTTGCTCCACCGCCTAAGGCGTTCGCCGCCGCTCCGATCGCTACTGGTGCAAGTGCTCCACCCGTTGCTACGGCGGCGGCTCCGCTTACTACCGCACCCAGTAATGACGACACTGTGGATAGATAGTTGCCGCTTGTGATCGGCATTTGTACGGCACAGTTGCCCGTATACGTATACAAAACGGCGTCCAGTGCGTACTTTTTAACAGTTAATTGAGCGAGACAGCACCCCGTTAATACGTCAATCTTGTACTTAATACCCAGCGTACTATTAACTACATCGTCGGCGTTTAATTCCACAATGCCGATAAATGGTAGGTAACAATATACTTGGGTAAATGGTGAGTAATCACGAGCGTCGCCAAAATACTCGTTAATCGTAACTGTGCCGCAGTCAATTTCTGTGTACTGCTCTGTTACAATCTTACTTGTCACGCCGCTGTTAATATATCCGACTTGTATGTCTCTGTCTGCTCCCGTGGTAGGAGTGGCGTACATTACGTGCAAACCGATTATAGCTTGCATAGGGTCTTGCAGTAGCTTTTTAAGCTGGTCAAGGTTAAGACCATCCGAACCCCATAGCCATCTGCTAAACTGCTTAACTTGTGCTAAAGTGGGGTTGTAAAGGTTTGCTAAGCCCGTGGCACTTCCGCCGCCGCCGGAAATTGACGGGTCGGAGGGGGTAGGAGTAATGTCGGGCACTGGGGTTATAGGCGGCGTAGGATAAGACGGCTCGTTTTTTGTCTGCTCCCCTACGTTCTCACCTAGCTGGTTCGCTGTCTCTGTGTAGTTGTCCGGAAGTGTTCCTTGCTGTGCTTCGTTAGTATTGAATGGTATCCCATCCACTAGAGGTTTATTTGAGGGCAGAGATACCGGCAACCATTTCACCTTTGTTACACCGTCTCCGGCAATCGTTTCAATTCCCCTACTTACCCATTCGGGAAAAAGAGTTGCTATGGGCTGGTCTTTTGTGCCTTGGTTGCCGCTAGGTGTAATGCCCGCTATACCCTCGTTTGTAGCGTTCCAGTACGATATAGTTGTTATTTCCGAATCAGTAGTTGATGATGAAAATACTTGGCGCTTTGTGCCTAACTGGTATACGTTATTACTTTCTCTACTTGATTTTGAGTATGTTCTAAAGCCTAAAGACGTATCATATGTAAAAACATACTCATAATAATAATATGATTTACCACTTATTGAACCGGAATAATATACTGCTCCATCACTATCCACTAATTTTTTGATTGTGCCGCTAAATGGTAAAGTTGGCGCCGCTTTAGGATAAGGATACGCACCTACTAAAATATTAACGTACTGTATAGTACGCGTTCCATCCTTGTAAGTTTCTTTGTTTATTGATGTTTGAAAAAAACCGTTAGCCGCATTTGTAACCATATCATAAAACTGAGTCAATACCGCACTTTGATTTTCCCAATTTATATTAAAATCTGCAAACAGATCTTTAAATTGATCCTCTGTTAATACCGTTGTAGTAGGGTAACTTGTAATTTCTACGTTAACGGTTTCTCCGCTTACTGGTGGCGTTTGATCGGGTTCATAAGGTATCAAATAACCCGCCGCTCCATTATCAAAAAATGCGTTTCTTATGGCGTTTATCATATCTTCTGCCATAAATACAACGCCGTCTTTTATAACAACAAGGGCATTAGTATCTCTCGTCA
>ERZ1035027.1711-NODE-1711-length-9715-cov-18.872878_pt1 | contig 9715 bp, 18 predicted proteins | sample MGYA00520604_ERZ1035027 | MGnify/ENA primary metagenome ERZ1035027 (study PRJEB33766, sample SAMN09781743) | gut metagenome | biome: gut microbiome | host: Homo sapiens | place: Madagascar | study: EMG produced TPA metagenomics assembly of the PRJNA485056 data...
CCAGTACACGGACTTGAACCGTAACTAGCCACCCAACGTGGAGTACTGGAAACCGAAACAAGGTAAAAGAAAAAGAAATTTTTCCAATGATTGCAGTTCATTGGAATCGGAAAGGCAGGAATCGAACCTGCGACACATAGCTTACAAGTCCATTGCTCTACCACTGAGCTACATTCCGTACCGCTTGTCACGGCCAGTTAAAAAACTGAGTTGATTTTCACCTTATATTTCATTCAACAGTGATACAATCGTATCTCTCTGAATTGATTGTGTTTTCCATAGCTTCAATTGGATTATGTCCAAGATTCTGCAATACCTGTTTGAATACTGTTACCGACTGACCACTTGCAAGTTGTACGCCTTTTCTTGTAGCATCTGCATGGAACACATCATGTCTGCTGTATACATTCCAGAAGATAACATTTGGAATGATATATCCGGCTTTTTGGAATTTTCTTGCCATTTTGTCATAGAAAGACCAGTCCTTATTACCACAATAATCAATTTCCATATCGGAAATAACAACTATAGCTTTCGGCATTTCTTCCTGTGAAACGTTGTTCTTCTCAGCAATATCAAGTACTTTCTCAAAAGCTGCTTTTAGGTCTGTGCTCATGCCCCAGCTTGCCTTGCCTACATTTCGTATCTTCTGTTCAAGAGTTTTTCCTTTCAAAATAACAGTCTCAGGATCGCCAGAGAATGTCATAAACAAGTTATGATATGCACCTGTATTTCTCTCAGCAAAATATATCGCCAATCCGATTGAGGTTGCCATTGGTCTTCCATACATTGAACCGGATACATCAGCCATAATCAAAGCATTTGTTCCCTGTTCAATATAATCTGGAAGTGCTTTCCATTGCGTTTCAAGGACTTTATTGTTTTCTCTTCCATAAAGGATTTTCTCTACAATGTCATATGGATACAAGGTTGAAGCATTGATTTTAACTTCTCCTTTATCAGCTTTATTGATAAATTCGCTGAAGCCATCAGAATCATGTTTTGCAAAGGCTCTACGATAAATCATCATTGCACGGCTTGGAACTTCTGGATATTTAATCTCGTTCCACTTGCCGGCAGACATAAGACTTTCAACTACACCTATCTGCTTTCTCATGCTGCGAACGATTCTCTTAAAGTTGTAAACTGGATAACCTAACTTCTGCGCAGTCAGAATTCCTAATTTTCTAGTCTTTGCACTACTTGCGTCAGCAGTTTTAATCCATTTGGCAAGCAGAGAAATTGCTTTGCCATCATTGAGATTCTTCAGATCTTCCTCGAATTGATTTTTCATGGTTTTCCACATATCATCTTCCAGTGGTGTTCCAATCAATTCATAAAGATCATCGTATCTTCCAAACGCTCCAATCAAATCAAGGTTCGGCCTGAGCGCTTCTGGATGATGTTCTGCCATATAGCGAATAATGGTTCGGAAGGTTTTTCTTTCCCCAAGTCCGCAACGAATATCTCTTGCGTAAAAAGCAATCTTCGTAGCAAAGAGTTTATCCTGCGCATATGCTTCTGAGAACAATGTAGTGATTCTATTCTCATCAGAATCTCTTAATGCACCAATAGTTCCGAATAGATCAAGCCTTGCGTCACTTGTGGTATTCAGCGCAACTGCGCCATTCTCGGTTCTTGTAAACTTACTTTCTTCTTTCATTGCATTTGCAAAATCCATGTTTTTCTCCTTTCAGGACACAAAATATAAAATACACGCCTAAGATTTTATTTAAGAATGAGTTGCTGTAAGTGTCCCATATTTTTCTTCATGATGCTTTTGGTTTTCATAATTAACAGTTATGTCCAAAATAATTGCTGTAAGCATCACATAGTGGCAAGGGATGGATTCGAACCATCAACAAATACCTTGTTATGGAAGAAAAATCGCTGTAGAAGTCACAAACATGACTTACAATCTTTTACTGCTCTACCAACTGAGCTACCTTGCCATATTCACCGCCTTTAACGGTCAGATATTATCTGGGCTGAATTTCACTTCTTTCGCTATAGCGTAAATCCACCAGAAACATAGACCGTCTGTATACAAACAGCTTAACTCTAAGCGGATTAAATCGGAAAGGATGGATTCGAACCATCAAGACCTAGTCGACTAGCCCGTTCCCAGTTACTTGCACTTTCCGAATAACCCGGAAGCCCCGGGTTAGCAATATGTTTATCGTGTTATGCTTTCCACTAGGCTGTTTTATACCGTGCCAGCCCCACGGAGTTGTTTCGGATATTTATGCCCTATAGGTTATATAGAGCGAACCTTGTACGGACTCCTGCATTCCTTAAAACTCCTAGATTCGTCAACCCATTAAACTCCGGAATGCCACCAGATAAAGTGAAGTCGTAGCGCGTAACTCGTCGCCGTATCACCCGGTCATCGCAGTCCTTTCGATTCTCAATTATCTGGTAAAAATTTTTCCATCCAAGATAACGGCTCAGATGGCATTTGATGGAGAAATGGACATTCTGGGGTTCGAACCCAGGACCGCCCGGTTATGAGCCGGGTTCTCTGACCTGCTGAGATAAATGTCCTAAGTAGAGGCGTTATTAGGCAACTCAAGAGCAACGTTCCTCTACTGTTACGGTTCATACCCTCACAGCCGTAACAAAGGGTCTGATTGTTCTGCGCCATGCAGAATACCATCCGGGGCATTTGAAGCCCATTTAATCATCCCCGTTGGGATAGATGGCACCTTGGAGGGACTATATCCATGTGTAAGATACAGTCAGCTGAGCTAGCTGGATTCGAACCAGCGAATACAGGTGAATATTACTGGGATTATCAGATTTGAACTGATGAATGTCGGTGTCAAAGACCGATGCGTTAAGCCCCTTCGTCAAACCCCAATAGTTTTGAATCTTAATTTTTATCATGTATTCACCTGTGCCTTACCGATCGGCAATAGCCCATTGTTTTCCCGGGAAACCACTCCCGGGAAGTGATATATTCTGGTGTTTTAGAAAGCATCCATGACATTGTTAAGTCCGCGCCAGTTACTTTACAGATGATCCGGGAAATAATTAATCTCATCGGTGTTTCACCAACGCAGACCTAAGCTACTCTGGATGCCTCGACCTGTCAGATTCAAAGGCTTTCCCGAACCTGAGAACAACAGGCTTCTGCTTTTCTTGTATTTTCACCCGTTCAATCAGTATGGTGAACAGGGGAATTTGTATTGTGAATGCTAACCACATTGGGTTCTCCTTATAACATAAAAATCACAACTGCATTAACCGCGAAACAAATTTCCATCAATATAAATACTGCCGATGCTATTGGATTGCCTTTCTTTTCGGTTTCATCCTGTGATATAAGGAATGCTAAAACCAATGTAAAAAATGCAATATCCAACATGGCTGCTACAAATTTTGCAAGAATCATTCTTTCTGTTCCTCTCCGATCATAAAATCAAGAATCTTACCGGCAGTTTCTTCTTCTGGCTCGAATGGCAGGCCGCATGTACAGTACTTCTCAATTGCTGTTTTAAGGCTTGCTTTGAAACCATTGTAAACTTCTCCATGTGTAAGAAGTTCGTGCCTTAAAATGGCTACTGCGTACGTAACAGTTACAGAGTTAGTATTGTTCATTCATCAATTCCTCCATTTCCTTTACGCTGATTCCGACTATCCCGGCGCTATCCTTGCTGTCTGTAGCTTTGAAGTGTGCTTTAGGATGCTGCGGGTACATAAACTCGAACATGAGGTAATTTGCTGCATCCACGAGATATTCTGTGTTTCCGGTAGAATTATATTTCTCAATACACCGTTCCATGGACTGAAGCGCCTGCACGTTCCCGGTTTTAAAATTCTTCCTGGCAGGACCGTATTTATGATAGCTTACCTCGACTCGATTCTTGCGAAGTTCATCAAAGTGTTCACTGTATTCTTCCGAAATCATGCTTCTTCTACCTCCCCAAAATATTTCTTGTACAATTCATAATCATTTTTGCCGATCAGAACTTTAACTGTAGCTTCTTGTTCCATTCGAAGATCACTGTATGTGTAAATGGTTTTTGTAGCCTGTATACAATAGCTTCCAACATCAGTGATTCTACTTTCAGTCTCAACTTCTTCTTCAGCAGAAAACCAATTCCCATGAGGGGTTGTGAAATAAGCTCTGCGTTTTGCTCTACATAATGTGATATATTCCAGACTTGATTCGTATGTAAAAACTTTTTTCGCTGATTCTGTGTCATACAGCTTTTCATCCTCCAGAACAGCTTTCTCGTGATGATATTCATACACCTTGTCATGCATTAAAGGTTTTTCAAGCGGATGATAATTTTCATCCTGAAGGGCAAAACCGCCTTTTTTATTTTTTAAAAATTTTTTAAGTATCGACATTTGCCTACCTTCTCCGAAAATATTCTGCCAGGGCTTCCCTTGTGATCTGCGATACGCTTTTACCGGTTCGATTCTTTTCGGCTATGAGCTTTCGTTCTAGCTGTCCTGTAAGCCGGATTCGGATTGATTCGCCTTGTGGGTTATTCTTTTTCATAGGCAGCGTCCTCAGCTTACAATTTCAATCGGATATCCGAAGTGTTCTTCCAATTCAGATACGGTTATCTTGCGAGGCTTCTTCAATTCAATACTCGTTTCCTGAACTGTTCCATCCTTTGTCTTTGCGATTCCCCTGCCAGTGTATCTGTCGAGTTCTTCATTGGCATATACGCTCAGGTGCTCATATCCGTATGCCCGACACCATCTTGCAGCTGAATCAGCGATCTTTTTCAACTCTTCCTGTTCATTTCCAAATAGATCAGAATATCTGATTGCCTGTTCCAATTCAAACCCTTTGGAAAACATTGGCGTACTTACCTGCTTATAAGGGTTACCAATGAAATGAAATAGTCTGCATGACTCCATCGCCTTTTCACCTTTCGGTAAAGCGAATCCCTGAGAAATCGCCTTTTTAAGGAGCTTCTCTGACTCTGTATCGTTTTCAGTGATAATATACTTGTTCGTAAAATCAATCATCTTTTTTCTTCCTCCAAAAGTTTGTATAATGTTCCTCTCGAAACCCCCATAATCTCCGCAAACTGGACTTTCGTAATTTCTTCATTCTGCCATCTGAGTTTTGTCTCTTCAAAAAGTTTCTTATTTATTTCTCTCTTGGCGCGTCCTTTGTATTTGCCCTGAGCTTTTGCGATTGCAATGCCCTCTTTCTGTCTCTGACGAATGTTCTCACGTTCCCTCTGAGCTACATATGAAAGGAGTTGCAATACGATGTCTGCGATTAATGTACCTGTCAAATCTTTATTCTGGCAGGTGTTGAGCAATGGCATATCCTGTACAATGACATTTGCTTCAATTTCCTTTGTTATTCGTCTCCACTCTTCAATGATTTCCTCATAATTTCTTCCGAGTCGATCAATAGAGTGAATTACCAGTGTATCACCTTTCTGCAATTCAGAAATCATTCTCTGGTATTCAGGACGATTGAAGTCTTTTCCGGATTTTTTATCTATATAAATCTTCTCAATGCCGTCAGCTTTCATTGCCTCAATCTGCCTCGCTTCGTTCTGATCTACTGTTGACACCCTTACATATCCTATTTTCATATATACACGCCTCCGTTTCGTTATAAGTCAATTATACACTGTATTGTGTGTAATATCAAGTGTTTTATACACGTTTTAGTGAATTTAAATTGATTTTTTTAACGTATGCGTTTATTATGTAATTGGGAGGTGATATTTTGGTATCTCAAAAAATCAAACAAATAATGAAGATGAAAAAAGTTACAAATGTTCAGGTGGCTGAATATCTGGGGACTTCTCCACAGGCATTAGCGAATAAGTTTTCAAGAGAAACCTTGTCTGCTGAGGAACTAATATCCATTTTGGATTTCCTTGGATGTCAAATAGCTGTTGAAGCAATTCCGGATGTCATTGTTCAATTTAATATCAGTGATGTTAAAGGGGAGCCGTAATGGTTCCTCTTTTTATTGGTCTTGTCCGTGTGACAGGACCTTTTTTCTATTTTGGAGAATTTGAGCAACCTACTAGGCGTGTCCGGGATGCTATATACACCCCCTCCCGGTTATCCCATACGGACGCTACCATGGAAGCCCGCCGCCCCATGGGTTCCCGCTTCCCTGCCTTAACGCTGTTATCCGGAAGCCTTCGCCAGTAATCAAGGGAATATCTGGCGAAATCTATTGTCATATTGCACAAATATTTTTATTCTGTCCTGTGTTCATTTTGGGTACACCCTAAAAGAACATTGAACATTACTATATATTGTGTGTTAATCACAGAAACTACAACATATTGTTACAGCTCCGGCTTTTCCATCTCCGGAAGTTCCAGCGCCGCCCTGTGTTTATCTGCGATCTGCTGCGCTGTCTGGTGTGGTATACCGTCCTGCTGTGCTGTCTGCACTGGTGCTGTTTCTGCCATGCCGTAAGCTGCTTTTGCAACGAATATCAGGTTAGCATTTGTGCCGGGCTGGTTATTCAACCTATTAACTGTACAATTCTTGCAGATATCAAACCATTTTTTAACCGTGGTGCCATGCGATGAGCTTGTTCTATAGTCCCCACGCATCCAATCACTAAATGTTGACCGATTAATATTAACTAAAAAGCTAAATACTTCTAATGTCGGTAACACATTGTATTTACTGCATATCCTGACAAATATATTAAATATATTATCCAGCAACTCTATATCATCGTTACTTGGTTTCGGTATTCTATCAGCAATATAAAAGATCATATCTACAAAACTATCAGCAACAGTAGCTTTATACTCTTTCTGTGTATCAAATTCCTCAGGAGTTACTTGCAACACAGTGTTTATATATTCATCCACAAGCCTATATATATCATTCTCATATACTTCTATTCCCTGTTCTGTTACTGTTGTATTACTCTTTTTCACTGTATCACCTCCAAAAATTCAAATAAAAAAAGACGACAAAAACCAAGCTTGCAGATACAATCCGGGACCTTTCTAAATCCCTTTCATCTTTCCGATCTGCTCGGTTTTAATCGTCTTAAATAGTCTTAATTATCATTATTGCCTTTCGACTTATTCAATTGTTAATTCTGTTTTATCATACTTTTATATCACTGTCAACAGTCTATTTAATTTTATTTTTACCGTTACATTACTCTTATTAACTCTATATATCTATACAGTACTGTATAACATGTATATTAATAAACTCAAGGTTCTGGAATCTAGGACGGGATTATAAAGACAGTTATTATATATTTATACACCTTGTAATACGGTCATTTTCTGACTATTGCACACAAAAAGCCAGACCCTTCCGAAATTTTATCCGGCTTGATCTGGCTGATTAATTCTTATTCTTTTCACGCTCTGGCTTGCAGCTCCCGTCCTGAGTTCCGTCGCCCGTCGTTAATTTTATTTTATCCACATCGTTTTAAAAAATCAAGTCCCAAAATAAAAAAAATTTGCTTGACAACTTCGGTGGTTTTGTGCTAAATGTAATTTAACAACTTCGGCGGCGGGGTTGTTCCCCCTCATTCATTACGCCGCCAGAATAAGACAACAAAAGCCCCCGGGATTATCTCTCAGGGGCTTATTTTTATTTCCATCGTTTTATAATTTCGCCGTCATAATGATCGGGTGCGTCTTCGTCTGGGTTGATGCTTTCCAGAACGTAAAATGCTGTTCTTCGCCGCTGATCGTGTTCGGTCAGCTGTTCCCATTGCTCCTCTGCTTCCTGGAGAGCTTCTTCTTTTGAGCTAAATTCATCGGTGAAAAAATCACCGTCTTTGAAATCCATTATAATATATTTCATTTTTTTCTCCTCTCTTTTGGCTTATTTAATTTTTCCCATCTTTCCGGGTATGTTTCGCGGAACCATTCGAGAAAATTTCCAAACAATGCTTTCTCTGCTTCTTTGCGTGCCGCCGCCGCATCTTCGATGTTTTCAAACCTGCCAAGATTATAATGTTTCCCTCGAAATTCTATTTGTGCAACCCATTTTTCTCTTGCCTTGTCCCAGCACACGCCTTTTATCCCGGATGTGTTGTTCTTTAATATTTTTCGCGGCATTATAGATAATACCGAAGTGTTTTTCTCAAGCCCCTCTTTTGTTGTTGCATGCGCTTTTGTAATATTTTCTTCCCAGCTCCTGAGTCTAGCACATCCGCATGATTGAGTCTTGTAAAAGCGTCCCGCTGGAACTTTAAACTCCTTGCCACAGGGGCATTGACATAGCCAGTCTGAACCCTCTTTCCCAGCTCCCAGATATTTGAGCGCCTTGCATCCGTATTTGTTAACTTTCCCGGTTAAATCCGCCGGCTTTAAATAGTTTTGTTCCCTGTTTACACATCCACATGACACATTGTTCCCAGACTGTAAACAATCATAACGTATAGTACACGTGTTCCCACATTTGCAGTGGCATATAGCATATACGCGTTTGCTCTTTCTGTAAGCGTTCACAATCTTTAAATATCCGTGTACTTCGCCGTTGAATTCATCGGTGTAAACAGGAGTATTTCTACATTTTTCTGAGCAGTATTTAGAAGCGGAAGTGCCAATAAACTCTTTGCCGCAGATAACACATGTTCTTTTAACCATTCTGGTTCATTTCCTTTTCCTGTGCAAATCCGTTTAAAATATCGTTGTACAGGCCTTCCGGGATTTCTTCCTCCATCAATGACTGTCTTTCTTCAAGCTCTGCGTCAAGACTTGTGTCGATGTCTGCAAGTGCCTGTTCTCTGTTGAATCCCATTTCTACAGCTGCATTCAATAAATCAATTGTTTTCTTCATTCTTCCTTCCTCCATTTAATCAAATTTCTTCTGTATAGGAAATTCTAAGAGTGTTGTCCTCGATTTCCCAAAAATAATGCTCGTTGTCATATTTTTCGAGGCTTCTAAATTCCTCGATTTCTTCACTTGTCAGTGCCATTTTCACAGTTACCGGTTCAGTTCCCATCTTCCCGGTTTTCATTGTTTCTTTCTCAATTGCTCGATCAATTTTTCTTTCTAACATTTTCTTTTCCTCCATGTCTTTTTATACCCTTTCGGGTTCCACTATGGAACTATTATAATTATTTTTAATCAACCCCGGTAACCTTAACCCGGGATTGTAAAATGTCCTCCGCAGCTTCCAGGATCTCGAAATCAACAACGTATTCTTCGCCGTCCTGATATACGGCGATTGCCCCAGATTCTAATAGCTCTTCGCCGTCCCCGTTCCCGTCCCAGAGCTGACCGAAGTAGTATTCTCTGCCGGTTTCGATTGTATCCTCTGTTCCGAGGGCGTATGACAATGTGTTTAATTTCATGTTGTTTTTCCTCCGTTCTGCCCCTGTCCGGGGCTGTGTAATTGGTTTTCTTTAACTGTCTTTATAATACCATAAGTGCATTATACTGTCAATATTATAAGTGCATTATTTTTTATATTTTTCCATTCTTGCAAGCTCCGCCGCAATTACTTCCTTTATAAATGTGTTCGGCTTTTCAATTCCTAATTTTTTCATTTTGTCTTTTGTGCCTGCCGGAAAAATAACATTTATGCGGTCATTCTTTTTTTCGTACTCTCTTACTGCTTTTCGCTGTGCTTCAGTTGTCTTTAATTCTTCCATTCTAAATACCTCCTTTATATAGATAATACCATAAGTGCATTATACTGTCAATATTATAAGTGCATTATACAAGTTATACAATTAACGTCCGTGTTATAAGTGCATTATTTGTATACTATTCCATATTG